>JAABUM010002536.1_pt1 | contig 24202 bp, 35 predicted proteins | sample 5559161 | NCBI WGS metagenome assembly JAABUM01 (sample SAMN10711868, study PRJNA513369) | rock metagenome | isolation source: Antarctica rocks | place: Antarctica: Victoria Land, Siegfried Peak nord
CACTCCCTCAGCGCCGACGCCTTCTGACACGCCGACGCCCGCCGGCACCCCGTCTGCGCCGACGCCCTCGGACACTCCCTCAGCGCCGACGCCTTCTGACACGCCGACGCCCGCCGGCACGCCGTCTGCGCCCACGCCTTCCGGCACGCCCACAACGCCGACGCCCTCCACTGAGGCGGCGCCGGCGCCGCCGCCAGGCAGCACCGACAGCTTCCCCAACGCCTTCCCGCCGCCCGGCTTCCGCGACAGCGTGCCCACGGCCACGCCGTCCGCGGACACGCCGACGCCCTCCTCAGAGACGCCGACGCCTTCCTCGGATACGCCCTCTGCCGTGCCGACGCCCTCCTCAGAGACGCCGAGCGCAGCGCCGACGCCTTCCTCAGAGACGCCGACGCCTTCCTCAGAGACGCCAAGCGCAGCGCCGACGCCTTCCTCAGAGACGCCGAGCGCAGCGCCGACGCCCGCCTCGGAGACACCGACCCCCTCGGCCTCCGGCTCGCCGGCGCCGCCGCCGGGGGGCACCGAGGGCTTCCCCAACGCCTTCCCGCCGCCAGACTTCCGGGAGGGCACGCCGCCAGGCACCCCGCCGACTGCCACCCCGCCCACCCCAGGTACCCCTCACTTCTGCCTGGAATCTGCCATCCTTCTGCCTGAAGTCTTCTTAGTCAGCTTGCAGTACATAATGCTTGTAGCCTGTATCCTGTGTAGCCGGCTGGTGCTGATGTCTTGATTCTTGCTTGCCGCAGCCCCCACCGGCTCAGCGCCCTGCCCGCCGGTCAGCTGCCCGTGCGGCTGCGCCGGCGACGTCACTATCCACATCCACCACCACTACGACTCTGCCTCATTCATGGAGTCTGTGGAGACGGACGCCCGCCAGGAGGCTGCCGATATCATCGCCGACCTGCCGCAGCTCAGGGTGCGCAAACACACCCACTCAAATCCACTTCACATGTCTGATACGTAAACGCCGCATGCATGTGCTTCATCAATCTGTGTGAATGCTGTCAATTTGCTGAATGGGACCTCCAGCAGTCTGCATGTCCTCCTCCTTCGCTTTTGAAGTGGCCTTACCAGCGGCTGATGCGCGTTTCTTGTTGCGACTGCTGCAGGGCGTCATCTCGGAGGACGACCTGGTCAACGAGCTCATGCAGTCCGACACGCGGATCCACGCCGCGGCCGACAAGGCCGCGAAGGAGTACCGCCGCAGCCACCGCAACAGCAGCAGCAGCGCCGCAGCGGCTCTGCCCTCGCCGCCGCCTGCCGTGCAGGCCCAGCTCCGTGGCCACAACCACCTCTCACGGTGAGCACAACGATCCTGTGTCTGCCAGCAGCCACAGACACTACCTGTGTGAGCCTCTGCATTGAGCAGGGCGCCGACAGCACTGCTTCTCTGCCAAGCCACCGCCGCTGCAGCAGTGAACAATAAAAACAGCAGTCAACAACACCCCCGCTCACTTGCTGGTCCTCTGCTGCCTGCAGGGGTCGCAAGACGCCCACCGCCACACCGGCGGAGGTGACGTCGCACGTCAGCGCGCTCGCGCAGGCGCTGCACCAGCGGCGCGGCACTGTCACCACTGACGCGCCGACGCCGGCGCCCACAGCCCCCAAGCAGCCACGGTCCCACTACAACAGCCTGCGGCGGCTGTGAGCGTTTCACAACGAGACCCCCACCCGACATCGCACCCGGCGCCGGCGCCTCTGAGCGCCGGCGGCAACGACACCTCACCCCAGCGACAACAACAGCAATGAGACAGAACATTCGAGAGGCGGCGGCGCGGACCCCATAGCGAGCCTGTCCATGGAAGAGCCTGGCCGAAAGGACAACCACAAGAGACGTCAGAACGCCAGGGGCAAGGCGACCGGTGACGCGGCGGCCGCACGGCGGGGGAAGAGCCACCCCTGCCGCGCCGGCCGGCGCGACACCAGCAGTCCCAGCCGACAGATGGCCAGGCGAACAGAGTCCCTCGAGACCGCGCTTTGAGAGAATTAGTCAAGCCGGGCAGCCCTCGAGAGGCACCTTTCCCGGCATCAGGTTTTTGCCGCAGCAGCAACGTCGCACGACTGGACGAAACCGCACACTGCACACAGAGTCGGTCAAAAGCACTCCTTGCGCCGCAGCTAAACGGGACAGCAGACCCCTGCGACTTTTGCGGGGACTGCACGTCACATGACGCCGCCTGGCCAGGTTGCCAATTCTTTCGCAAGACACGTTAGGATTCCCGGGGTTGCTTTGAATTGTATGGACGTTTCACTTTTTTGGGCGCATTGTACAAAGTGAGTTTGATGGTGAATCGCCAGCGCCCCAAGCTCAATCTTGACATCGCCTCTGAGTTACATCTTGAAAGCAGAATTGCCAGCGCACGACTGAAGTTGATGCACAACTGTAAGCAGCCCAGAATTAAACTACCAGCTTGCCTCAGGGGCAAGTTCCACCCCGCCACGATCAACACACCACATAGCAGAGCACAGCGGCGAAATTGCTGTGTCAACAACCCTCGCCACCGATCGCATGTTCTTGCGCCCTCCTGCTGCACCGCCTGCACTGCCACCAAAGTTGTTCTCCTGACACAACCTCCAAAACTGACATCCTGAGATAAAACCTGACACTAGTAATCTGAAACCAAAGCAGTTTGGATTGGGCGTTCTCCACAGAACCTTGTGCCGCGCCCCCCTCGCCGTCACAGGCCCTCCCACACATCGCCCCACAGTTCCAGCGGCGGCAGCGCCACCTCACCAGGCAGCGCCGAAAACGCCGAGGCGCTGCGCTGCTTCGCCAGCTGCTGGCCCTGGCCTGGCGGCGCCTTCTGCGGCCGGCTGATGCTTCCGCCTTCCGCCCAGCTGCGGGGCGGCGAACCCATGGGCTCCGGCAGGCTGCGCACGCGCGGCGGCAGCATATGCTGGTTGTTGCCAGGAAGCGCCGGCGCCGGCGACGCGGCCCCAAAGTCGAGCGGCGGGGCTGGCACGGCAGCGTGCGGCGCATTGTCGCCGCCAGCGGACGGCCCCTTCAGCAGCAGCGCGCTGCGCTGCTTCATGGCAACCAGGAGGCAGCACCAGCACCTGCAGTCCAGCAAGGAGACCGGTGAGTCTTTCATATTCTTCCTTCCATCCCTTCTGCACGTCGACCTGAGTATTCCGGGTGGCTTTTCTGCCACAAAGCTGGAAGATTGCTTTCTGGCCAAGCACACGACTGCATTTCATTCCTTATCTGCATGCACTGCCCACCTGCAGGCGGCCCCTGCAGCGGCTGCGACTGCATCGGCGCCTGCAGGCCCCACTCTTCCGGGTGCGCCACATGTGCGCCGCCGCCGCCGCCGCCGCCGCACAGCTCCATGTCCTGGCTGAGCTCTTCCAGCGCGGACGCCTCCTCCTGTGTGAGCTCGAACAGCTGGCTGTGCTCGCCGGCCGGCTGCGGTGCCGCCAGCGCCGCTGCCGACGCCGGCGGGGCGATGCGCTCGGGGAAGCCGCCCCAATTGAGGCCCACCACAGGGGGGCCGACAAAGGGCTGCTGGCCGGCGGCGGCTGCAGGGGCGGCGGCGGCGCCGGCGGCGGGATATTGGGCGCTCGGCTGCGTGACGGCCGCTGTCAGGGACCAGACGGGCTCCCGCCGGTCCTGCGGCTGCGGCGATTGCTCCTGCGGAATACTGCCTGCCCATGGCGCCGCCAGCGCCTGGCAGGCGGCGCCAGAGTCCCAGGGAGCGAGCGCCGGCTGCTGCTGCTGGGCCGGCCGCCCCCACGGCGCGGCGGCAGCGGCAGCAGCGGCGGCGACGGCCGGGAACTGCAGCGCCGCTGCCGCGAGCTGCGCCTGGAAGTCGGCCTCCGGCTCAGGAGCTGGCGCGGGGCCGGCCCAGTGCGCCGGCGGCTGCGCAGCAGCGGTGCCGCTGTCGAATCGCCTGCCCATTGAGGGCTGCGGAGGGCTCTCGACCTTTGGCGGCGCGCTGCTCCACACCGGCAGCAGCTGCTGCTGAGGTGCCGGTGGCCACAGCGGCAGCGGCTCTCGCAGCTGCCGCGGCGCCAGCTGCGGCGCCAACTGCGGCAGCAGCGCCCATGCGTGCCCCGGCGGCGGCATCGCCGGACAGGCGTTAACCGGCAGCGTCAGCGCCGCCGGGAGCGTTGGAAAGGCACCAAAACCAGTTGGCACTATCGGCGGCTGCAGCTGCGGCAGCGACACGAGTGGCGGTGTACTGGCCTGCTGACAAGGCCACGCGGCGGTTGCGGGCGCCACCTCGGCAGTCGTGCTGCTCTCCCACGAAGCGACGGACGCCGCTGCCAGGGAGCCGTGCGGCTCTGGCGCCGAGCCAAAGACGCCCAGCCTGCCGAAGCCGACGGCGGGTGCCCCCTCTTGCACCGCCGCCGCCACGCAGCCGCCGCTGCCGAGGGAGGCGGCGCGCGTCAGCGCGGCGTCACCAGCCGCCACCCCAGGGTGGGGCGCCGAGCGCCTGCCTCGCGGGACGGTGGCGAAGGACGGTAGCCCCCTGCGCGCGGCCTCCGGCGGGCTGCTGGAGCGCCGCCGCTGTGGCCGTTGCGCTGCTCTGGCTGGGCTCTTACTGGCGATGGCTGCCGCTGCCGCTGCCGCCGCGGCCACTTCCACTTCCTCCTCCTTGGTGGCGGCGGCCATGGCTCCGCTGCGGCTGCGGGTGGCCTTGCGGGTGGACATGTTGGGCAGCGGCGACGGCGCATTGGGCGCCGCGGCCGCCGGCTCCGGGCGCTTGCGCCGCTTGCTGTTGTGCCACTGCAGCCGCGCCCGGCAGGTCCTGGAAGCAAAGGGTTTAGCAGACTGTGTCAAGGTCTCGACAGAGACGCGCTCTGCTAAAGGGTGCAGCAGTCTAATGAACCACGGCAGTAGTGTGAGGCACCGCAATGCTATGAGCATTGACAATTCCACGCAGTCTCACCGCTTCTCGTCATCAAAGTCGGCGACGGGGTGGAAGATGCTGCACTGCTGGCAGTAGCGGCGCTCGCTCCCCAGCTCGCCCACCTGCACAATAGGGTATCCATTGAGAAGTCAGCATACGAAATATGATTTCCATAGATGCCTGCTGAGGCAATATGACATGAGCCTAAACCCTAAAACCTAAACCCTCACGCTGCCAGACTCAGCAGTAGCCACAGATAGGGTTTCACGGCTGCTGCTGCACGCACTTCAAGTGCAGCGCACCTCGCGGGCGGTGGCGTGGTTGCGGCACACCCTGTAGCGCCTGTAGTACTCCTTTTCCCGCAACAGGTCCCGCCCGCAGCCCGGCACCTGCTCCGTAGGAAACATACGAAAACACTGCATTGGCGCGGATTCGAGATTGATGCACATCGTGTAGATCTCTGACTTGAGCATTGAGCAGACATCCATAGCACTGGTCGCGAAGCCACGGCCTGCGGTAGCCACAACGGCGCCAGGCTGGTCACCTGGCAGATGTAGGGCTTGTTCTTGCGGCAGAAGCCGGAAACAGGAAACTCCTGCTCGCCGCCGCCGCCACTGTCAACATCCTCCGCCGTTGAGGCGCTGAGCGCTCCGCCGGTGGCAGGGCTTCCCGCCGAGCTTGTCGGAGGCGGCGGCGGAGCCCGCGGCGCAACGGTGGGAGACGCCGAGCGGCTGCTGCTGCTTGAGGATTCGCGCGGCGAAGCCGCAGCGCTGTCGGTATGGCCGGTGGTGGTGCCGCGGATTGCCTCCTTGATGCTGCTGGCGCCTGCACAGAGCACAGAAGGAGTTGATCAAAGGCCGCTGTGCCATTTATAAGCGGCGTTCGCCTGAACACTGCTCACGTAGCACCCCAACACATGGTGCGCCACAGCACGCCGCAATTCACAATGAACCCGCACGAAGCTCGTAGCCCATCATGGCCGCTGACTGCATCGCAAAAATGAGTGCTGCAGACCACCGAGCTTTGGTTGCACAGCGTTGCTGCAACAAGGTACCTGATGTTGGCGCTCTTGACGCATCAGAGAACGGCTTCAGCGGCGCAAGCACCGATGTTCCACTGCTGCGCCGCCTTCCGGCCGATCCAGGCTCCATTCTTATCCACCGTCGAGGAATGCTTGGGTGTACTGCAAGCCTGCACGTCAACAATCAGTCAGTTAGTCAGCGTGATAGAAAGAGTTGAGGAGGGGGTTGCACCGTGCGACGCGAACGCCGACGGCAACGTTATAGAGAGCCCATCGAGGAAGACTGCTGTCGACGAGACAATGTTGGAAACTTCTGAGCGCACGATTGCATCGATCAGTTTGTGCTCAGCTTCGAGCTGGTCCGGAAGCTGAGAGACTCGAATGTCAACTGCCGGCCGAACGCCAAAGCAGTGCAGATGTCAAGCTCGTGCACGGAGTGCCAATTGAATTTAGTCAGGTAGTGGTTCCCAGCCACTCCGCACAGTGGATCATATTAGACAGCGCTCTGGCACTAGCCTTGGGTCCGGACAGCGGAAGGCTCCAACGGAGCTCAGGTAGTGTGTCTGCTGTTTTTGCCGGCCCGGCGCCCGCTCAAAGGGGTCCTTACAGAACATTTGAGGCCTCTGCATGCTGCACGGGCTGTGTGGAGGGCCGTCGGGGCTACGTACTGGACTTTCGCTTTGGTGTCCGACTTTCCAGCTGGGAAACACGAAGGACGGCAGAGTCCATCAAGAAAGGCGCCCTGCGCTGACCAGGAGAGCTTACACCTCTCAATTAACAGCAAGTGAAACCTTTGAGACCACCGCACCTTGTTCCGTTGCTCGGTGTATCCTCGGGATGTGGCGCTGGTCCTGAGCGGTCCTAGAGAAGCTTGAGCAGCGTCCTCAACAGCAACGGGCCTGAGCGGACATGATCCCTGACCGCTCTGTTGTGCTCGTTCAGAAGGACGCCGCGATGGAGGGGCTAGGTCTCGCTGCTTTTGCAGGGAATCGGACAGACCTCTCTGAGTTTTCCTGTTGGATGCGGACTGTCAGGTCGATTGCTGGAACGTATGTGGGACATTTTGTCCCATTTTGGGATATGACATGACATTCAATGGGGTGCACGCTGCACGCACATCAGATCATATCAGCATATCTCTCTCCCTCAGATATGCCGACTTCAAAAATCAGCAGTGCCCTGGAGAGTTGCAATTTTAAACGGCCCATCGAGTCCGTCCATGCTTGCACTCAACGGGATCATGGCATGGGCAGTGAAACTAACAGTTGCATTGAAGCAAGTACCCTAGAATATGAAGTTCAACGCCATGCTGCCGATCAAAAACCCAGCTCCTGATCGTGAACAGCAGGCGCGGACGTCCAATATTTGAATAATAGTGGTGCGCCAGCCGACAGCTTCGACGGCAGCATGCGTCACGGGGGACTTCGGCATGCTGCCATTGCGCGGGCAACAATGAGCATAGCAATAATGCAGCACGAAAGCTGTTGATCATCAAAGTGAAATTCGTCGAAAAGAAGGAAACCGATTCATCTTGGCGCAAAGCCAGGAATCATGCGGAGCCGATGTCTCTGGCTGCTGTGTTTTGTGTGAGAACCTCTAGACTGCGGTGCCATCTCGACATGCCCGCGGCGTGATGTTTCGCTCTCCACCGCCTGGCGGCACCTCCCCCCTCTCAGATGCCGTGTGATAGTGTCACATCGCTGTACCGGTGTGCGCCATGCTGGTCGTCTTTCCGGCGGAGGGAACTAGATACGATCCCCGCTCCCCGTCCCGCCCCGACGCCCACAGCAGCCGCGGCGTCGGGCCAAAGAGCTGCTCCCAGGGGTCGTCGGGCATGCCGGCATCGCCGCCGCCGCGGCGGCGGCCGGCCCCCACGCCGCCGGGCGCCCCGCCCGGCAGCGCCCAGTGCATGTCTGGAATCATGTCTGCCAGCCCCGGGCTCAGCAGCTCCATCTGCTCCAGGCCCTCCGGCAGCTCCGGCAGTCGCGCATACGCCGACGCCGCCCGCGCCAGGTCCATGGGCTTTGGCGCCGGCGGCGCGGCCCCCCGCGGCTGCCCATGGCCGACGTGATATCTGCCGCCGTCGCCACCGCTTGCGGGCGCCGCGGCCGCCATGATGTCGGACGGCAGCGCATCGGGCAGGCTGGCGCCGCGGGCCAGGTCCAGGTTGCGGCGCGCCAGGCGGCGGTCCAGCGAGGACAGCGGGCCGATGGCGGCCAGGCTGCGGGATGCGAACCCGCCTTGCTGCGCGGCGGGCATTTCGGCCTGCATCGCAACCGGCCCGCCCCCCTCCACGTCAGTACCCGGAGGTAGCGACGCCGGCCACTGGTCACCTGACCAGCCAGGTGAAAACACTGTCAAGAGCATCATTTGAAGAGGCAGTGCGGGGGTCAGCAATCGTTCGTGAAGCCCAGTGAATGCTGTTCCAACTGCTGCTCAACGGCAGTCGTGTATTCTGACTGTCAAACCCTAAGCCCTAAACCCTGCTGCGATGCAGCTATGACGGTGTCAACCAGAAAGAGGACGACTGCCCTCTGTTCTGGCAGCCCTTGAAGCCGTTTCTATTGCTGCTGAATAAGCAGTCGTTAATTACATTGAGCAGGCCTGCTGTGATGGATCCGCCAGGAGCGCGCGGCTACAACGAGACGGCAGGCCGCGCAATCACGACAGAACTTCGCTGTGACCGCCAGAATGCGAAGCACGTTGCCCCTTGCACCGTAGGCTCCTGAGCCGCTGCAGCCGCGCCGCATGTGCCACACGAAGGACTGCCGTGCCAGCCGCAACGGATCGAAGAACATCTCCTGGCTGGCAAGAGACGCGCGAATGGCCCGGGCGACACAAAGGGCTGAGCCACGGCCCTCCGCTGCCGGCGTGCAGGCGACGGAAGTCGGGCCCGAAACTGCCCATGACACTCCCAGCTAGGCGCCAGCGAGTGCTGCGCTGGACTAGCTGCGCCGCGGCGCAGTCGCTGCCGCGGCTGTCAGTAATCTAGTACCTCGACTGTGCATCTGCAGGTGAGGGAAGGAGTTGCAACTTACCTGCACCGCGGCGGCACGAGGGCGCTTGGCGGGGGCTGTGTGCGTGCGCGAGTGTTGCCAGCCCAAGCCCGACTTGAGCTTTGAGAAGACATGCCGAGTAAACTTCAGCATCCACTGATCAGGCGGGACAGCTTACGCCACTTGAAATGCATGATCAGACGAAACCAAAGCTGCAGCGGCTTCAAACGAGGCAAGCCCGTACCTTAATAGTACATATGTCTGCACCCTCAACCCGTTTGTCACTCGTGCCCAGTACTTTAATGATTCGTACACTGCCTCACGGCATGGATGATGAAGTCCGTGTTGCGCCTCCGCAGGAGGCGGACGGGTTGCAGTAAGGGTACTTCGCGATCCTGCAAATTGTGGCGCATGATGTGCGTCTCTCCGGCACGACGTCTGTCGTAGCGCGGTGGCAGGTATCACTTCACGATGACGCACGCTCAAATGTTGTGCTCGCTACCCAATCAGTCAGCAAGCGCTGAGAAGGCGAGCAGGAAAGGTCACTTGAACTTCGCCGGGAGGACGGAGGTTTGCAGGCTGCTGACGTCAATAGAAACATGGCCGTCTGCACTTGTAGGATGCCATTGGTGTGGCAGGCGTGCTGCGTCAATCAGTGCTTGAGGCCTTGCTTCCAGTCAGACCGGCAGCGGCGGCGGTCTGCCATCGAAGCCTCAGACGCTGCAGGCAAGCAGGCGAGCGCTCTTCCAGTCACACATATCGGTTACGTCTAGTCACACAGAGTCCTAGCGAAAGTTCGCTGGGGATAAGCCAGCTGCGAATGCCTGGGCTGTTCCCCCAGGGTTGTTCGTGATAAACAGATGCAGTTCAGCCCCGTCTTCGGTTGACGTCTTAGCCACCGCGCTGTTGCCCTCCTTGCCCGTTCACATCCAGCCCAGGCCGCGCCAGACGTTCTGCATGCCCAGGTGACGGAGCGCCGCACTGGTCGCGACGCGAGCCCAGCCGCCCAGCCGCCTGCAGCGCTGCGGCCGGCCGAGGCCGAGGAACCCGCGGCAGGCGGTCGCGCCTGGTGGCCCCACCCTGAAGTGGCCTGCGCACGTTGGCATGTGTTGGATCGTGAGGAAGGGCCAGACGAAACAACCAACATCGGTCCGTGCGTGTCAAGGGCGATTATGATGTGAAGCGGTGGAAGGTACCAGCAGGAATCATAAGGGGGTGGGAGGGACAGTCAGCACCCGCGCAGCTCTCAACCCGATGACATGCAGAGTGTGACCGACACCTGACAGGCTGCTGCAAGCTGCAACTGAACCATTATAACGGAACCAGCGACTTTATGGTGAATTATTTTTTAAACTTGGTGTTGCTAAAACAAGATTCCTGAAATTTGAAAAAAAAAAACATGTTCGATTACAGGTTGTTCTGCCATTTTTTCCAATTTTTATGTTTTGATAGAATATAAAACGATTTATGAAATTTTTTAGCTCACCCGAGGTGCCGCTGAAGGGCGTCGTGGAGCCGAACATGCCCTTGGAGTCGCCAAAGGTGCGCAGGCGGTAGGTGCCCGGCGCCGCCTCGGCGGGGACCCGCCAGGTCACTGTAGCCGTGGACTCCGAAGACAGAGGGTGCGGCCGCGCCCACGCAAACTTGGTGCTCATGTCGTTGTCCGTGTGCACCTGAGGGCGGGAACGTGGGGGTTCTGAGGGAGTAGGCTTTAAACACGAGGGGCAAACTACTCTTCCGGCCACAGCCAGGCGATCAACCATCAGACAGGGCCCACGCCCGTTCTGACTGAAAGGGGTACGTGAACGAATTCTCCATTCTCCTTTGAGTCAAGGGAGTTGGCCAGGCGCCGCACCGTTTGCCAAGCGCTCGACCGTCAGGAAAGGCCCGCGCTTGCCGAGGCTGAAGTAAGACATGGGGGAAATTCACTATGAAGAAAAGGGGACAGGAGAGTGCAGCAGGGCCACACTGCATCTCAGCCGCTGCCGTTCGCCAGGCGCTCGAGGGTCAGGAAGGAGCCGCGCTTGCCGACGCCAAAAGTGACACGATTTCAGGAAAAAACACAGAGAATCAGGGGTCAAGGACTCACCACGTCCCAGCCGCCGCCGTCCTCCAGGCGCTCCACCGTCAGAAATGAGCCGCGCTTGCCGAGGCTGTTGCGCGGGCATGCGCTCTGGAAGGTAGCCGCCACAGTCTGATTCGTGTCCCATGGCCCCTTGGCCGCGTCCTCCACCACCTTGCCAAACTCGCTGCCTGCAGAGTCGGGAACGGACGATTTTGCCATACTGTTGTGCTTGTTTGACAGCTGACCGCCAACGTCTGGTATTGTGCCCCAAGGCCCCCGTCTGCCGCATCCTCCACCACCTTGCCGATGGCGCTGCCAGCAAAGTCGGGGGCACGGCAGTTGCTAGGCTGCTGTTGTCCGCCAACTGGTTTGTGCGTCAGAGCCCCTTTGCCGCGTCCTCCACTGCCTTCCCAAATGCGCTGCATCGGGACTTGCGGTTCGTGGTGCTGAAAGACTCAAAAGAAAAATGCCTTGAATCGGGAGGAACTTCGATCAGAAGAATCCTGTGCGGTTAACAAAGGAATGAGCACCAGGCACAGGCTGCGAGTCGGATGGTGAGTCCCTTCTTCATATTCATGGCAGTCTACCCAATGCACCCAATTGTGCTACCAAGACGCAAGTGAGAGTGCTGCGATAGGAACTCACCAAAGGGCGTGGAGTCGATGACGACCGGCGGCAGCAGCGACCACTGCTTGGGCACCAGATTGGGCGGCGCCGGCCCCGGATCGCTGACCGCCCCATCCACCATCTCCCCCGCCAGCTTGCGGAACGCCTGCGGTCATTTGAGTTTGGTCATTGCAGTATTTGGCAGTCTTGCGATACAAGCTGGGCGGCGCCGGCCCAGACTCACAGACCCGCCCATCCACCGTCTCCCCCGCCAGCTCCAGAACGCCCGCGGCCATACAACGATGAAGACGACATCTTCTTGAACGATCGAGACTCGATGTCTTGGTGTCAACAATGCCAGGTTGACGGTTTACTACGTCAGCAACGGCCCGCTGGCCGCCCCCTCCACCATCGCGCCTGCCAGCTTCGGGAACGCCTGAGGCCGATCGAAATCAGCACACAAGGTTGGCACGTTCAGACGGCACAAAGAGGCCTCACATCTAGAGGTAGGGCGTCTAGAGTGTGGGGCATTTACGGCATGGAGGCGCCCTTATGGCGCTGCGGTGTCAGGATCGGCTGACAAGGAACTGAAGGGGGAAAACATAAAACTGACTTCCATACCTGAATATAAGCGTCCAGGGTGTGGGGGCCATATAGTGTCGAGGCGCCCTCGTAGCGCTGCACGCCGTACTCCTCAAAGGTGGTGATGTAGCTGGCGTAGGTGTTGGTCAGGCCCGCTATGACGAGGCGCGTGTCGTTGCCCCATGCCTCCTTCACCTATTTCGAGTGCGATTGTGGTTTGTCAGCGTTTGAAGGTCCGGTGACATGTAGCTTGCGTAGGTGTTGGTCAGACCCGGGATGACGAGGCGCGTGTCGCTGCCCCGTGCCTTCCTCACCTTTTTCGAGTGCGCTTCATCTTTTCTGGAAGATTCGGGACTCTTTTTGGGCTGCAAGGACATTCGCGAAAAGGCGCAGGGGGCCAGGCCGCTGCAGCTTGTGAGTGCATGCACATCCTTGCGACTGTCGTCTTCAGTTGGACAGGGGGGCGAATCTTTTCACAGGTCGACAGGAGCGCACCCTGTCGTACACGGCGGCCCGCAGGCGGCGCCCCGCCATCGTGGTGAACTCGCCCGGCACTGCCAGGATGACCAGCTGCGGTAGACCGACAAAACACACTTCAAAATCAAGCATGATTGGCATGAATCAGCGACGTGAGGGAAGGCAGGGCCTGGCACTGCCAGATCGGCCAGCTGCGGCAGGCAAAGGGATGTACACTCACCACCCAGTGTGCATGGCGTGAGCCGGCAAGATAGGTGGACCTGCAGCAGCAAGACGCGGACCGACCAACTGCACCCACAGTAAAGCAGTGAGGTGCACGCCGTGCTGTGGTGTCCTGCCAGCAGATCCGCAACCCTAGACTGTGCGCTCAAGAAAGGTCGCCACAGCGCTGCGGTGCACCTGGCCAACGCGGAAGATGGAGATCTCCGTTATCGCCGGCTGCCACGCATACGGGATCTGCACCCGCCCCGTGTCCAGCAGGATGGGCTTGGGCGCCTGCCGCAGAAATGACAGGTGTCGTGTGGCAGGCACGCTTTGGCAGGGGTTCATCTCATGGTAGGGTTCACTAGGCGCAGATCCACGCCACTGGTCCATGACCAAGGAAGCAGGAAGCTGGAGCCGACTCACCCTACGTGTGTAGGGTGAGCAAGCGTCCAGCGTGCTCAGCAAGCACCCAGGCGGCTGAGCTGGGAGTTGAATCCTGTTCCTCTCCGACGCTTCCTTTCCCTGTTTCTGGAGCTTTATTGGAATCCCACCTGGCAGGCGATCTGTTCGGCGGTGGGCACGTGCAGGAAGTCGCGCACAATGCGCCAAAAGGTGGTGCCGTTGGTGTCGCCCTGTGTAAAGTCGAAGGCGCCTGGGCCTGCGGCGTATGCATCGGGGTTTAGAGTTGCAGCTTCTCAGCGTGACTCCTTGTCAGCCTCTTCCTCAATGTTGCGTTGATCTGCTTCTTTCAAGAACTTCTCCTTTGGCACCAGTCCAGCCCGACTCGAATCTGCAACAATATGACTGCGTGATGCGTCAAAGCGAGCGGGGTACCATCAGTGGTGCCGGCGGCGAAGGAGAAGCCCATGGCGGCGGGGCAGGTGCGGCCGGTGCGCGTCCAGTTGGACGCCTCCACCTCCTGCGCGCTCATGTCCAGATACACGTGCCGGTACTCGATGCCGCCTGCCACAAAACGTGTTCAGATGGGCACTTTTCAGTGCCAAGCTGCCAACGTTGCACAATTCAGCACATGTGTCAGCGCGTCACCACGGCATGGGAGCAGCAGGCCAGGCCAGTGTGCTTGTGCGGGTGTGGAATGCACGGCGGGCGCGGAATGTTCGGCCGGTCGCAGTCGCGTGTCTGCAGCCTGCCAGTCTTGCAAGCGGAGGCCACAGCCAGCACGCACCTGAGATCGCAGAGGTGTCGTTCCAGAGCTCCAGCGCTTTGTCAAACTGCCGCCGCCCGATGATCTCGTTGGACGCAAAGTGATCCGGCCACCCCGGCCCCCGCCCTACGCACAGCTCGTTGCGGCCGTTGCAGGTGGAGTGCTCCGGGGCGCACGGCTCGCCTGCAGGACGCACCACAGAAGTGTGTGGTGATGTGCCAACTGAGGTGATCACGCATGCAATGCTCAGATGTCGCAGGTGGAATGCTCGAGGGCGCACGCTCGCCTGCGGTCAAAGAACGAGAGCAGGTGCGGCATGTCTTCCAATGTCGTCAAACAGCACCGGAAGGAGGTGTGCATGGGAGCTGCTTCCGCTGCCGCAACCTCCGCACTGCCACGTTAAGGACGGCAGCGCTTGCACGGCAGCGCCTCAATGGTAGATCCATGAACAGCCTACAAAGCTGCCCGTCCAGCATCGTCATGCTGGGTCCTTTGGCGGGGAAGTGATTCGGACGGTACCTGGCCTGTGTACCTCATCGTTGACCTCCACGGTACAAAATGTACGAGTCAGTCGAAGGCCAGCAGGACATGTACCTTTCGACTCAATGTGGCGCTGCTGCTCGCGAATCTGCCAGGTGTGAAGCACCTGGAACAGCACCCTATGTCGTCCCGGCGGGCAAGCCAAACAGCTTCCCGTCGCCCACAAGGCAAGCACCTGCTCAGCCTTGAACCCTGTGCGAGGGGCGCGCACCTAAACCCTGGCGTGAGGCGCCCGGAATGCTGCCAGAACGCTTCTTCAAGGGCCCGAGCTCAGACTTGTGCTATAAACCCTGGGCGCACCGTTGTCCTGGCAGAGGGCGCCCAGGAGGTTGGGCGAGGTGTCGCCCACGTCGGCCTGCCCGAACAAGAAGGCAACCAGCATGGATCCAGATGTCTTTGAAGCTTTGTGCAGGGGGCGCGCACCCGTGTCCTGGCAGAAGGCGCCCAGAATGTTGGGCGAGGTGTCGCCAACATTGGCCTGCCCGAAGCCCCCGACGAAGGCCGGGTCAAAGTCTCCGGCCTGATCATCGCCCGCCGCCGCACTGCAGGGTGGGTGGGCAGGCGCGTGCGTCAGCATGCCGAGCAGGCCAGTCGAGGGTGAAATGCATCAGGAGCTGGCGCATTGCGGGCTGGGCAGGGCAGCGGCCCCTGCCAAAGAGCATGGCGGACGCTCTGTCTGGTGTCATACCTACCCCTTGAGCCGTCATCTGGCGCCGCACAGCATGTGAGTCACTCCGCCCGGTGGCGCATTGCAGTCTTGGGGCTTGACACGCCTCCAAAGCTGCGCGTGCCACATTTCGGCTGGTAGCCTCCCTCATGCCCATCCGACTGTCGTAGCCAGCTTTCTTTGAGATGACAAATCTCAAAGATGACAAATCTCAAATCCTCACGAGACCCACCTGGCGCGGGCGTGCTTCTCGAACATCTGGCTGGCGGCGCCCTTGTTGTCGCCCGAGATGAGGCTGTTGGTGTTGTTTATGGAGGTGCAGTGCACCGGGAACCAGGCCATCGCGCCGATGCCCCTGCAGCAGCAGACACTCCGGTTTCGGACGCGAGTTGGAATGTCACGAGTTTGCGTGTGGCTTGCCGCTTCTGCCTTCGCATGAGGTTGGCCTGCGAACTGAATTCCTGCAACAGATCGGTGGTCACATAACCTAGCCCTGGACGACTCATCCTCCACACAACACAGTTGCAGGTCGAGCCGCGACTCGACTCGGTACTCACTTGCCGGTATCGGCGGCGTCAAAGCGCAGCAGCGTCATGTCCTTGTCCACGTCGTGCTGGAAGCGCGCCCGCTCGTCCGCCGGGTTTGCGGTATACGCCGTCGGGCTGCGGTTGGCGTTGGCGTCCAGCAGCTGCCCGCTGGCCAGCGAGAGCGAGCCTCGCCGCAGCCGCCGGTGCGCCCGCTTGACGGCCTGAATAGGGCACCTCGAAGCGGCAGCAATCAGCGCCGCTGCCGCGTGCCTGGAAGATGCGCCGTTGCGGGCTCCGCGGCAGGCCTAACGCACCTAATCTAAGTCGCAAACCACCTCGGAAAGCGCTAGCAGACCGGCCTTGAGCACAGCAGCTCCACAGGCCTTGGGCGCTACAACCGGACAGAAAAGCCTGCAGATAAAACGCTTTCATTTGTACCCAGCTCACCAGCACGATGCCGTCGACGAGGGCATCGAAGGACTCGCGTACAAAGCCGAGGGAGGTGATGTCGTACAGCAGGTACTGCAGGTAGCCGCCCGGCCCCGAGTGCGTGTGGATGCCACTGATGGCCACGTTCTTCTCCCCGTACAGCGCGCCAAACTCCACCTGCACGGAGGAAATACATAGGGTTTCATGTCGACGCCGGTGAGCGTATCAACCAGCATGTGTGGGAACGAATGCTGAGTTCCCAAGCATGCATGCACTGCATCGTTGGATGGCAGTCCCATGTGTCCAGGCAGATGCTAGGCAGTTGTGATCTGGCGCTTGCCGAATGGAGGGTTTCTGCACAAACCTGCAGCTTGGCGTGCACCGCCAGTGTGACAGCCTGCGACGCCATGCAGGCGTCCAGATTAACGAACACAAAGCGCGACCTGCGGGCAAGCGGGCCGTCAAATGACGCGCTGCACAAGACCTTCGGGACTGGGATTGGACTGGGATTGGACTGAACATGAATGCAACGACCATGCTGCGTCATACTTTGCCAGCAGGTGCTCCCGTCTCACATTTCTCAAATGCACAATTGCGAGACTGAAGCATTTGTGATGCGGCAGCGATCTCGCTATGCACAGAGTATGGTCTTGCAGTGCATAAGAGCGTCCCACTGGACGTAAGGTATGAGAAGCAATGAGCGCCGCTGCTCACGTGGTGTCTTGCGGGTCTGCAACGATGAATGCGCGCGCCCACAGCCGGGTGTGCACGCCAGACACCACCTGCTGCGGCATCGCATAGCCCTGCAGTATAGATGCACTACTTTCGAGCCTTGCGCAACATGGTTCAGTAGCATCAAATTTTGCGGGGCATGTTTGCGGCGCGCATCTAGCGCATGCTTTCAGCATACAAAGACAGCCACGAGTGTCGCCGCACAAGACGCAAGCGGACTTCAAGTATACTCACCATCATGTTGACATCTGCGGCCGGTCCCGTCACGTCCGCGATGCCTGCGAGAGGCAGACCACCGGTGCCTTGCCATTCACGAAACCTTTACAGCTGTGCGACATGCATGCAAGCATGCATGCGACACCTGAATGAAAGCAGACGTGCTACACAACTATCAACATGCACGCGTTGCTCGGCGACAGGCATTTGTTGCTTTCGAAAAACTCTGCACGGTCGAACGGAAGGTTGGTCAGAGGAACCGCAGGCGTTCGTCACCTGTGCCTATCAGGTAGGAGCCGTCGGACGAGGTTCTTGCCATGCTGAGACTCGCCACCAGCACGCACAGGACGCCCAGGCTCCGGAAGCTCGTGACCATCATCTCCGGCACCTGATAGAACAGGCCAGAACGCCCAGCTGGCTTGCAGACGGCCTGTACGCCTTCAGCATGCTCTATACGATATTATACAGCGGCTATACTTGATAATGCGCAGTGTCGTGAGCGAGGTGTCAGACAGCCTCACTGGGACGCACACCTGATTGATACACACAGTCAGACGCGGGTCAGACGACGTCAGACGAGGTCAGGATGAAGCTTGACTGGCGAATGGCTGCCAGCTGATGCTAAGACATCTTCAGTCTATCTCTACAAGGTCTGAGAGGTCACTGTGGGTCCGACAAGGCGGTCCACCTCTGGTCATGTCCAAACTGCGGTGCATATCGCAATGCTGAGAAAACCTCTGATCACGGTCAGGTACGTACTTAAGACACCATCCACAACAGGAGCCCAATGCTCCTGCCACGCCCCGCCTTGCTCCCGACGAGCGAACACGCGTTCCGCTGATGCTAGCGGCGGTGCGATTTGGCGGTGCCGCCAAAGCTGCGCCGTGACATCAGCTCGCCGGCCGCCATGCTCAGCCGCCGTGCCCGCTTCTTTGCCGAGGCCGCGTACGGCTCCGCCGTCTGGACGATAGCGTCCACCTGCGCGCCGCAAAACCTCGCATGTCAGAACAGCATCTGTCCTACTCAGTTGAACCTCCAAAACACGCTGAGCCTGAGATTCCCAGCACAATCTGAGCAACTCCAAATCTGAGCTGTTGCCTCTGGCATCCGCCCTCTGTAGGCCTGCCGGCGCAGCCCTCACCTCGGAGCTGCTGAGGTGGCAGCGCACGAGCAGCAGCGCGATCAGCGCCGCCGCCAGCCGGTCCGAGCAGCAGCACCGCCAGTAGGCCCGCCTTGACACCGCGCCGCAGCCGCAGCGCCTCCAGCCGCGCCTAGATATGTCATTGGAGACATTTTCAAAACGGCGGAGAAGGCGCCGGCTTTGCTGCGGTGGTCGCTGCTGCATCGGATGTCAGCATGCAGCTGATGATGAATGTTGACGCGAGGTGCGGTGTTCAATGCCTGCCGACGACATGCAGTGCGCCAGCTGCAGCTTGGCAAGTGGGTCGTACTCATTGCAATCGCAATAAGTAACGACAGAGCGGAGCCAGCACCTGCACAGCCCGGTCGGCGTCGTGCCATGCCTTGTGCAGCCTGTGCCGGTTCGTGTCAATCACCACCGGCAGCGAGAACGCCGCCACAGACGCCAGCCCCAGCAGGCGCCAGACGCTCAGCAGCCGCCCTGCCAGAGACAGCGCCCACAGCGCGCGGCTGCCCGCAGCGTCAGCGCTGGGTCGCGTGACGTCAGCATGGCGTCATGAAAAGCCGCGACGGTGTGAATTGCGCCGGCCGCGGCAGCTGCCAGCGCGGCGGCCGTCTCGCTCTGGTCCCAGGCGCTCTGGTCACGCCAGCGCGCCGACACCATGGAGCGCAGGAAGTTGGCGCCCACATCCGCGAGCAGCAGATACGACAGGCCTACGTTGGTAGAGGGCGCCACTTGGTGGGAGGTGAGGCGATTTTCTGCACCGGCACATTTGCAGCACGGTGCGGCGCCCTTTGATGTGCATCCATCTAGAAACCCTTGTGCAAGTGCATAACGATATTGTATCATTTGTTGTGACGCCATTGACCAAAGCAACGCGTCTCGTTGCTTCTGGCCTGCTCGCTGCTGCCAGGGCTTGTCAATTAGCTTCACAGTGCACATTCCCCGCTGCTGCGCTGCAGCAGTCAGACTGCATAGGGCTGAGGCTCGTATGGTGAGGCGAGGGCCGCACGCGTCTCACCAGTCAGCAGCATCAGGCTGTGGCCGCCGCGCAGGGCGAACTCGCCGGCCGCGAACGCCGCCGCGCCAAGGCACACCATTACGAGCGTCGCCACCGGGCGCCGCCACAGCAGCAGGTCCGTCAGCCTGCTGTCCGCTAGGCCTGCCAGAGACGGTCCCACTTGGAGCTTGGCCATGGGAGTTTGCAGCTGTTGGGAACCCTTGCTCAGGCTTCCCATGCTGGGACTTCCCACGCAGCTGCCTGCCAGGTGCTGTTGGAGGATGGAGACCAATCAGCTCAGTGAAATGAGTGAGGTCTCGTCTGGCCGAAGTCGCAGCAAGGGCCTTCCCAGGTGCCCACTTTCTGCCAGCAGCGGCCGGGCGGCGTCGCGGGGAAGCGGCGTCTCGGGCGCAACGCCGCCGGCCTCTGCGCCGTCCGGCGTCGCGGCCGCACCCGCCGCCTCGAATTGCACCGTCGGCGTCCCCCTCGGCGGGCGCGGCGCCTGCGCCGCACTCATGTCCGGCGTGTCCAGGAACTCCATTGCGCGCTGCAACAGTCGTCACTGGATTTGAGACGGTCGCAAAAGAAACTTGAGCACACGACCAGCACGGTGAGTTTCGTGCCTTTGCATCAGCAATCTCACGACTTCTAAATCCCCAGTTTGAGCACGCCTTCTGGCGTTGCTGAGGTGTATATTTGAACAAACTCTCCACTCAGGAGTGCAACTCTAAATGAAACGGTGAGATATTGCATATAAATTTGTGCGGCAACAAGACCATAGAAATGGCCGAAGCACCTGCACGGAGCTGTCGGAGGGGCCGGCGCTGCGCAGTTCGGCGACACGGCCGCGTGGGTACAGGCGCTCATCCCGTACTGGGCCTGCGCCTGACGGCGTCAGCAGCTGGAGAGGGCTGGGCGCGTCTGCTTCGGCCATGACAGGCCGGTGCTGTTTCAGCTGGTGTCGGAAGGGTTTGTTGGTGCAGAATCTCAGATGGACTGCAGACCCGTACACAGTCGCTTCAAGCCAGCTGCCGCGGATCAGCAGTCCGGAGTGCTAGTGTCTAATGAAAATTGTTAAATCAGACACTCGAAGGACTTCCCGACAGACACGACTACGATCGCAGGATTCAAAAGTGTCTGCATTCCCCTTTTGGCAACCAGCGCCAAGAGAAAGGTTTACTGCCCTCACATCTTGCAATTCTTGCCGTGCAACTGCAATGATGAGTCGGCCGCTCGACGGCTCAAGCTGACTCGAGCTTTAACACGGTGCAGTCGAACGCGAAGACCATGCTGAGTCGGACGGATCCCCTTGGGATTCACAGTTTTCCGTCACGTGCAGAGATCCTGGCATCAGTTCGAGTCATTATATTCCGTAGCCCGCTCTCGATGGCGGCCACACTTTCCTTTGCTCTCGCCACTCCTCAGGGGCTTTCGTTAGGCGGTGCTGGTTCAGGGATAGGGGCAGCTCACCTTTTGTCGCGTGGCCTCAAGGTGAGCACGTTGTCTAGGCTGCGCGGACCTGCGCGGACGTTGGTTTGACGGTCCAGAATCTGACCGCGACGCTGCTGAGGGTGGTCACTTGATTCTCTTGTATTAGAATTCGGGCGCACTGTGTCGTTATCTCGGTTGCCTAGGTATTCGCTGACCGCCCGCTGACTATGTGCTCACAGGAACGTCAACGGCACACAACCCCCTCGCACGACGTCGATGGCGTCTGAGATCGCGCTCCTGCAGCGGGTGAGCTGATTCCCGCATCTCGCACTTGCGGCTGCCGCGCTACGCGAGGCTCGCCGATGCCGCGCTGCACTTGCCTGCTGTCGACGAGGACGGTCATTTCTGAACTCTACCTTGAGTCAGCATCTGCCGACGCATTTGGGCCAGGAACTCATTCAACTCCATGTACGATGGCCTTGCATGACGTCCAGAGCAGTCGTGCAGCAGCAGCGCTGTGCAAGAGGGCCAGCCTGCCCAGCTGCTGCAGGCACCTGGGACCAACTACATGACCCCTGCCGAGTCGACCGCATACTGTCTGATCACCTGGTGAAAGTTTTCAGTCTGCATCCACTGCAGTACTTCGGGTTCGGCCGTGTGCTGGCCAGCCAGGGCCAGATCCGCCAGATGGCCGGCGGCATGCTGGACAGCGGCATTGCGCGCGGCGCACAGGTCCTCGGCTTCAAGGTGCAGCTTTTCGGAAACGCACAGTTTGCCTTGAAGTGTTTCTCTCGCTCATCCTCCCAGCATGGCAGGGGGCAGCACAAGCCTGTGCACAAGGCTGCGCCCAGCCTGCCTTGCAACGCCATTTGCAAAGCCTACTGACGAGACGCTGATGTTGTCCCATGATGTGCCGTCCAGTAATGCTTGGATGCATGTGAACAGTGAACACTGAATGGGCCTGTGACGACCTGGCTGCTTTATGCTGCTGCATGCTGACCCCGCAGCATCGACAACATTTCCAACGGTGGAGCGCAATTGCTGCACATCGTGAATTCAATGTAAACTTTCTGGGCACTCGTCATCTGTTCTCTTTCACTGCAGAGCGCGGAGCTGGCCGATGACTGGACCCTTGCAGCCCCGCCCGCCGTCCCCAAGCCGCGCCGCGAGATCAGCATCAACCCAGGTGCGCCCAAACTATGCTCAACCCTGGAACTACAATGAGTCAAAACCCTCCACCACTGCGTCACCAGAGCCATGCGCTGCCAGATGCATCGCGAGTGGTATGCATGCCGTGGATGAAGTCTACGACATGCACCGTTCGTGATGCACAATGCGCTCAAAGCTTTGCCATGATGCGTGTCTGACCCTTGTTTCACATACTCTCCAGGCCACAGTGCCTAAGCCGCAAGCGAAGCTCGGCAACCAAGACCGGGGCTGGACCTGACAAGCTGAGAGGAGAGACGACACTGAGACGCGAAGTTCAGGGAAATGGCAGCGTGGAGAGCTTGAACCAATCCGCGCAGCGAAACCCAGCACAGCGAGAGCATGCTTCCATAAACAGGTCGGCCTGACGGAAGCAGCAGCGCAGTCCTCATAGGCAGCTTCAGCAGGCAGCTAGCTCCAGCAGATGACGAGTAGATGCAGGCAGGCAGTACATGCGCAGCATGCTTGAGCAGGCGGCAGCAGGAACTGCAATACGTAGAAGACAGGCAGCCGCTCTGTGCGTAGATAGCAGTACATGTGCGAGAGAGGGTGTGTGAGAGCTGATGGGGCAGAACCGGCATGTGCTTGTCACTGCCACGCTCCTGTTTAGGTAGCAATAGATAACTCAGAACTGGGGACACTTGCTTGAACATGCGGCCGACATCGGCTGCACACCTTGCTGTGTGTGTACGTGCTCTGTGTGTGTGCATATTGAGCGTGTACCGAGTGTGTAAAATCTCTGTGTGAGGGAAGCAGCAGTGAAACATCTGCTGGGTTCCACTGCTGGAGAGCTGGAGATGAGCACAGCCTGCATGCTTTGATCAGGGGCGCCCTTGCATGGACAGCAATGCCTTCCAACTTCCACACCACCTGCTCTTGTTGATCAGCTCTGTGCACCGATCTAAAAGATACTTTCATTCATCTGCGATACACTCGGATCCTGCAGGGCAGCAACGACAGCGGAAAGTGCGGCGGCCTAACCCTCTTTGGCCCAAAATCAGGCTTCGCATCATGGATGCGGAGACTCGGGAGGTCATTCGCAGCGATGTGGACTTTGTGCTGCAGCAATCAGCCAGCACAGAAGCTGCCGACGTGGTGGAGCAGCTGTCAGACGTCGTGCTGAGCTATGCTGAAGGTGAACTGTCTCTGCGCAACTGTCGCTCCTGCAGCGCCGCTGGTCGATGCTGGCATGCAGCAGTGACCGACACATCCAGACGAGGCAGCATTGAGATATGCACACGCAAGCAATGCATGTTGTTTCCACCCAGAGGGTCTCGCATACCCACTGTGAGATGCTGTCAGGCGCTCCATGACCAATCCAAATGTTCACATGCGGTGGTCTTCTGCATGCAGAGCTGCAGCAGGCGGCCGCCTGCGGCTCCGAGATGCCTGCGCAGCTGCTGGGCTGCTTCATGGAGGCGCTGACCGCTCCTTATAAGCGGTGCGTGGGTGCATCTGGACTCTGATCCTGTGATCAGTGTGCAGCTCGCTTAGCGATCCTTTCGGCAGCATGACGTTGCGTCGATATTCGAACATGCCACCTGTGCTCGCATGCGCTGACGAATGCGACAGTATGAAGGCGGCAGCCATCACATGTAAACGTCTAGGTCATGATGCGCTGTCGGAGGTGCACCACAGGACCGACAGGGTGCCATCGCAGCAGCCGCGGGGCGGTGACGGCAGCGTCGGCGGCAGACAGCTGGCGGCGTCTATTTGCAGCGTGCTGGATCTGTTCTTGGAGCAACAGCAGCAGGATGATTCGGATGTGGACGGCCAGGTGCAAGCTCTAAACCCTGCAGCCCGGCAGGCGGCGGCCGACCTGGAAGCAGCAGCGCGCGACGGGTGGCGCCGTGTGTTCCACGCCCTGCTGTGAGCGCTCTACTCCCCTCCATGCCAGATGGGCACGCCAGAACCTGCAGAGTTTGGAGTTCTTCTGTGACATCACAATGGCACTGCAACTGGGCAGGCAGGCCCGCGTGTGTCGTGGCACACGCTGCTGCCGTTGAATCGGCGGCAGAGCCTGCAGAACAAGTGCACTGCCGCAGCTGATGCCCGCGCCTCTACAGTGAGGCGCAGCATCATCTGCACCACCTCTCCCGGCTGACACCATGTCGTCACCAAAACTATTCGTGTGTGGCTCGCAACACCATGCCATACCTTGTTACGCAGCAACAAGCGGCAGGCGCAGCCGCCGGCGGAGGAATTGGAGGGACTGCACTGCACGGGGCGCAGTCTGCTAGCGGCGTCGCTGCGTGGTAGATTGGTAAATATGTGCTGCATTCTGCGATACACAGGAACCGGGGGGGGGGGGGGGGGGGGGGGGGGGGGCGGGGCGGCCCACCCG
>JAABUM010002537.1_pt1 | contig 24196 bp, 25 predicted proteins | sample 5559161 | NCBI WGS metagenome assembly JAABUM01 (sample SAMN10711868, study PRJNA513369) | rock metagenome | isolation source: Antarctica rocks | place: Antarctica: Victoria Land, Siegfried Peak nord
TTCGGGGCGGCCGCCTCAGCGTTGATCGGGGTCGGGATCATGGGCATGAGCAAGATCATCCTTCAGCACCCTCAAGGCTAAACTTCCGGGGGGACGATGTCTCATCGTCATTGGCACGGAGGGGCGCCTCTTGGGGCACAGCTGCCAGCATCGAACCAAAAGCCAAAGCTCCGGGAGCCGGCTTGGGGCAGGCCCATCCGCTGTGCGCCCGTGCACGAACCCGCTCCGCGGGAGGGGTTCCTGGGGCGAGGTCGGTCGCGGCGATGGATTTCGGTGAGGACTTGAGCGGGCCCGGGTCGGGCTCCGAGCATGAGGGGCCACCCTTCAGGCTCGAAAGGAAAGTCCATGTCCGCTCAGACCGTGCAACCGTGCATCACCCCGCTTCGTCAGCGCATGCTCGAAGACATGGCCATGCGTGGCCTCAGAGAAGAAACCCAGCGTGACTATGTCCGCTTCGTTCGGGGCTTCGCCGCCTTCCTTCGGCGCTCGCCCGATACTGCGACGGCCGAAGATGTCCGCTGCTTCCAAGTCCATCAAGCCGAGAGCGGCATGCAGCCGCCCACCATCAACAGCTCGGTTTCGGCGCTGCGCTTCTTCTTCACCGTGACACTCGACCGGCCCGACCTGTCCCGGCGCCTGGTTCTGGTCCGCCATCCCCGCAAGCTCCCGAACGTCCTGAGCGTCGAGGAGGTCGGGCGGCTGCCCGAGGCGGCGCCGGGACCGAAATACAAGGCCGCACTCGGCACCGCCTATGGTGCCGGGTTGCGGGTGTCGGAGGTCACGGCGCTCAAAGTCTGCGACGTCGACAGCACCCGCATGCTGATCCGCGTCGAACAGGGCAAGGGCCGCAAGGACCGCAATGCGATGCTGTCGCCGCAGCTGCTCGATCTGCTGCGGCTTTGGTGGCGGGAGGGCAAGCGGCGGACGGTCATGTTGCCGCATGGCTGGCTGTTCCCCGGCCGCAATCCCGTCGAACCGCTGTCGACGCGCCAGCTCAACCGCGCCGTCCACGAGGCCGCCGAAGCCGCCGGCATCAGGAAGCGCGTGACGCCGCACACGCTGCGACACAGCTTTGCCACCCACCTTCTGGAGCAGGATATCGACATCCGCGCCATCCAGGTGCTGCTCGGACATTCCAAGCTCGACACCACCGCGCTCTATGCCCGTGTGGCGACCAAGATGATCCGGGCGGTGACCAGTCCGCTCGAGCATCTCCAGCTGCTCATGGAAGGCAAGAGCCCAGGCGACTGAACCGGCAGTGCGACAAGCACTGGAGGTTGCCGACATCTTCCGCCGTCACGGGCCGGCCTGGCGCGCCACACATGCCGGTCACGTGAGCCTCGCCCAGCTCAAGGCGATGTCGGCCATCGAGACTTGCCGCACCGCAGCACTCGGCGGCCATGTCGAGGGCTGCGAGGATTGCGGCCACCGCCGCGTCGCCTACAACAGCTGCCGCAACCGGCACTGCCCCAAGTGCCAGGGCGCCGCAGCACGCGAGTGGCTCGCGGCACGGGAGGCCGACCTGCTGCCGGTCGGCTACTTCCATGTCGTCTTCACGCTGCCGGCCGAGGTTGCCGACATCGCGTTCCACAACAAGGCGGTGGTTTACGACCTGCTGTTCAAAGCGGCGTCCGAGACGATGATGACCATCGCCGCCGACCCGCGGCACCTCGGCGCGCGCATCGGCATCACGGCCGTGCTCCACACGTGGGGCTCGGCCATGACGCATCATCCGCATGTCCACATGATCGTGCCCGGCGGCGGCATCTCGCTCGACGACGCACGTTGGGTCTCGTCCAGGCCGGCGTTTCTGCTGCCGGTCCGTGTGCTGGGAGCGCTGTTCCGCCGGCTGTTCCGCCGGCTGTTCCTGACCCGGCTGCTCGAGCTCCACGCCGCCGGGCGGCTGCAGTTCTTCGGCGACCAGAGTGACTTGAACGACTAGCGCGCCTTCGCCCGCCACCTGGCGCCAATCAGAAAAAAGAAGTGGGTGATCTACGCCAAGCCGTCGTTCTCAGGCCCTGAGGCCGTGCTCGCCTACCTGTCGCGCTACACCCACCGCGTTGCGATCTCGAACCGCCCTCTGATCTCGTTCGACGAGGCGGGCGTGACGTTCCGATACAAGGATTACTGCCGCAGCGGTGCTGACCGCCAACGCACCATGACGCTCCACGCCGACGAATTCATCCGACGCTTCCTTGTGCATGTCCTGCCCCAAGGCTTTCACCGCATCCGCCACTACGGTCTGCTCGCCAGCGCGGGCCGCAAGGCCAATGTCGCACGGGCCCGCGAACTTCTCGCGGTCCCGGCGACGGCCGGGCCGGCGGCACCGGACGCGCCCTCCGATCCAAGGCCACCGTGCCCGTGCTGCGGCGGTCGCATGGTCGTCATCGAGATCCTCGAGCCTGCTACCCGGGCACGCGCGCCGCCTCGCCTGCGCCTGCCAGCCGGAATGGTGGCGTCGTGACCCGGCACGGCCAGCGTCAGCTTTATGTCGAAGTCCCGCTGCTTCGACGATCGGGCGGTCGCGCCTCCAGACCCTCCGAAAGCTGCCCCGCCGCGCCGATAGCGCCACAACCGCACCGTCTCCCGGCATGGCATCGCGCGATCGACGCTTTTGAAGCCCATCCACGCGCGTCGTTGCCGCGTTACAGCGGTCGGCTGCCGAGGTCGTGCCACCTCCGCGCCTACACCGGAATCCTCAAAACCCCATAGCGCGGTGCTTGCTGCCCGCGGGTTCGTGCATGGGCGGCTTTCGGACGCCGGCCCAGCTCTGCTCGCTCAGCCTGCTCTGGCCGGCGTCCGAAACCCTTCACCATTTCGGACGTTCGACACACTCGCCGAAGTTCTCCGAAGCGGACGTAGCTGGGCGACGGCTTCACGCTTCTTGAGTGATGCCGCGACATGGCCCGGGAGGCTGGGAATGGTCACGGGCCGTCACGCGGTACGCCGATCTTGCCGGAAAAGGCGCTGTCGTGACCTGCGGCACTGTCAGAACCCAGTCACCCACAAGGGCGTCAAAAGCGCGCCCGGTGCTGGACTTTGACGGCTCAGGATATGAACGCCGAAAGCGCCGCCGTGAACGCGTTGGCCTGCTCGATGCAGGGGAGGTGGCCGGCGTCCGTGATTTCCTGGTAGCGCGCGGCTGGCACCGCCTTGGCCAGCAAGGGCATCGTCTTCGGCATGGCGCCATCGGCGGAACCGGCGACGAACAGCACCGGCATCCGCATGTCCGCCAGGCCCGGCCGGAACTCGTAATCCTGCAACGCACGGGCGCAGGCGATAAACCCCTCCAGCTTCGTGTCCTCGATCATGGCGCGCACTGCCGGGGTGGCCGGGCTGGCCGGGCTGGAGAACCAGCGGGATAGGGTGACGTCGGCCAGCGCCTCCATACCATCGCGTCGGGCGGCGGTGATCCGCTCCTCCCAGCCTTGGGCGCCGCCGGGCGCGGTAGCGGCGTTGCCATCGGAACACAGTAGCCGGGCAACCCGGGCTGGGTTGCTTTGCGCCAGGGCGATGCCGGTTGCCGCCCCCATGGACACGCCGACGAAATGCGCCGAGGCGATGCCGAGCTGGTCCATGATCCCGTCGATGTCGCCGGCCAGCTGCGTGATGGTGGCCGGACCCGGCGGAACCTGCGTGCCGCCATGGCCGCGCTGGTCGTAGCGCAGGATGCGGAACCGGCCGGACAGCGCCGCCACCTGGTGGTCCCACAGGCTGAGATTGGTTAGCAGGGAGTTGCTGAACACCAGCCAAGGCGCGCCCTCGGGTCCGTCCAGACGGATGTTGAACTGCAGCCCGTTCCGTGTGATCCCCGTCATGCCGTGCCCTCCCGTTCCGCGCGAAGCCCGGCCATGATCTCCGGCATCCGCGCCGCCGCATCGTCGTGCAGCGTGTCGTACAAGCTATTGCCGTGGGCATCGATCCCGACGGTAAGCGGGCCGAGCCCGGCCACCCGCAGCGTCACCAGGCGGAAATGCGCGATCAGGTCGGTCCAATGCACGGATACCACCCCTGTGATCGCCTCCGACAGCAGCGGGCAGCCGCCACCGAGGAAGGACAAGTACACGCAGCCGGCCTCCTGCATCGCGGTGGCGCAGGCGCGGTCCAGTCCTCCTTTGCCGCCCACGGCACGCAGGCCGAGCTTGCGGATGAAGCTGGGCATGTAGCCGTTGAACCGGGTGCTGGTGGTGGGGTTCATGTAGAGCACCTCGAACCCGTCCGCGCCGTCCTGGCTGTAGCTGCCGAGGTGGAATAAGGCGCCGCCAGCCAGGTCCACCGGCAAGGGCTGACCGGCGTCGAGGTGCTCCTGGATGCGCTGGTGCGTCGGCAGGCCCGCGGTGATGGTCATCTCGCCATCCAGGATGACCAAGTCGCCGGCGCGAAGGGTGCGCGCATCCGCTTCCGACAGCGGCAGGCGCATGCGGTGGGTGATCACTCCAGCCGCTCCACCCGTCCATCCCCGTGCAGGCGGGCGCTGGTGCGGCGGTTGATCCAGCAGTTGAAGCACACCGCCACCGGAGTGAAGCCGTGTCCGGCCGCGAACTCCACGTGAACGCCCAGCGCCGTGGTGTCGCCGCCGGTGCCCATGGGGCCGAACCCCGTCTTGTTCACCGCACGCAGCAGCCGCTCCTCCATCGCCGCCAGGATCGGCTCCGGGTTGGTCTGGCCGAAGGGGCGCAGTACCGCCTTCTTGGCGATCTTGGCGCAGTGGTCGAAGGTGCCGCCTATGCCCACACCGATCACCACCGGCGGGCAGTGCTGGGAACCCGCCTTCATCACGCAATCCATCACGTAGCCCTCGATCACCTCCAGGCTGGGATAGGTGAAGATCTCCAGCGCCGCCCAGCGCCCGGAACCCAGCGCCTTGGGCGAGCAGGTGATGTCGATCCAGTCGGCGCCGTCCACCACGTCCCAGGTGACGATCGGCATGTCCTTGCCGGCATACCCGCGCTCGTTGGTCAGCGGATTGGTGACGTGCTTCAGGATGGGGGGCCTGATGGTCTCGACCAGGTCAGCGAAGCCGTCCGCGATGGCGCGCTTGATGTCGCCCTCCATGCGCACCGACGTGCCGATCTCCACGACGTAAACGGGCACGCCGGAGTCGGAGCAGACCAGCTTGTCCTCCCGCTCGGCCTTCTCCGCGCTGCGCAGCATGATCTGCAGCGTCTGCCGGGCCAGGTCGTGCGTCTCGGTTCCGATAGCCCGGCGCAATGCGTCCAGCGTGTTGTTCGGCACCTTCTTCAGCGCGGCGCCATACAGCTCTGCCGAGACTTGGCGGACCTGGTCGTAGGTGACCCCCACGGCTTCCTCCTAAAGGCGCATAGTCTGGCCTTTTGCGTTATAGGGCAACATAGTCGTGGGAACCCGGCCTCGCAATCATCCGGAGCCGACAGGGGAAATGCCGCATGAACGAGGTCCTGTTGCTGGCGCCCGTCCCGCCGGGCCTGCGGGACGCCCTGGCGGCCCGCTACAGCGTGCTGACCGAGGCGCCGGACCCCGCCCGGATCGTGGCGGCCATCACCACCAGCGTGGTGGGCGCCGACGCGGCCGCCATGGCGAAGCTGCCGGCGCTGCGCGTGCTGGGCTGCATGGGCGTCGGCCTCGACCGCATCGACGTGGACGAGGCGGCGCGGCGGGGCATCGCCGTGCGGCACACGCCCGACGCGGTGCGGACGGATACTGCGGACGCCGCGGTGGCCTTGCTTTATGCCACGGTGCGCCGGGTGGTGGAGGCGGATCGCTTCGTGCGTAGCGGGCATTGGGCGAGGGGCAGGATGACGCCTTCCCGCCGGGTCACCGGCATGCGCGCGGGCGTGGTCGGTCTCGGCGTGATCGGGGTGATGGTGGCGCAGCGGCTGACGGGCCTGGGGCTGGAAGTGGTTTACCACGGGCCGCGGCAAAAGCCGGTGGCGTGGCGTTTCGAGTTGGATCTGGGTGCGCTGGCCGCGTGGTGCGACGTGCTGGTGCTGTGCTGCCCAGGCGGCGAGGCGACCCGCGGCCTGGTGTCGGCAGAGGTGCTGCGGCGCCTGGGTCCGGCGGGCTACCTGGTCAACGTGGCACGTGGCTCCGTGGTGGACGAGGCGGCGCTGCTCGATGCGCTGGAAACCGGAGCGATCGCGGGAGCCGGGCTGGACGTTTTCGCGGAGGAGCCGGGGTTGGATCCCCGCTTCCTCCCGCTGGAGACGGCGGTGCTGACCCCGCATTCGGCGGCGGTCACGTTGGAATCGCGCGACGAGGTGACGGCGACGCTACTGGCGGCGATGGCGGAGTGCTTTGCGGGGTAGCCTACCGCCGGAGGGCCGGCTGTTCACGGCGGCAGGGTTCTGACCCAGGCCGCCACCGCGTCGGCCACCAATTTCGGCTGTTCGGGGAACAGGGCGTGGCTCGCGTCCGGGATCATCACAGTGGTGACGCGGTCGCCGTAGGACTGCTTCAGCTCGTCCCACTTGTCCCGTGGCTTGAACGGATCGCTGGCCGGGATCAGTTCCAGCAGCGGCGCGGTTCCGGCGCTCCACCAGTCTGACTGCTTCACCCCCGCCTTCTCCCGGCTGTTCACCTGCACGCGCTGCGCCGCCGGCCACCAGCCCTTCAGCCACGGCGTGGGGTCGTGTCCCGGCGCGAAGAAGCCCAGGCGGAGTGCGGCCAAGCGTTCGGCTTCGGGCCGGGCCAGGTCGCCGGCGGTGCCGGGCGTGGCCGCGATGTCTGGTGCGTAGCTCGCGGCGGCAGCGGCGGCCAGCACCACGCCGCGCACCTTGGCCGGGCTGTCCACCGCCGCCATGCGGGCGACGAAGTGCCCGAAGGCATGGCCCAGGATTACGGCGCGGCCGTTGCCCAGCCTGTCGATCACCAGCGTCACGTCAGCCGCCAGGTCGTGCAGGCTCACGCCGGTCATCGGTCCCACCGAGTTCTCGGCCCCGCGGGGCTGCGGCCGCAGCACGGTGAAGCCGTCCGCGGCGAGCCGGGCGGCCACGTCGTCGAAGTCCTCCGCCCCGTCCCGTCCCGTGCTTGGCAGCATGATGATGGCGGGGCCGCTGCCCTGCACGAAGGTCTCGATCACGACGCCGTTCGGGCCGTCCACCATCTCGACGTGCCGGGCCGGGGCCGGCACGTCCGCCGCGCGGGTGGTGCCGATGCACGGCAGCAGCATGGCGCAAGCGAGCAGCGAGGCCTGGCGCATCATGGGGCCCCGTCCGGGATGGCGATGGTGTTGGCGTGGGTGACGTGCAGCCCCACCGGCGCCCCGGCGGAGAACTGCGCCTCCGGCCCGGTATTGGCATGCATCACCGCGTTGCCGACCCGGATGCCATAGCGATTCATGTTGCCCAGGAAGCCCGTGGTGGCGACCACGCCGTCCAGCCGGTTGCTGCCCGGTGCGGCGGGCACGTCGGCCGGTGTCAGCGCCAGGCATTCGGGCCGGATCGACACGGCGATCCGGTCCGACCGTGCCGCGGCGGTTGGGAATAGGCAGTGCAGCACCTGGCCGTCCGGCAGGTCCACGGCCGCCACGCTGCCGGCGCTGGCGGCGGCGGCGACAGTGCCACGCACCAGGTTGGTGGCGCCGACGAAGCCGGCGACGAAGGCGTTGGCTGGGCGGAAGTAGATGTCGCGCGGTGTTCCCACCTGCACCACGCGGCCGGCGTTGATCACCGCGATGCGGTCCGACATGTCCAGCGCCTCGGACTGGTCGTGGGTGACGTAGATCGTTGTCACGCCGATCTGCTGCTGCAGCCGCTTCAGCTCCACCCGCATGTCCTCGCGCAGCGCGGCATCGAGGTTGCTGAGCGGTTCGTCCAGCAGCAGCAGGCGCGGCTGGCGCACGATGGCCCGAGCCAGTGCCACACGCTGCTGCTGTCCACCTGAAAGGCGTGTGGCGGAACGGTCCTGAAAGCCGCCGAGGCTGACGGTGTCCAGTGCCGCGTCCACCATGCGCTTGATAGCGGCGCGGTCGTAGCGCTCGGACTTCGCGACGCGGAGCGGGAAGGCAACGTTCTCGAACACCGTCATATGCGGCCAGATCGCATAGGATTGGAACACCATGCCGATGTTGCGCCGGTTCATCGGCACGTTGATCCCGGCGGCGGCGTCGAAGAACACGCGCTCCCCCAGGGTGATGCGCCCGCGATCCGGCGTCTCCAGCCCGGCGACGCTGCGCAAGGTCGTGGTCTTGCCACATCCGCTGGGTCCCAGCAGGGTAAAGAAGGTGCCGGGCTCGAGCACGAAGCTGGTGTCGTGCACGCCGCCGGCCGGGCCTTCGGCGTTGCGGAACAGCTTGCCAAGATTCTGGACGACGAGGGTCTCACTACGAGTGGTGCCCGTGATGCGGTCAGCGTTCATTGGGCGATCACCGTCCATAGGCTGCGGCGGAGCCGCGGCGGGCCAGGATGTAGAAGGCGCTGGCGAACACCGTCATCAGCAGCGCCCAGAGCAGGCCGAGGGCGGAAAGCTCGCCGCCCTGCCCGTTGACCCAGAGGTCATACATCGCGACCGCCATGGTCTGCGAACCCGGCCCTGCCAGCAGCACCGCCATCGACAGCTCCTTGGCGCCGATCAGGAAGATGAACAGCCAACCCGACAGCAGCGCCGGCGACAGCAGCGGCACCACAATGCGGCGCAGCACGCCCAGTGGCCCGGCGCCTGCCACGCCCGCCGCCTCCTCCAGCTCCCGATGGACCTGCAGCACGCCGGAATAGGCGTAGCGCATGCCATAGGGCATGTAGCGAATGGTGAACCCCAGCGCGAGCAGCGTGAGCGTGCCGTATAGCGGGAACGGCGCGCGCAGGGCGATCTCCATCATTGCGACGCCCAGCACGATGCCGGGGAACACCAGCGGCAGCGTGGCGAGCTGATCGACCGCCATCGCCCCATCCCGCCGCCGTGCTGCGATCCAGGCCGCGACCGTGGTGATGACGATGGCGGCCGTGGCGGCCCCTGCCGTCACCAGCAGGGTGTGCAGCGCCAGCCACAGGTAGTCAGGCACGTTGAACACGGCCACGTAGTTCTTCAACGTCAGCGTCTGCAGCCCGGCCCAGCGCATCGGCCGCAGGAAGGGGCTGAACGAGACCCAGAGCAGTGCTGCCAGCGGCAGCCCCAGCACCAGCACGAAATTCAGCAGCACCAGCGCGCCCGCCGCCCAGCGCGCCCGTCCCAGGTCGAAGGGACGCGGGCGGAACCCCTTGCCCGTCACGCTGGCATAGCGTTCCGCACTGCGCGACACGCGCCCGTACAGCATCAGCAGCACGCCGACCACGACGACCATGACCATGGAGAAGGCGCTGGCATGGCCCAGCAGCGGCGGCACTTGCTGCGTCGCGACGTAGATGTCGGTCGTCAGCAGCGTCACCCGGCCCGGCGTACCTACCAGTACCGGCACGTCGAAGGCCTCCAGGTTGCGGATGAACACGAACAGCGCCATCGCCAGGATGGCCGGCCAGGCCAGCCGCAGCGAGATGCGCCAGACGGTATCCAGGATGGACGCGCCGCTCATCCGCGCTGCCTCCTCCATCTCCGCGTTCGCAGCGCGGAAGCTGGCCGACAGCAGCAGGAACACCAGCGGCGACCAGAGGAACCCCTCGATCAGCACCATGCCCCATAGCGAGTACACGTCGAACAGCACGCCGGTGCCGCCCAGGTTGCGCCAGGCGTCGTTGAACGGCCCGGCCCGGCCCAGCAGGAACAACCAGGCGGTGACGTAGAGGATGTAGGGCGTGCCGAGCGACACGATGGTGGTCAGGTACGCCAGCGCCTTCAGCGGCGCGTTGGTGCGCTCCACGATCCAGGCCAGCACCCCGCCGAACAACAGCGAGACCACCGTGGCGCCCCCGGCAAAGATCAGGGAGTTCGCGGTGCTGGCATACAGATGCGGATCGGCGAACAGCTGCGCGTAGTGCCGCAGTGTCAGCGCCCCGGCCGAGCCGTCTGGGTTGGTCTCCGTCAGGCTCACCTGCAGCAGCATGGCCAGCGGCGGCAGCACCAGCACGGCCAGCACGACGATGGTCCCCAGCGCCAGCCACCTGGTCGGCCCGCCCCAGCGCAGCATGCGCCGCGCCCGGCTGGCGTCCGGAGCGACCAGGTGCAGGCTGGCGTCGCTCACTTGAACAGGTCGTTGTAGATCTTGGTCCACTGCTCGAGCTTGGCAGCGGTTTCATCCGGGCTGATCACCACGCTGGTGAAGGTGCCGCCGGACGGCAGCAGCGTGGGGTCCTTCGGCGGCACGGCCGGGTTGGCTGGCATGTAGGTGGTGTTGCGGAACACGGCCTGCCCCTCGGCCGACAGGATGTAGTCCAGCAGCAGCTTGCCCGCGTTGGGATGCGGCGCGTTCCTCACGAGGCCGCCGGGATTGGGCAGCTCGACAGCGGGCGACAACGGCAGCCACCGCACCGGCGCCCCCTCGGCCGCGCTGATGACCGAGTGGTTGTTGAAGGTCATCAGCGCGATGGAGTACTGGCCGGAGATCACCTGGTCGAGCACCACGCGCTGCGAGGCCGGAACGTTGACGATGCGCTGCTTCGCCAGCTTGCGCAGGTAGTCCATCCCCGCCTGCTCGCCCATCGCGCTCAGCACGGCGCCGATGAAGCCGGGTGGCCCGGCGCTGGTCAGGTCGTTGGTCCAGGCGATCTTCCCTGCCCATTTTGGGTCCAGCAGATCCGTCAGGCTACGCGGCGCCTCCTTCTCCGGGACAAGGTCGGTGTTGGCGGCCGAGGTCATGATGTATGTGTTGAGCGCGGTCCAGGCGCCGTTGGCGTCGCGGCTGCCCGGCGGAAAGGACGCGGCGCTGGGAGACTTGTAATCCTCCACGGTGTTGGCCGCCTGCAGGCGATACACCAGGGCGGAGCCGTCGAAGATGTCCGCCTGCGGCCGGCCGGCACGGGCCTCGTTGATGATCTTCAGCGCCGCATCGGAACTGCTGAGGCGCGACGCCTGCACCTTGATCCCGGGATACTTCTTCTCGAACCCATCGACGATCGGGCGTACGATCTGGTTCACGATCATGCCGGAGTACCAAACGACTGTGCCTTCCTTCCTGGCGGCTTCGATCATCGCCTGGTCCGCTGCCCGGACGGGTGCAGCTAACAGCAGGAATGCGGCAGCAGGCGCCAACCACGCGCAGAGGCTCGGCTTGGTCATCGGTCTCTCCCCCATCCCGCTGCTGCGAGTTTGTCTAATTAACTAGTTATATGTCCTTTGGGCCGTCGATGTCCAGCGTCGGACCCAATCCATAGGCATCCATGACCCGATGCGTTGACACAGTCAACATCTAGCGTCTATCACACCGCCAAGGATCGATAAATCCAATGGGGCGGAGCGATGCCAGGCCGGGTGACCATTTGCGAATGCTTCGCCCGCGACGGGCTGCAGCACGAGGCTGCCGCGCCCTCCACCGCCGACAAGATTGCCGCGATCGACGCCTTCACCGCCGCCGGCTTCCCGCGCATCGAAGCGACCAGCTACAGCCATCCGGACCAGGTTCCGGTGTTCCGGGACGCCTCCGCGGTCCTGGCCGGCATCCGCCCCGCACCGGGCGTCCACTACAAGGCGACCTGCCCCAATCCGCGCGCCGTGTCCCGTGCCCTGGCTGACCTGGAGGCTGGGCACGGCGCCAACGAGGTCAGCCTGCTGGTCTCCGCCACCGCCGGCCACACCGAGCGCAACCTGCGCACGACGCGGGATCGGCAGTGGGCCAATGTGGCGGAGATGGTGGCGCTGGCTGCGGGCCGTTTCCGTCTGGTCGGCGTCATCTCGGTGGCGCTGGGATGTCCCTTCGAGGGCGCGGTGGACCCGGGTGTGGTGCTGGCGGATGCGGCCCGCTTCGCCGGGCTGGGCGTGGAACTGGTGGCGATCGGCGACACCACGGGTCTTGGCACCCCCGCCACGGTGCGCCGCCTGTTCCGCCGGCTGCTGGCGGAGGTGCCGGGCCTTGTTCCGGTCGCTCATTTCCACGATAGCCGCGGGACCGGCCTCGCCAACTGCATGGCGGCGCTGGAGGCGGGCTGCACCCATTTCGACAGCGCCTTCGGCGGCGTCGGCGGCCATCCCGCGCAGATCCAATATGGCGGCGGCTACACCGGCAACGTCGCTACCGAGGACCTGGTCAACCTGCTGGAGGCCGAGGGGTTCGACACCGGCCTGGACCGCGACGCCGTGCTGGCCGCCTCTCGCCTGGCCGAGCGGATCCTCGGCCGCACCCTGGACAGCATGGTGGCACGGACCGGCTTCGGCCTGCTGCCCGAACGGAGCGCCTCGAATGCCTGAACCCCTGATGCTGGTCGAGGATCGCGGCGCCGTCCGCATCCTTACGATGAACCGCCCGGACAAGATGAACGCGCTGAACATCGCGCTGACCCAGGCGCTGCTGGACGCGCTGGCCACGGCCGATGCGGAGGAGGGTGTGCGTGCGATCGTGCTGGCCGGCGCCGGGCGCGGTTTCTGTGCCGGGGCGGACCTCGCGGAGTTCAAGGACCTGACCCCCGGCCGGCAGCACCTGGTGATGCAGCGGGCGGACCTGACCTGCCGCACGCAGTCCATCCTGCAGAAGCTGTCCAAGCCCGTGGTCTCCGCGGTGCAGGGGGCGGCGGTCGGCGGCGGCGCCGGGCTAGCGATCGGCTGCGACATGATGGTGGCAGGCGCCGACCTGAAGTTCGGCTACCCGGAGCTGAAGCACTCCATCGTGCCCGCCTTGGTGATGACCGGGATGCAGCGGCAGCTCGGCCGCAAGATCGCGTTCGAGCTGATAAGCCTGGGTCGGCTGCTGGGTGCGGATGAGGTGCTGGCACTGGGCCTGGCCAACCGCGCCGTTCCGGTGGACCGGGTGATGGACACGGCCATGGAGATCGCGACGGCCTGGTCGGGCGCGCATCCCCGTGCGATGGCGGCGGCGAAGGGCCTGTTCTACCGGGTGGCGGACCTGCCGTACGACGCCGCGATGGCCGCCGGACGGGACGTCAACGCGTTGATGCGCGGCTTCCGGGAGGGCGGCAAGTGAAGCCGCTGGCCGGCGTCCGTATCCTCGACTTCTCCCGCGTGCTCGCTGGTCCCTTCGCGACGCAAATCCTCGCCGAACTCGGCGCCGAGGTGACCAAGGTCGAGCGCCCACGCACCGGCGATGAGTCCCGCAGCTTCGAGCCGCAGCTTCCGCACGGCGAGAGTGCGTACTTCTTCGCGCTTAACCGGGCCAAGCGCTCCATCACGTTGAACCTCAAGGCCCTCCGCGGACAGGATATCGCCCGGCGCCTGGCTGCGAAGGCCGACGTGGTGGTGGAGAACTTCCTGCCCGGCGAGATGGCGAAGCACGGTCTGGACTACGCGGCGCTGAGTGCGATCAACCCGCGGCTGATCTATGTGTCCAACACCGGTTTCGGTCAGACCGGCCCCTACCGCGACCGCAACGGCTACGACACGGTATTCCAGGCGCTGTCCGGCGTCATGGCCCTGACCGGCTACCCCGATGCGCCGCCCGCCAAGGTCGGGCTGCCCTTCGCAGACCTAACCTCCGGCCTGTGGATCGCCATCTCGATCCTCACAGGCCTGGTCGGCCGCGCCGCCACCGGCCGCGGCTGCCATGTTGACCTTGCTATGATGGACGTCCAGACCAGCCTGCTCACCATCGCTGCCGCCCGGCTGTTCGCCCTGGACGAGGACCCTCAGCGCGCGGGCACCGAACATGCCGGCCGGGTGCCCTCCGCGGCCTTCCTGTGCCGTGACGGCGGCTGGCTGCACATCAGCGGCAGCGACCAGCATTGGGCCTCGGTCTGCCGGGTCCTGGACCTCGGCGGGCTGGGCGCGGATCCCGGCCTGGCCGCCAATGCCGCGCGGGTGGCGCGGCGCGACGAGGTGATGGCCGCAATGCGCACCGCCATCGCGGCCAGAGACCGAACGCCGCTGGCCGAGGCCTTGCGTGCCCTGGGCGTTCCCGCTGGGGAGGTGAACTCCGTCCGTGAGATCCTCGGGGATCCCCACGTCAAGGCCCGCGGCATGGTCGCAGGCTTCGACCACCCGACCGAGGGGCGCTTCCCCGCCCTGCGCAACCCGCTCCGCTTCAAAGGCTTCGACGATCCCGCAACCGGCACGCCGCCGCTGCTGGGGGCCGACACCGACGCGATACTGGCCGCCGAGCTGGGGCTGGCGGCGGCGGAGATCGCCGAACTCCGGGCGGAGCGCGTGCTGTGAGCGTGGCCCCCGACCACGTCCTGCTTTGGCGGGACGGTGGGATCGTTCGCGTGACGCTGGACCGGCCGGCAGCGCGCAACGCATTGAACCTGCCCATGTGCGTGGCGCTGCGCGAGACCTTCGCGGCGCTAGATGCGGACCCCGAGGTGCGCGTCGTGCTGCTGGACGCCAATGGCCCCGTCTTCTGCGCCGGCGCGGACCTGAAGGAACGGCAGGGCCGGGACGAGGCCTGGGTGCGCGCCCGTCGCCTGGCCGCCTTCGCCGCCTATGAGGCGATTGAGCGCTGCTCCCGTCCGGTGGTCGCCGTGGTAGATGGTCCCGTGGTCGGGTCGGGCGGCGAGATCGCCATGGCCTGCGACTTCATCGTCGCGTCCCGCGTCGCCAGCTTCCGCTTTCCGGAGCCGCAATGGGGCACGGTGGGGGCCACGCAGCGGCTGCAACGGGTGATTGGCAAGCGCCGTGCCAAGGAGTTGCTGTTCACCGGCCGCACCATGCCGGCGGAGGAAGCGCATGGGCTTGGACTGGTGGCGCGGCTGGTTGACGACGTGGCGGCCGAGGCCGAACTGGTCGCCGCCGCAATCGCCAAGGCGCCGGCGCTGGCGATGATCCTGACCAAGCAGGCCGTCGAGCTCGGCGAGGAGGTGGCGCTGGCGACAGGCATTCGCATCGAGATGGCGCAGATCGAGCGCCTGCTAGCCGATGGTGGCTGGCGCAAGGGAATAGAGAGCTTCGCCGCCGCCAGCCGCCATGAGCCTGGGCAGGAGAGCTGAGGTGAACATCGATGCCATGTGCCCCGTCACCGTCGCGGCCAGCCTGGCCCGGGCCGTGGCGGTGGCGCCGCAGATCGAGGCCGTGGTCGCCGCCGATGGCCGCCTGACATACATGCAGCTGGCCGCCGAGGTTGCCAGGGTGCGGGCCGCCCTGGTGGCGGCCGGGATCGGGCGCGGCGACCATGTCGGGCTGTGCCTGGGCAATGGCACGCGCTGGGTCACGATCTTCCTGGCGCTGGGCTCGATCGGCGCCGTCACGGTGCCGGTCAACACCCGACTCCGCACCGAGGAGATGGCCTATGCGCTGCGTCAGTCCCGGGTCACCACGCTGTTCGTCGCCGACCGGTTCCTCAAGGTCGATTTCATCGCCATGCTGCGCAGCCTGCTGCCGGAGATCGACGGCACGCTTCCTGGCCCGGCACTTCCCGACCTGCGCCTCGTGGTCGTCCTGGGCAGCGATGTGCCGGGCGGTGCAACGGGGTTCGACGCCTTCCTGGCCAAGGCCGCCATGTCGGAGGCCGGTATATCGGGGACCAGTATATCGGGAACCATCATATCGGGAGTGGGCGCGCCCGAGGCGCCGGCCTGCACGGCCGATGACGTGCTGCTGATCCAGTACACCTCGGGCACCACGTCGTTCCCCAAGGGCGTCATGCTCACCCACCGCAACATGCTGGGCAACGCCTGGGTCTCGGGCAGCCGCATCGGATTTCGCGTGGCCGACCGCTACCACTCCGCCCGGCCGTTCTTCCACGTCTCCGGCAGCACGCTCTCCGTGCTTTCCGCCGTGCAGCATGTCGTCACCCTGGTCACCATGGACCGGTTCGAGCCGGAGGAGGCATTGCAGCTGATGGAAACCGAGCGCTGCACCCATTTCTCCGGCAACGACACCATGGCGCTCATGCTGCTCAACCATCCCAGCCTGGCCCGGCGGAACTTGGTGCTGCGCGGCGCCTGGATCGCGGCGTCCGAACCGGTGATGCGCCGGGTGATGGTCGAGATGGGCGCGCGGGAATGCGTCGCCGGCTATGGCCAGTCCGAGGCCTCGCCCAACATCGCCCAGTCCTGCTGGTGGGAGCCTGCGGAGATCCGCGTCACCTCCCGCATGCGGCCGCAGACCGGCATCGAAGTGCGTATCCGCGGCGACGATGGCGCTGACTGCGCCGTGGGCGAACCCGGCGAGATCGTCGTGCGCGGCTGGACCGTGATGCGCGGCTATTTCGACAAGCCGGCGGAGACCGCAAAGGCGCTTGATGCCGATGGCTGGCTGTTGACCGGCGACCAGGGCCGCCTGGATGCGGAGGGGCGGCTGCAGTTCCTCGGCCGGCTCGGCGACATTCTGCGCGTGGGCGGAGAGAGCGTGTCACCAGCGGAGATCGAGGACGTGCTGCATCGCCATCCCGCCATCTGCCAGGCCGCCGTGGTTGGCGTGCCCGATCCCCGCCTGATGGAGGTGGTCGCGGCCTTCGTCATTCCCAACGATGGCGCCGCTTGCGAGCCCGAGGCAGTCATGGCCTGGTGCCGGGAGCGGCTGGCCGGGTTCAAGGTGCCGCGCCACGTCTGGATCGTCGAGGATTTCGAGGCGATTGGCATGACCGCCAGCTCCAAGGTGCAGAAGAAGCCACTTGCCGCCCATGCCCGCCGCCTGCTTGGCGTGGCTTCGTGAGGATCGAGACCGACGTCACGCGCCTGCTGGGGATCGACCTGCCGATCGCCCAGGCGGGGATGTCCTGGGCATCGTCCTGCGCCACCCTGCCGCTGGCGGTTGCCGGGGCAGGGGGTCTCGGCGTGATTGCCGCCGGCCCCATGCGGAACGCCGACCTCGCCCGCGCCATCGATGAGGTGCGCGGTGGCACGGATCGGCCCTTCGCCGTGAACATGCCGCTGTACCGGCCGGGCGCCGACGAGGTGCTGGATCTGCTGGAGCAGCGCCGCATTCCCATCCTGATCGCTTCCCAGGGCGGCCCGAAGCGCTACCTCGACCGTTTCCGCGCCATCGGCACCGTCTGCATCCACGTCGTCGCCGGAATCGAGCATGCCACCAAGGCGGCCGATGCCGGGGTGGATGGGCTGGTCGTCGTGGGGGGCGAAGCAGGCGGCCATCCCCCCGGCGACCTGGTTTCCACCCTGGTCGTTCTGCGGGCGGTGGTGCTGGCGCTGGCGGGCCGCGTTCCGGTGATTGCATCGGGTGGCTTCGCGGACGGCGCCGGGCTGGCGGCGGCGCTGGCCTTGGGGGCAGGGGCCGCGAACTTCGGTACGCGCTTCATCGCGACGCCCGAGGCGAGCGTCCATTCCGCCTACAAGCAGGCGGTGATCGGCGCGGCCATCGGCGATACCCGGACGGTGGGGCATGGTCTCGGCATGATCCGTGCGCTTGCCAATGCCTTCACCGAGCGGATGGGAGCGCTGGAGGCGAAAGGCGCCGGCATGGACGACCGCAAGGCCGTTTTCGCCGCCGCGACACTGAAGATGGCGGCCCTGGACGGCGATGTGGCCGAGGGCAAGGTGGAGGCTGGGCAGGCCGCGGGGTTAGTGGGCGATCTGGTGCCCGCCGCCGACTTGGTGCGGCGCATCGCCCGCGAGTACCTGGACGCGGTCGGCCGCCTTCCGCAGGAAGCGTGACGCATCAGGTCTCCCCGGTCTGCGCCTCGGCCTCGATAAATTGCCGGGCCTGCACCACCAGCTTCGCCAGCACGGTTTCCAGCACCGCCAGCTCCTCGGCGGACAGCGTCGCCCGGAGGGCGCGATCCCGCTCCCCGGCAGCGGCGATCAAAGAGCCGTAGAGCGAGCGGCCTGCAGGGGTCAGGGTCAGGCACGCGGAACGCCCGCTCCCCTCCCGCGCCACCAGGTCCCGCCCGACCAGCGAGGATACAACCCGGCTCATCTGCGCCTTGTCCAATCCGGCGGCCCGCGCCAGCTGCATCAGCGAGGGCGGCGTTCCCGTCGCCAGCAACGCCAGGGCCCGCCACTCCCCGAGGCTGACGTCGAACTCGCGCCGATAGCGCAGCGCGGCCCCGCGCGAGATCAGGCTCGCGGCCCGCGACAGCCGGTACGACACAAGGTCCCGAATGGATGGCGTTTCCGCCGCGATCCCCCGCCCACGGTCTGAATACTGTTTCATGCCCACCCAAGCTTGCAGATCAACGGCATCCTATATGGCGGGTGCGCTGAAGGGACTACCCGATCTGCGGTGCGGCACCTCGCGCTGTGCCCTCGTGCCGATCAGCAGCAGGATGGCGCCGAACGCCACAACGATGCCATGGCGCATCAAGCCATGAGACAGGCGCCCGGTCGATGCGATAATCCCGCCGGTGATCCAGGCGTTGGTGAGGCGTGCCTGGCGGATGATGGTGGGCAGCCAGAGCGGGGTGCGGGCGCCGCGCGGACGGGCGGCTACTTCAGCCGCATGTCCATCCGCACCAGGTCGCCGCGGTAGATGCCCTTCGAGAGCAGGACCAGCGTGTTCGTCTCGTTGGCGACGGAACGATCGACCAGGCAGACCGGGGCATTGAGCGCGATGTCCAGGATCCCGGCCGTGTCCAGGTCCGCCATGCCGACCGTCACCGTCTGCTGGGCCTTGGACACCGCACCCGGCAGGTAGGAGGCCAGGCGCATCGCAGTGGTGGTGGTCAGCGCCTCACGCGGGATCAGCTCCATGCAGCCGACCTCGATGAACACCTCGGCCACCAGGAAGGCCTGACTGCCGCGCGAGTGGCGGCGGCGCAGGCGATGGTAGCGGGCGGCGGGCACGCCGACATCGTGCAGGCGTTCCGGCAAGGCCGTGACCTCGCTTTCCTCCAGTATCTCGATCACCGCGCCGTCGCGTGAGTTGAGCAGGCCGTTCCAGTTGGTAAACACGTCGAGCAGCAGCTGGTCGGACCGGTGTTGGTTCACGAAGGTGCCCTTGGCCCGGAACCGGGACACCAGGCGGTCGGCCTCCAGCAAACCCAGTGCCTGCCGGATGGTGGCGCGCGCCACGCCGCATTCCAGCGCCAGCTCCTCGATGGTCGGGATCTGGTTGCCGACCGGCCACTGGCCCGACTCGATCCGACGCCGGAAGAGAGTTGCAAGCTGAATGTAGCGCGAGACGACGCTGCGGCTCAGATCGGCCCGGTTGGCGTAGGGAAGCTTCATGCCCGCCACACACCGCAAACAGCCGTACATTGCAACTGCGGGCAATTCACTAGACATATGGACTTTAGGCTGTTAGCAGCCAGGGAGAGCCGGAATGGCCATCTCGCGTGAGGACAGCACGATGAAGCTCCACTGGTCGCCCCGCTCGCCCTATGTGCGCAAGGTGATGATCGCAGCGCATGAACTCGGCCTCGTTGACCGGCTGGACTGCGTGCGCAGCCTCGCGGCGATCGGCACGCCCAACCCGGCCATCATGCAGGACAACCCGCTGAGCAAGATCCCGGCGCTGGTGCTGGACGACGGCCAGGTGCTGATCGATTCAAGCGTGATCGTCGAATACCTGGACAACCTGGCAAGCGGCACCTTGCTGCCCGCTGGGGCCGCAAGGTGGGAAACGCTAAGCCGCCAGGCGCTGGCCAACGGGCTGCTGGACCTGCTGATCCTATGGCGGAACGAACGCGACAAGCCGGAAGCGCGGCAGACGGCGGCGTGGCTGGACGCCTTTGCCGTGAAGGCCGGCGCCACGCTAGACCGCTTCGAGCAGATGGCGCCGGCGATGGCGGCCAGGCCCTTCGACATCGGCCATGTGGCCGTTGGCTGTGCCTTGTCCTACGCGGATTTCCGCTTCGCCGACTTAGGCTGGCGCACCGGCCGGCCGGCCCTTGCGGACTGGCATGCCGGCTTCGCCACACGGCCCTCGGTCCTGGCGACGGAGATCGCCGATGCCTGAGGCCCAGCCTTCCACCGGGTCCACTGGCCGTATGGGGCCGCTGTCGCATATCCGCGTGCTGGATCTCGGCCGCATCATGGCGGCCCCCTGGGCGACGCAGATCCTGGCCGACCTCGGCGCCGACGTCATCAAGATCGAGCGGCCCGGTGCCGGCGACGACACGCGAAGCTGGGGACCGCCCTTCCTGAAGGACCAAGCCGGCGAGCGCACGAGGGAGGCCGGCTATTTCCTCGCGGTCAACCGCGGCAAGCGCTCCGTCACCATCGACATCGCCAGTCCCGAGGGGCAGGCGGTGATCCGCGCCCTGGCTGCCACCTCCGACGTGGTGGTCGAGAACTTCAAGGCCGGGGCACTGGCCAAGTACGGTCTGGACGCCGCGACCCTGCGGAAAAAGAAGCCGTCGCTGATCTACTGCTCCGTCACCGGCTTCGGCCAGGACGGCCCGCGCGCCGACCAGGCCGCCTACGACTTCGCCATCCAGGCGATGGGCGGCCTGATGAGCGTCACCGGCGAGCGCGATGACAAGCCCGGCGGCGGACCGCAGAAGGTTGGCGTGCCGATCGTCGATCTGATGACTGGCATGTACGCCGCCGTGGCGATCCTGGCGGCGCTGACCCGGCGGGCTGAGGCTGGTGCTGGCGAGACGATCGACTTGGCCATGCTGGACGTCGCCGCCGCCTTCCTGGCCAACCAGGCGATGAACCACTTGGTCTCCGGCCGCATCCCAGGGCGCAGCGGCAACCAGCACCCCAACATCCAGCCGCAGGACGTATTCGCCTGCGCCGACGGGCACTTTGTGCTCGCGGTCGGCAATGACGGGCAGTTCGCCAAACTATGCCAGGCGCTGGGCCAGCCGGACTGGGCGAACGATAGCCGTTTCAGCGTGAACTCCGCCCGCGTTGGCAACAGCGCCGAGCTTACCTCCCTGCTCACCAAGGCCTTTGCGGAGTGGACGCGCGAGGCCATTGTCAGTGCGCTGGACGCCGCCGGAGTGCCGGCAGCGCCGATCAACACCATCGACCAGATTTTCGCGGAGCCACAGCTGCAGCACCGCGGCATGCTGCGGCATCTGCCGCACCCGCTTGGGGGCACGGTGCCGCAGGTCGTCAGCCCAATCCGCTACCAGGACGCGCCGCTGCGGTTTGACCGCGCGCCGCCGCTGTTGGGCCAGCATACCGAGGAAGTGCTGCGGGAGCTGGGACTGCATGCAGGAGACCCGGTATGAGCGGGGCCGCGCGTATCCCGCTCCTGGCGGCCGAGCAGATGACGCCGGACCAGCGCAAGCTGTACGACACGGTGGTTGCCGGGCCACGTGGAGAGATGATCGGCCCGCTCCGCGCCGCCATTCACAGCCCGGAACTCGCGGCGCTGTGGTCGCAGTTCGGCGAGTTCCTGCGCTTCCGCACCTGCCTGCCGAAGCGGTTAAGCGAGCTGGCGATCGTCGTCACCGGGCGGCGCTGGACCAGCCAAGTGGAGTGGTGGGTGCATGCCCGCGCCTGCGTCGCCGCAGGCGTGCCGCAGGCAGCCGTGGACGCGATCGGCGAACTCCGGGCGCCCCGCTTCACCGACCCGGCGGACCTCGAAGTCTACGAGTTCACCAGGCTGCTGCAGCATACCGGCCAGGTCCCCGCAGCCGCCTATGCCGCGGTCAAGGACCGTTGGGGCACGCGGGGCGTGGTCGAATTGGGGGCGGTGATCGGCTACTACACCATGGTCTCGATGACGCTGAACATGCATCAGCTCCCTCTGCCGGACGGGGCCACCGGCCTGCCGCCGGAACCCGGCCTCGTCAAACTGGCGCCCGGCGTCCTGTGGGGCGCCGAACCACCGATGCAGCGGCACGCCGAAGGGACGCAGCTGGCATGAACGGCCTCGACGACCTGCAGCGCTTCCGCGTCGAACTCGCGGACCACGTGGCCACCGTGACGATCGCAGCCCCGCCGGTGAACGCCCAGGACCGCCGCTTCCGCGAGGAATGCATCCGCATCTTCGACGTGCTGGGTGCCGAGACCGAGGTGCGCGCCATCGTGCTGGCGGCGGAGGGACGGGCGTTCTCCGCCGGGGCCGACCTGTCGGAACGCCCCGGAATCCTGGCCGAGCCCGGTGGCTATGCCCGGCATAACCGCCTGGTCCGGGCGGCGTTCGACTGCGTGATCGAGTGCCCCAAGCCCGTGATCGCGGCCGTGGGAGGTGCGGCGATCGGCGCTGGGTGCGTGCTGGCGCTGCTGTGCGATATCCTGGTTGTCGCGGAGGAAGCCTTCCTGTCGATGACCGAGGTGGATTATGGCCTCGCAGGCGGCGTGCGCCATGTGCTGCGCTCGTTCAGCCCCTCCGACGCCAGGCTGATGATTTACACCGCCAGGCGCATCACCGGTCCCGAGCTTTATCGCATGAACGTCGCTTCCGTCTGCGTGCCCCGCGCGCAGCTGCTGGAGGAGGCGACCGGGACTGCCCGCACGATCGCGCAGAAGGTGCCGCTGGCGGTGGTCGCGGCCAAGCGGTCCTTCGGCCTGACGGAGGAGATGCCGCTGCGCGACGGCTACCGCTACGAGCAGAGCCAGACCGCCGCCCTGGCGGAGACGCAAGACACGCAGGAGGCACTGGCGGCCTTCCGCGAGAAGCGCAAGCCGGTGTTCAAGGGGCGTTGAGAATGGCTGCGACGATGGAGCAGCTCGATCGGTTCGATGCCCTGGACGACGGGGCGTTCCGCAGCGAGATCCGCAATTGGATCGAGGCCAACTATCCCGCGGACATGGTGCGGCACCCCTCCCGCCGGCTGTTCTGGCGGGAGAACAGGGATTGTACCTCCGCCTGTCCGCACAGGGCTGGCTGGCGCCGGGCTGGCCGCGCGAGCACGGCGGCATGGGCCTGCCCGGCGCCCGGCAGCTCATCATGATCGAGGAGCTGGAGCGTTTCGGCGCCGGCCGGGTGAACGACCAGGGCCTTATCATGCTGGGTCCGCTGCTCATCAAGCACGGCAGCCCGGCGCAGCAGGCGTTCTTCCTGCCGCGCATCCTGTCGGGCGAGCATGTCTGGGCCCAGGCCTATTCCGAACCCGATGCCGGGTCCGACCTCGCCTCCTTGCGGCTGGATGCCGAGGATCGCGGCGACCACTGGGTCCTCAACGGACAGAAGACCTGGATCACCCTGGGCACCGACGCGAACTGGGTGTTCGTGCTGGCCCGCACCAACAAGACCGGCAAGAAGCAGGAAGGCATCTCCTTCCTGTTGCTGCCCACCGACAGCCCGGGCCTGACGGTGCGCGGCATCCGCAACCTCGATTTGGGCGAGGAGTTCGCGGAGATGTTCTTCGAGGATGTCCGCGTGCCGAAGGACCGGGTCGTCGGCGAGGTGGATCGCGGATGGACCTACGCCAAGGCCCTGCTAGGCTTCGAGCGCATCGCCATCGGCAGCCCGAAGCTGTCCTCCAGCGGGCTGAGCCGGCTGAAGCAGCTCGCCGACCGCATGGGCATGTCCGAGGAGCCGGAGTTCGTCGCCGCCTATCGCCGCTACCGCTTGGACCTGGCGGACCTGAAGGCGCTGTACGAGCGTGTGGTGGCCGCGGTGAAGCGGGGCGAGATGCCCAATGCGGAGATATCCGTCATGAAGATCGTGCAGACCGAGCTGTTCCAGCGTATCACCGAGACGATGCTGGCGATCGCGGGCGGGGAGGCCGGCCTGCTTCACGCCATGCCGGAATGCGGCCTGCACCCGGCCGGCCAGTTCCTGCTGGCGCGGTCCGGTACCATCTTCGGCGGCTCGTCGGAGATCCTGCGCAACGTCATCGCCCGCAACGAGCTGGGGATGCCGGCACGATGATGGCGCTGTCAGGCATAAAGGTGCTGGACCTGACCCGGGTCTTCGCCGGCCCCTGGGCCACGCAGATGCTTGCGGATTTCGGTGCCGACGTGGTGAAGGTGGAGCATCCGGCTGGCGGCGACGACGTACGCCGCATGGGCATGCACCAGAAGCGGGCCGACGGCAGCGAGACCGGGCAGACCTCCTCCTTCCTTGCGATGAACCGCAACAAGCGCTCCGTGGCGCTGAACATGTCCAAGCCGGCCGGCCGTGCCGCGCTGCAGGCAATGGCGGCCAAGGCGGACGTGCTGGTCGAGAACTTCAAGACCGATGGTCTGCGAAAATACGGCCTGGACCACGCCAGCCTTTCCGCCGCCAATCCGCGGCTGATCTATTGCTCCATCACCGGCTATGGCCAGGATGGGCCCAACGCGGCACTGCCGGGCTACGACCCCATCTTCCAGGCGCTGAGCGGGCTAGAGCACGTTCGGTTCTGACGGAATCGGGATTCCGTTTGGGCGCGCAATGTGATTCAAGCTGCGGGCTGGGTTGGAGGCCAGCGTGCATGACCCGTCCGTATTCTGACGACCTACGTGCCCGT
>JAABUM010002538.1_pt1 | contig 24196 bp, 19 predicted proteins | sample 5559161 | NCBI WGS metagenome assembly JAABUM01 (sample SAMN10711868, study PRJNA513369) | rock metagenome | isolation source: Antarctica rocks | place: Antarctica: Victoria Land, Siegfried Peak nord
AGCGCGGTGAAGGGCTGATTAGTGCTCGCGAGCTGGGCGACAAAGGTCTCACCCAAGGCGCTCTCACGGTGGATAATCGTCCCTGTTGCGCGGTCGCGCAGGAGCATGGCCAGTACACAGCAGTCGCGCTGCATGTCGAGGGTCAGATGCAGCGCGATGAGCGGATCGCCGCGCATCACCTTGGTGGTTGCCACAACCCCGTTGAACCAGAAGCGCTGCTGCATCTGCTGGAACTGCTCGGCGGAGAACATTACTGACTGTGGTTGTCTCTGCTGCCGCGCAAGGATCTCTGTGACCGCGACCGAGCGTGAAAAGAGCAACCGTGTACCGCGCCAGAAGGCAACTTGCGACCATTCCGCCAGCCGAGCCAGTGCGGCCTCGGTGGTGATGACACAATCGAGCCGACGAAAATCCGCGAAGCACACCCGCGTGACACTGGAGAATGATGAGGAAGATTGCTCAGACGCAAAGATCGTACCGAACGGCTGTAACCACGCCAGCGTTGGAAAGTACCGACTGAGGGCCGAATCCTCGACGACGACAAGCAGATCAAGGTCGCTCCAAGCGTCCTGACGTGTCTCAACGAGTGACCCCGTCATCGCTACGGCGACAACCGCGTCATCTGCCTGGAGACTCCGCTGAATTTGGTCGCGAAGTTGCGGTAGTTCCTGATTGTCATAGATCATGGCGAGATTCTTCCTGGCTGTGATCGTTACAGCGCGTCATCGCTCGTGTGCTTCGTCACCTTTTAAACGCAGGATGGTCAGATTGCTCGACGCATCGATCGTGGTATGAGCTTTTCATCTCACGGTACTACAACCGACGATACCCTATAGTCCGAACCGCATGCTATCTGTTGTCCTTCGCGCGCTCTGACGTGAGCCGTGCCCGCAGCCCTGCGACCGTCTGCCGCACCGCCATCCGCCACGGCTGGCGTCGCCACGCCGCGAGCGCCGCGTCGTGCTCGGTCAGGCGCGCGCCCTGCTCCGCCCAGGCCGCCTCCACGCGGGCGGCGTAGTCGCGGCGATCCTCGGCGGCGATGCGCGTGTTGGCGAGTTCGGTGCGGGTATCGGTCAGCGCCTGGACCAGCTCGGGCACGAGCGCGCGCGGGCCGAGCGGGCCGGACTGGCGGCGGGTCGGCGCGGCGCAGAAGGCGGCGAGGGGCGCGATCGTGCGGTCCCAGGCGAGCCGTTCCCGCGCCAGGCGTTGCGCGGCTCGCCCGCGCGCCGCGAGTCGCGCCGGGTCGGTGAAAACCGTGTCGAGCGCCGCCGCGATCGCCGCGTCGTCGTCGGGTGGCACGACGAAACCGGCGTTGTAGTCGCGGATGATCGGCGAGAGTTCGGCGTAGTCGGCGTAGAGGGGCGGCAGCCCGGCGTGGAGGAAATCGACCGTGCGCGTATTGAACGCTAACTCCCGTTCGAGGGTGCGTGCGTAGAGGTCGAGCGCCAGATCGGCCTCGCGGTAGGCCGCGCGCAATTCGTCATACGGGAGGACGCCGCCGAGTGTGACGTGCGGATGATCGGCGACGAGCGCGCGCAGTTCGGCGAACCACGCCGCACCCTGCGAGTGGACCGGGTGAAAATCGGCGTGGATAGTCAGATGCCCGCGCCCGTGGCGCTCGATCGCGGCGAGGGTTGCGCGCAGGGCGCGCAGCGGATCCTGCCAGGCATAGGTCATCCCGGCGAAGAGGAAGCGCGGCTCCGCGTTGGGCGGCGCGTGCTCCTCCTGCACGGGGTCGCAGCTGATCGGCACCACGCCCAGGCGCGCGAGGCAGTCCGCCGGGGTGAAGCCGCCGAGGAGGAGCCACGGCGCGAAGTACGGGCGCTGCCGCTCCCCGGCGCAGGTGACGTAGTCGGCTCCCGCGAGCGCCGCCGTCTTCAGGTGGGCCAGCGCCGCGCCCTTGGCGGGATCCTGCGCCAGGAATTCGAGGAGGAGCGGCCCGGCGAGATCGACGACGAGCGGGGCCGGGCAGTCGTGGATCTGCCCGGCCAGGATCCAGCTCGACGCCATCACCACGTCGGGCGTGGCCCGCGCGATCGTCTCGTTGATCGCTTCCCACAAGAAGGTGTGTGGCAGCGCCGCCGCGCGGTCGTCCGGCGCGATCCCGCCCAATTGCTCGTCGAGGCTGTGGCGCGGGAAGAGGAGGGTGACCGCGTGGCCCGCCGACTCCAGGCCGCGCGCGAGGGTCCAGGCGCGCAGCCCGCCGCCATTGGTCGGCAGTCCCGGCAGCGGCACGACCGAGTTGGCGAGGACCAGGACGTTGCTCATCGGTCCCTCGTGGGGTGGCGGGGCGGGGCCGATCGCCGCCGACCTTCGTCACGGCGAGGAGGACAGTTCGCCTTGCGACGGTTCACCGCGTACCGCCCCGTCCGCGCAGCCGCGCCACTGACCCGCCGAAGGTGTGGCGCAGCGCCGCGCGCCAGGGGGCACGCTGATGGACGGCGAGCGCGTCGGCGGAGGCCGACAGCGCCGCGCCACGCTCCTGCCACGCCGCCTCGACCTGCTGGGCGTAGGCTTCCCGCTCCTCGGCGAGCTGTTGCCAGCCCGCGCTCGCCTCCTGCGCCGCCGCGAGCGCGGCACCGTCCTGAGCGCGCTCCGGGAGCAGCGCTTCGACCGAGAGCGCGTCCGTGCGGCGGACGCGACGGGTGGCCTGCGCGCACCACGCGGCGAGCGGCGCGACCGTGCGATCCCAGGTCAGGCGCTCGTCCACCAGACGGCGCGCGTTCGCGCGGCGCGCGGCCAGCCCCGCTGGGTCGTCGAGCGCCGCACCGACCGCCGCGCCGACCGCCGCAGCGTCCGATGGATCGACCACGTAGCCCGCGTCGTAGCGTGCGATCGGCCCCGCCAACTCCGCGTAGTCGTTGTAGAGGGGGGGCAGCCCGCACGCCAGATAATCGACCGTGCGGGTGTTGAAGGCGAGTTCGCGCTCTGGGTTGCGCGCGAAGAGATCGAACGCCAGATCGGCGCGGCGGTACTCGGCTAGCAGTTCGGCGTAGGGGCGCTGGCGCTCCGGGTGGAGGCGCAGGCGCGGGCGGCGCGCGGCCTCCTCGCGCACCCACCCCATCCAGCGCGCCCCGCGCGAGTGCTCGGGGTGGGCGTAGAGGAAGAGATCGAGCGTGCCGCGCTCGCGGCGTTCCAGCGTCTCCAGGGTCGCGCGCAGCGGCACCAGCGGATCCTGCCACGGCAGTACCACGCCCGCGCAGAGGATCGACGGCTCGGCGTTCCCCGGCGCATCGGTGCTGGCTGCCGGATCGGGCGCGACCGAGATCGGCACCGTGGCGACGCGCGTCGTCAGATCGTCCTGGTCGAAGCCCGCCAGCATGAGCCAGGGATAGAAGTAGGCGCGCTGCCGCTCGCCCGCACAGGCGACGAAATCGGCCAGCGCGAGGCCGCGCGGCTTCAGCGCCGCGAACTCGCGGGCCTTGGCGTGGTCCTGGTAGAGGAATTCGAGGAGGATCGGTCCCGCGAGATCGACCGCCAGCGGGGTCGGGCAGGGGTCGAGTCGTGCGGCGAGGAACCAGCTGCAGCAGACGACTACGTCGGGAGAGTGCTCGCGGATCGCCGCGCCAGGATCGGCCCAGGAGAAGGTCTGCGCCATCGCTGCCTCCACCGCCGCCGGATCGAGTGCGGGCGCGAGGGCCTCGAGCGGCTCGCGCGGGAAGAGGAGGGTTACGTCGAGACCCGCCGATTCCAGGCCGCGCGCGAGGCTCCAGCCGCGCAGCCCGCCGCCGTTCGTCGGCAGGCCGGGGAGGGGCACGACCTCCGTCGCCAGGACCAACACGCGCAGGGGCAGGGCGCTCATCGCGCCGGTTGTCGCCGCAGGACGGCGAGGGCGCGCGCCAGCCGGGGCGCTCGCTGACGGAGGCGATTCTTCAGCGGGTTGGCCGCGCGGAGCGTACGGTCGAGTTCGTCGGTGTGCCGCGCCAGCGTGCCGTAGGCCCCTTCGAGCTGCGCGACCCGTTCCTCCAATCGCAACGCATAAGCCTCGGCATCGAAGAACTGGCGCTCGATGCTCTCCCGGTAGGCCGGGGTGGCCGCGAGGATGTCGTCGAGCTGCTCCGCCCATTCGTCGCCGAAATGCCCCTGCAAGCCCTGCTCCAGCCCCGCGACGAAGTAGTAATCGAGCGCCGCGCCGTAGAAGCGGCGCGGGACGCCCGGATTCCGCAGCCCCGTGACCCCGGCCTCCACCGCCAGCTCGGGGTGCTTCGACACCGCGTAGGCGGCGGAGCGCCCGTTGACGACCTGGCTGCGGAGCATCCCTTCGAGGCGCATCTCGTGGAGGTGGTAGATGATCGCCTCGCGGTCGTAGACGAGCCGGACACCCGCCTTGTGGAGGCGGTAGCCGAGCTCGATGTCCTCGTAGGCGGCGGCGGGGAAGCCCTCGTCGAAGCCACCGACCGCCAGGAGATCGGCGCGCCAGGCGGAGACATTGGCGGTGTAGAAGCAGCGGAAGGTGGCATCGTGCGGGTCGGTGATCTGCGCGAAGTTGAAGCGGTAGCCGGGCGAGAGGAAGGCCATGAAGGGGGTCACCGTGATGTCGGGGTGCCACGCGATGTAGCCGATCGTCGCGACCCCCTGCCGCGTCGATGCCGCGTGTCGCGCCAGGAGTTGCGCGTCCGGGACGCAGTCGTCGTCGGTCAGGACGACGATCGGCGCGGTCGCCTCACGTATGCCCATGTTGCGCGCGGCGGCGGGGCCTTTCTTCTCCTGGTGCAGGTAGCGCAGGGTGTAGGGCGCGGTCGCGGCGAAGGCGCGGATCTGCTCCGGCGTGTCGTCGTCCGAGGCGTCGTCGCAGACGAGCACCTCGAACTGATCGAGCGGGAACGCGACCTCGCGGTAGCCCTCCAACACGCGCCGGAGTTGCGCCCAGCGATTGTGCGTCGGCATGACCACGCTGACCCGGAACGCCATCCCCACTCCCCGCTTGTCGTCGCCCGCATCGACCCTCAACTATAGGGAATCGCCCCGGCGCACGCAAGCGCGCTCAGACGAACCAGCGCGCCAGTTCGCGCGCCGTGCGTCGGCGACGCCCCATGATCTGCGCCCGCTTCGCGCGGAAATGGGGCAGGAGGCGGACAAAATCGCCGAGCGCGCCGAGCGAGCTCGACTCGATCGTCAGCAGCCCGGCCAGGATCTTGGCCTGATAGGGGAGGACGAACGGGAGTGCGCGGAGGAGCGCGCCCCATTCCTCGTGCTTGACGAGCAAGGCCCAGCCGTTCTTGACCGAGTGGCGGCGCAGGAAGGGGGCCATCGCGCGGCGGTCGCGTCCCAGGTGGAAGCTGCGGACGTGGTGCCCGCGCGCGGCGGCTTCGTACCAGCTATCCCAGCCGAAGAGCTGCGCGCGCCAGGCCAGATCGACATCCTCGCGGTACATCACGAAGTCGTTGTCGAAGTACTCGCGCCCGGTGGGTGTGTCGAGCGCGATGTCTTCCAGCATCGCGCGCCGATAGGCCGCGCAGGCCCCATCGGCCCCGAAAATCGGACCCGCCTCCGTGCAGGCATCCCGCGCGGGGCGACGATTGCCGCGCAGCCAGGGGCGGCGGCTGCGGAAGATCATCAGCCCCGCGCTATCGAGCAGCGCATCATCCGGGGCGGGTGCGACGGCGCTCGTCGCCGCGAACTCCTCCTCCACGAGCAGTAGCAGCCTCCCGTTGACCGACCCGACCCCCGGCATACGCGCGAAGACCGCCATCACCGTCGAGACGAAGTCCGGCGCGAGGAGGACATCGGGGTTGATCGTGAAGATCACGTCCGCGTCGGACTCGGCGATGATCTCGTTGTGCGCGCGCGCGTAGAAGTGGTTGCGGGCGAACGCCACGACGCGCACCCCGCGCGACCGCCAGGGGCCCAGCCGCGCCAGCGTGTCGTCGGTCGAGGCGTTGTCGATGGTCGTCAGCGTGACGTGGGGGTAGTCCTGCGCGAGCAGACAGGCGAGGCAGGCGTCGAGTTGCGCCGCGCTGTTATGCGTCAGGACGTGCAGGGCCGCGCGCATCATCGCGAGCCGTCGCGCGGCGGCGTCGAGACGAACGCGCCGCGCCGCCCCCGGTAGCGGACCCGCGCGCCCGGTGTGGCCGGATGGCGGTAGGGGAGGCCATCCGCGGTGTCCGGGTCGAAGTTCGGGTTCCAGAACGGGTCGTCGTACTCGCGCCAGGGCCAGACGAGGCCCCCCACACTCGGCAGGGCCGGGAGCGCGACGCGGCGGTCGAAGCGCGCCAGCGGCGTGAAGATGATCGCGTAGCCCTCTTGCTCGCTCGCACGGAGGCAGAGATCGACCCAGGCGAGCGCGGGTGGCAGATCGTCACGCCAGCCGCCGAGTTCGTCCCAGGTCGCGCGGCGGATCGCAGACGCGCCGAGCGATGTCGCGCTGACGTCGCGCGCCAGATCCTTCAGGTTCAGGTAGAAGTCGCGGGTCGGCAGCGGCGCGATCCCCGCGTAGGCGTGGCGCGGTTGCCCGCCCGCGCCGATGATCACCCCCGCCTGCGCCACCGCACCCTCGGCGAAGGTCTGTCCGCCGACCACGCCCACCTGCGCGTACCGCAGCTGTGCCAGCAACGTCTCGATCGCGCGATCCCCCGTTCGCGCCGTCGCGTCGAGGAAGATCAGGCACTCCCCGCGCAGCTCCGCGAGCGATTCCCGCTGCGGTGGATCGCCCGGTCGGCGTACGAGGCGATCGGTGGGGACGAGCGGCAGATGCGCCAGATCGCCGATGACGATGCCGGGCGTATCCAGCGCCGCCCGCCATGCGTGCCCCGCGCCCACCACGACGAGCGACACGGCGACGCGGCCCGGCGCGCGATGGCGCGTGACGAAAAGCCCGTTGAGGTGGCTCGGTTCGAGGCGTGCGGCGAGGCGGCGGCGGGCGAGCGCGTGCCCGAGCGCCCGTTCCGTGGCGGTCAGCGTGTAGGGCTTGGCCGAGGCGACGCCTGCGGTGGAACCGGGGACGATTCGCCAGGAGTAGAGTTGGCGTGGCAGATGCGCGACCGCGCGCGCGTGCTCCGCGAGGCGCAGGAAGAGATCGTAATCCTGGCTGCCGACCGTGGACGAGTGGAAGCCGCCGATCGCCCCAACCAGCGTGCGGCGCGCGGCGGCGAGGTGGGTGACGTAATTGCAGGAGAGGAGGAGGGTCGGCGACCACGCGGGCTTGAAGAAGGGCGCGATCCGCTCGCCCGCCTCGTCCAGCTTGTCCTCGTCGCTATAGACCCAATCGACGAGCGGCTCCGCCGCGACGACCTCCGCGATCGCCGCCAGCGCGTCCGGCGTCAGAGTGTCGTCGTGATCGAGGAGCACCACGAACTCCCCGTGCGCGATCGCCAGCGCGCTGTTCGTCGCCGCCGCGATGTGTCCCGCGACCGGGCGGAAGACCACGCGCACGCGCGGATCGCGCGCGATGAAGCGCGCGATCGTCGCGCGCACATGCGGCCGCGTCGAGGCGTCGTCCGCGACGCACAGTTCCCAGTGCGGATACGTCTGCGCCAGCACGCTCTCCAGCGCGGCCTCGAAGACGTCGGCGGGCGGATTGTGGACGGGGATCAAGACGCTGAGGAGCGTTTCGGTACGTGGTGCAATGGGGGGAATTGTACCGGTGAGCCAGGAACGATAGGCCCGATCGGTATGGATACTCCTCATATGGGTCTCGTTGAGCAATCGTAACCCATTCGAGCCCAGGCGAGCGATCAGCAGGTAGTAGCGTAGGTGTGCCACAACGCGGACGTAGAAGAGGCGTGGGTTGGTGCGAAGAAGGACCAGGGCGCGGCTCATTAATCGCGTACCGACGGTCACCACAGCACCATCGTGGCTTTTCCAGAAACCATGCGGATCTCCTCGGATGCTAACGGTCATCGTCTCGGGTGATGGTGCGAAACGAGCGATTGGCCGCGCCAGCGACTGGTGGGGTGACGGTGACAGGTTACCGCCAGGCGGTGGTTCGATGCAACACCAGCGCCTCCGCAGCAATGCGCGGGTTGGCGGGCCGGTGCCGAGCGGCGGCACCGCCGATTGTTGGGGGCCGCGACCCGCAGCGCGTTGCTAGCCGCGTAGCGCTGCGGACGAGACACGCGGGCTGACAAGCGAGGCTCGGGAGTGCATTCGCGTTGCCCCCGGCGAGATACACCGCCTCTGCCTCGCACACCGGTGGGTAAGGGGGTAGACACGCGGCATCGAAACGTGGCGGCGCTCATAGCGTGTTCCGCGCACCTTGCGGTACGTTGCTGTATCAGCCCTGCATCGGAATGGATAGTTGATTGTTGGCGACCGATGGCTATGCTAGCATTCGTGCCGTACCGACACGAAAGCAGATGCTGCGATACGACGATGCGTGACCGGGTATGTGGGTTGGGCAGGTCGCGGCCCTGCGGTGGCGTGGAGCATGTACGGACGACAGCCCCAAATGCGAGCATGTTACGGCGGGTAGGGCTCCGCTATGGTCGTTACCGCAGATGGACGGCATCCTGCGCGGTGGTTGTTCGTTTATCGTTCGGTGGCGGCGGTTGGTAAGGGTGCGGCGCGAATCTGGGATAGGGCGAGGTGACCACGAACGAGCGGCGCAGGGCAGCTAAAGGCCGAGGCGTGGTCGTCGCACTCGGTGCGCGCTGGCGACAAAAGAAGTACGCCGGCCCGGTGGCAGCGTGACCGGTCGACTGCGATCGCTGGCATCGCTGGGCGCGCTGGCCTGGCTCCTGGCGGTCACCGGCCTGGCGGTTGTCGCGACACAGGCACAATGGTCGCGGCTCGCGGTGGTGCGGCAGCTGTATCCCTGGCGGACGAGTTCGCTCACGTTCGTGCTGGGACTGGTCTGCCTCGCTGTGACGCTGATGATCGGGGTACGGTTGCTCCGTCCCGGCTGGTGGCGGCGGGCGCTCCTCGCGCTGGCCGTACTGCCCGTCCCGCTCCTGCTGATCAGCAGCGACAATGTCATCGCCGGTTGTGCGGCGGTCGCTTTGCTCGGCCCGGCTGGCTGGTTGGGGCGCGAGGTCGCGGCGCGGCTGCTACGACCGATCGACAGGCCGGATGCCTGGATTGTCGGCGGAGCGGCCGGCATCGGCACGCTGGCGGCGCTCGGCTACGCCCTGGGGCGGGTGGGATTGTTGCGTCCGCAGGTCATCTGGCCGACCCTGTTTCTGCTCACCCTGGCGCTTCTCGTGGTGGCGCGGCGGCACCTCGGCGACGACATCAGCGCCTTGCGCCGCTGGCTCGTCGTGCCCGCCGTCCCGCCCTGGGCGGAGGTGGTGCCGAGCGCACTGCTGCTCGGCTATGTCTGGCTCAACCTGATCGGGGCGTTGGCACCGGAGGTCGGGGTGGACGCGATCCGGATCCGCTTGCCCGCCGCCGCGCTTTTCGCTCGTCTGGGACGGTTCGTCGTCGCCCCCGAGCTGTTCGTGGGCACCGTGCCGCGCCTCGGTGAGGTTATCTATGCGGTGGTCCTGGCGAGCGGGCCGCTCCAGACGGCCAAGCTAGTCAACTTCGTGGTCGGATTGCTCTGCGCGGCGGGGGTATGGTCCCTGGGTCGTCGCCTGGGCGGGCGGCGCGCCGCACACACGGCGCTCCTGGCGTTCTATACCTTCCCCATGACCGTCTGGCTCTCGCAGACCGCCTATAGCGACCTGTTCGTCACCCTCTTCGGTGTGACCACCGCCGTGCTACTCGTCCTCCACGCGCGTCCCGGCCCGTGGGCGCTCGTCGGGGCCCTCGGTTGCATCGGCGCCGGGCTGGCGGTGAAAACGTCCTTCGGCCCCGCCGGGGGTGGCCTGCTGCTCATCCTGGCGCTGGTGTTGCTGTGGCGCGTCCGGGTGCTGGGGCCGCTGGCGTTGGCCCTCGCCGGAGGAGCGCTCGCGCTCGCCACCCTGTCGTTCTCGGCGCGTCTCGGCGCTGCGGGGGCGGTGCCCGGTTTTCTGGTCGGGGTGCAATTCCTGCCGCATGCGCAGGGACTCGCCACGATATTGCAGCTCGAATTCGAGCAGTTCGGCTCTGGCCACACCCTTGCCGCCCTGGTGCGCTCGCCGCTCGATCTCACCTTGCACACCGCCCGCTACGGGCAGGATCAGGACGGATTCGCGGGGTATCTCGTGCTGGCACTGGTGCCGTTGCTTGTCCTGACACGACCGAGGCGGCGTGCCGCCATGCTGCTCGTCGGGATGCTCGCTGCCTATCTCCTGTGGTTCTCGACCACCCAGTATCTGCGCTATGCGCTGCCGATCGTCGCCATCCTCTGCGCGATCGGGGGGGCGGGGTATGCCGCCGCCCTGCGCCGGAGCGGCAATCGGGCGGTGTCCGTGACGATGACGGCGCTCTTGCCGTTCCTGGGGGCGCTCGGATTGATCGGCTATCTCTTTACCATCCTGATCTATCCCGGGGATTTCCCCTACCACGTGGTCCTGGGCCAACAAAGCAAGTCGGTGTATCTGGATGAGAACGTCAATGCGTATACGGCCCAACGATTGCTGGATGCGGAACCGGGTGCCACCGGTGCGATCTCGGCATTCGAGTATCCGCGGCTCTACACACGGGTCAGGATCGTCCGCGCCTTTAATCTGCAGTACATCGGCTATCACGTATCGCCCGACGAGCGGGTGCTACTCCAGCAGCTGGACCAGGGTGGCTTCTCGCACATCATCGTCGATCGGGGTCTGCTGCCGCCGGAGTGGGAAAACCTGACCGTTACCGACGAGGAGTTCCTGCGCCGGAACACGGTCCTGGTCGGCGGTGATCACAACGCCTATCTCTACCGCATCCTCCCGCCCGATCAGCGCGGTCGGGCGCAGCCGTGGGCTGACGGCCCCGAGTTGCTGCCCGACGGTGGCTTCGAGGGGGAGGAAGGGGGCTGGCCGCGCGGCTGGTCGCCCGTCGGTCACCCGACCTACGATACCTCCGGTCAGGCGGCCCACAGTGGTCGGGGGGCTGTCCTCGCCACGCCGCAAGATGCGCTCTTCACCACCGTCGCGGTGACGCCCGGCACCCGGTATCTGCTCTCCCATTTCACCCGCGGGGCCGGGGGGGATGGGCTGACCCGGTTGCAGATCAACTGGCGCGACGCCGCCGGCGGTGGGGCGGGGGTGTCGATCGAGGTGGTGCCGACCAGCCCGCAACGGTATCATCTCTTCTCGATGCTGGTGACAGCGCCGACGAACGCGGTCGCGGCGACCGTTTATGTGCAGGCCCAGCAAGGGGATGCCTGGTTCGACGATCTCTCGCTGCGGGCGGTGGCGGGGGAAGTTGGCCAGCCTGCCGACCGTACCAGATCGCTTGCGATGGGCATCCGCCTCGACCGTTCGGCGTCTGTCGTTGCGCTCGTCCTTCCACGCGTGGCGGAATGGCAGGGCGGCTTCGCCCTCGCCCACGCCCAGCACACCGCCTCGCATCGTGATCACAGCAGTCGGACAATTGATCACCGTCACTCCGGCTTCTTCACCGTCGCCCACCGCAATGCCCCGAGTGGCCGGGGAACGCATCGGAGTCGTTCGTGTCCGACGACCCGTGGAGCGTTGGCGAGCAGCCGATGGCCTGATGTATGATTGCGCATGATTGAGCGCCTTTGAACTGCTGTAGGCCAGCAGAAACGCTGTCCTCTAGGTGTTGGGAAGCGCCGTTCGCATCGTCCTTGTGCCCGATTCGTTGCCTTCCGCAGTTGCGGCGCTCATCCGTCGTGCAGCGAACCGGGCAGGGTACGGAGCACTTCTATGCGGTATGCGCGGGTAAGTCCGCGGCGAGGCGAACTTTGGCCGAGACGAGCAACACACACATTGGGCAACCGGAGACGCGCCACGTCGCGCCGGTGCCGACGGTTCGTATCGAGGCGTCGCATGGCTGGAACGCCCTTAATCTGCGCGAACTTTGGGAGTATCGCGAACTGCTCTACGTCCTGACGTGGCGCGATATCAAGGTCCGCTACAAGCAATCGGCGCTCGGTGCCGCTTGGGCGGTGCTACAGCCGCTGCTCACGATGCTCGTCTTCACCGTCATCTTCGGGCGGCTCGCGCGGATGCCATCGGATGGTATCCCCTATCCGGTATTTGTCTTCGCGGCCCTGTTGCCCTGGCAGCTCTTCGCGCTCGTATTGAACCGGGCAGGCAACAGCCTGGTGACCAATCAGCAGCTGATCACGAAGGTCTATTTCCCACGGTTGTTCATTCCCCTGTCGACGGTTTTGGGCGGACTCGTCGACTTCGCGATCGCGTTCGTTATCCTGGTAGGTATGCTTGTCTTCTACGGCATCGCCCCGACCGCCGCGATCCTCACCGTGCCACTGTTCCTGACGCTGGCTGTGGCGACATCCCTGGCCATGGGATTATGGCTCTCGGCGCTCAACGTACGCTATCGCGATGTGGTCCACACCTTGCCCTTCCTGACGCAATTTTGGTTCTTTGCGACGCCGATCACCTATCCCAGCAGCTTGGTGCCGGAATCCTGGCGACCCCTGTACGGGTTGAATCCGATGGTCGGCGTGGTCGAGGGGTTCCGCTGGGCCTTGCTGGGACAGCGCGTGGGTGTCGGGCCGCTGGTGTTCGTGTCGGCAGCGGTGGTCATCGTGCTCCTTGTCGGCGGGTTGTGGTATTTTCAACGGATGGAGCGGACATTCGCGGATGTGGTGTGAGTGATGGGGAATCTCGCAGTTCACGCCCAGGGCCTGGGGAAGCGGTACCGGCTAGGACAGACGAAGCGAACGGGGTGGGGCCATCAACCGTCGAACGATGAGTTCTGGGCGCTCCGCGATGTCTCTTTCGATATCGGGCACGGCGAGGTTGTCGGGATCATCGGGGGTAACGGGGCGGGCAAGAGTACGCTGCTGAAAATCCTCTCGCGGATTACAGAGCCGACCGAGGGCTATGCCGACATTCATGGTCGTGTGGGTTCGTTACTCGAAGTGGGTACTGGCTTCCACCCGGAACTGACCGGCCGAGAGAATATCTACCTGAATGGTTCTATACTCGGGATGCGCAGGGCGGAGATTCAGCGGCGATTTGACGAGATAGTGGACTTTGCTGAGATTGAGAGGTTTATCGACACACCGGTCAAACATTATTCGAGCGGTATGTATGTACGTTTAGCATTCGCGGTCGCCGCTCACTTGGAGCCGGAGATTCTGGTGGTAGATGAGGTACTCGCGGTAGGTGATGCAGCTTTTCAAAAAAAGTGTCTGGGGAAGATGGGCGATGTCGCGACGCAAGGGCGAACCGTCCTTTTCGTGAGCCATAATGTTGGGGCGATATTACAGTTATGCTCTCGCGGTATCGTGATGGAAGGTGGTCGGCGCACGCTCGACAGTGATGCATCGACAGCAGTCGCCGCGTACCTTGGACAGGATCAAAGCAGGGATAATGCGGCTGTCTTTGACATCGAACTTGGCAAAGATGTACAAATCGTCTCTATGTCAGTCGTTGCGCCTGATGGTCGAGCTATTCGTGCGTGTCCACACACACAACCATTCTGCATCGTAATTCATTATCGGATCACTCAATGGCAAAGTGGTAGCTATGTCTGTTTGGATGTGATTAATGAACAGGATGTTCATGTTTTGTGGTCGAGCGACGTCGACTCGGTTGATGATATGCTTGTTGGTCGCCCACCCGGCATGTATGAAGCCATAATAACAATCCCGGAGATGGTACTCTCTCCCGGAAACTATACATTCACCGCCGCTATCCTCGCACCGCGCAGGGGTCACGCTTTCGACGCCAGAGAAAGGGCCATCTCTGTTGAAATCACGGATGGTGGCTCGCTGCTATCGAACTTCGGGGTCAGGACGCCCGCTGCGACGATGATTCCATTGGGCTGGAAAACAGGCCAGTTGGAGGACCAAGCCGGGCGCGAGCGCGTTCGGGCGGAAGGTATCAGACGGTGATGAGCACTCCTGAGCGAGCGATCCAGCGCGACGATCTGTCGGGTAGCGTTGTCCTGGTACCGGAACAATTGGCGTCGCAGGAGGGGCTGTACCGGCGGTCAGCTGAAGAGCTACCGCTTGTTTCGATTATCACGCCCGCATATAACCGAGCAGCGCTGTTAGATCAGACAATATTAAGTGTCCTCGATCAGGATTATCCGAAGATCGAATATATCGTCCTCGATGATGGGTCGACGGACGAAACCCTGGGCGTGATCAAGAAATATGCAGGCAAGCTGCGCTGGGAGACCCACGCCAACATCGGCGAAACGCGCACCGTGAATAAGGGATTTTCCCTGGCACAAGGCGAGATTGTGGGCGTCGTCAACTCCGACGATCCTTTGCTCCCGGGTGCCATCGGCACGATGGTTGCCCGTATGCTCGCCGAGCCGGATCTGCTCGTCGTCTATCCGGATTGGCAGATGATCGATGCCGAAGGGGCGATTGTCCAGCAGATCACGACCTCCGATTACTCCTACGTGGATATGCTACGCTGGTTCCACTGTATGCCCGGACCGGGTGCCTTATTCCGACGTGTCGTCGTGGAGCAACTTGGTGGCCGGACGCCGAAGTATCGCTACGTCGCCGATTTCGAGTTCTGGTTGCGTGCGGGCTTACTCGGTCCGTTCGCGCGCGTCCCGCAGACCCTGGCGACCTTCCGGGTCCATCCGAACTCGGCGACCGTGAGTCAGAAAGGGGCGGCGATGGCGGGGGAATATGCGCGGTTGGTCGACGAGATCTGCTCTCGCCCGGACCTCCCTGCGGCGGTGCGTAAGATCCGGCGCGAAGCTCGCAGCAGCGCCTGTTACTACGCCGGTTATATGTGCGGCGATAGCGCTCCGATGGCATTGAAAAAGAGATACTATCTTTTGGCGCTCTACTACTCGCCGCTGAAATACTTTTCCGAGCACCGGCACCGGCTCGCGACACTCCTCCCTCCCCTCCTGGGGCGTCTGTATCCGCCACTGAAGACGATCTATAAGTTCTCGGCCAAGCTGTGGCGGTATAGGCGTCGGACACGCCGACGCCTGCTCGTCGGGTGATACGTCGTGGAGTATAGGAATACTCTGGGGGCGCTGTTAACGAATCGGGCGGCATTGCCGACGTTGTGTCGGTTCATCTTAAGGAGGTAGGTTGCGTATCCTCTTCGTCGGGCTTCCTGAGAGTATTCACGCGGTTCGCTGGATCGAACAGATCAGCGATCAGGGCTGGGATATCCACTTCTTTCCGGTTACCGCAACAGAGTTGCATCCCGCCTTCAAGAACATCACCGTTTACCGGATGTCCGCCGCTCGATCTGCGGGACTCGATCCCAGTGTGCGCGTGCGTGGCCTGTGGCCGCTACGAAAAGGTGCTCCGCGACTCACCGGTATGGTCGACAGCGCCGCCTGGCTCGCGCGAATTATCCGCTGGCTCAAGCCGGATATCGTCCATTCGCTGGGAATTCAACACGGAGGCTATCCAGTCCTGAGCGCTAAGGCGCTACTTGGGAACCACTTCCCCCGTTGGATTGTGGCAAATTGGGGCAGCGATATCTACCTCTTCGGGCGTCTGGCAGAACATACCGACCATATCAGGGCGGTCTTGTCGTCCTGTGACTATTATCAAGCTGAATGCCAGCGCGATGTAGCATTGGGGCGAGCCTTTGGTTTTCAAGGAGAAACGTTGCCAGTCCTTCCTGTTACAGGAGGACTGGACGTCAAGCGAGCACAGCAATTTCGACAGCCGGGCCCAACATCTGCTCGGCGGCTCATAGCCGTGAAAGGCTATCAACATTTCGCCGGACGGGCGCTGGTAGCCTTACGGGCTATCGAACACTGCGCTGATATGCTCGCGGATTATCGAGTCGCAATCTACTCAGCTCCGCTGGAGATCAGGATCGCTGCGGAGTTACTTGCCCAGGCTACTAACCTGTCGATCAAAATCGTCCCTCAGGGTGGCCATGAAGAGATGCTGCGTCTCCACGGCGAGGCGCGCATCTCAATAGGTCTAAGTATCAGCGATTCGATCAGCACCTCAGTCCTCGAAGCGATGACAATGGGGTCATTCCCGATTCAATCGTATACTGGCTGCGCCGAGGAATGGTTCCGGGACGGTGAGACGGGGTTGCTGGTACACCCGGAGAATCCGGAGGGTGTCGCCACAGCAATCCGCCGTGCCATCGCCGATAATGTCCTGGTCGATCGGGCAGCCGAGATTAACCTGCATACAGTCACCGAACGCCTGGATCACGCGGTGGTTCGTCCCCAGGTTGTCGCGATGTACAAGCGCGTCTTTGCCGGAGGGGGGGGATAAAGGCGAGCCACGACGGTGCGTAACTACCGGGGTGCCACACCTATATTTGTCGAGGCATGGGAGAAGAGACGGGCATGAAGGTTCTTATCCTCGGCGGTTCCGGGATGCTGGGACATAAGCTATGGCAGATGGCCAGCGAACGCTTTGATACATACGCGACGGTGCGCCAAGCGCCGACCGCATACGCCCGCTATGGGTTTTTCGATCCCGCGCGTCTGCAAGGCCACGTAGCGGCGGAGGATTTCGATAGCGTCACGCGGGCGCTCGCGACGATCCGGCCAGATGTCACGATCAATTGCATCGGCATCGTGAAACAGGCGGCGGCAGCCCAGGATCCGGTCACCAGCATTGCCATCAATGCGCTCTTCCCGCACCGGCTCGCGCATCTCTGCCGCGCGGCAGGGAGTCGGTTGATCCACATCAGCACCGACTGCGTCTTCTCGGGTCGCCGGGGGGACTACGCGGAAGACGATGTCTCCGACGCGGAGGACCTGTACGGGCGCACCAAGTTCCTGGGAGAGGTCAGTGCGGACAACTGCCTGACCCTCCGCACGTCGATCATCGGGCGCGAACTTGAGAGTTCGTCCGGGCTGGTCGAGTGGTTCCTCGGGCAGGAGGGGCGTCGCGTCGATGGCTATAAGCGAGCTGTCTTCAGCGGCTTCACCACGCTGGCTCTCGCCGACATCATCGTCCGGATCGTCACCGAGCAGCCGGAATTGCACGGCCTTTGGCAGGTGGCGGCGGAGCCGATTAACAAGTATGATCTCCTGTCGCTGGTGAAAGACGCCTATGGCGCGAATATCCAGATCGAACCCGATGAGACGGTCGCGATCGATCGCAGCCTGAACGCGGCTCGTTTCCGGCAGGAGACCGGGATACTTCCGACACCCTGGACGGAGATGATCGCGCGGATGCGAGAGGACACGACCCCCTATACAGATCTATGGAGGATCGATGCTGACCGATAAGCGCGTGGTGGTGACGGGCGGCACCGGATCGCTCGGCAAGGTTTTGGTGCGCCGGTTGCTCTCCGGCGAACTCGGCAAACCGGAGCGAATCGTCGTCTTTTCGCGCGACGAGGCCAAGCAACATCAGATGCGGCTGGCCTTCCGGCACCTGAAGACAGCCACCGATGAAGAGATCTACCACAACTTCGAGCGACTGTTGCAGTTCCAGATCGGCGATGTGCGCGATCTACACAGCGTCAGTTCTGTCCTACGAAACGCCGACGTCGTCTTCAATGCGGCGGCGCTGAAGCAAGTCCCTTCCTGCGAATACTTCCCCTTCGAGGCGGTGCAGACGAACATCGTCGGTGCGGAGAATATTGTGCGGGTCATCCGCGAGCACCATCTCCCGGTCCAGACGGTCGTCGGGATCTCCACCGACAAAGCGTGCAAGCCGGTGAACGTGATGGGGATGACGAAGGCCCTCCAGGAGCGCATCTTCGTGCGCGCTAACCTCGATTGCCCCGACACGCGGTTCGTCTGCGTGCGTTACGGCAATGTCCTCGCCTCGCGCGGCTCGGTGATCCCCCTTTTCCACGAGCAGATCCGCAGCGGTGGTCCCGTCACGATCACGACCCGCGACATGACGCGCTTCCTCATGAGCCTGGATCAGGCGGTCGATACCGTTTTCGCGGCCCTGCAACGCGCCAATAAGGGCGAGACCTATATCCCGCAAATGCGCTCGGCGCTCGTCATGGACATTGCGGAGGTACTGATCGGCGATCGTCCGATCGAGACCATTGTGACCGGGATTCGGCCAGGCGAAAAACTCCACGAGATCCTGGTGTCGGATGAGGAAGGATATCGCGCGGTTACGCAGGGCGGCTATCATGTCATCATGCCGATCCTCCCGGAACTGCGATCGACGGTTGAGGAAGGCACAAATCTCCTCGGCCAAGAATATAGCTCGGCGGACAACACCATGACGAAAGCCGAGCTGACCGCGCTGCTGACCAAGCATCAGTTGATGCTGAAGGATCGGATCGTTTACGAGGAAGATATGCTGGCTTAACAGGCCATTTCATAACCCGTGATACCGCGGCGCGTGTAGAGCTAGCACGCCGATTCCTACGATGCTTGTCCGGTTGCGAAACCGGCTGTACGTGCCGTAAACTCTGCTGGGTTCAACCGCTGTCGGGATACAGCAGAGTGAATATGCTTGGGTGGAAAGGCTGATCATGAGCAAAGTACTGATCACCGGGGGAGCAGGATTCATCGGTTCCAATTTGGCGGCACTCCTGATCCGCGAAGGATATGAAGTCGTCATTTTCGATAATCTCTCGTCTGGTTATCGGCACAATCTCGACCCCCTACCGTCGGTCACGTTATTGCAGGGCGATATCAGGGATGCCGAGGGTCTTGCGGGGGCCATGGCTAGCGTGGACGTCGTCTTCCATCTCGCCGCGTCGGTAGGTAATAAGCGATCGATCGACCGACCGATCGAGGATTCGGAAATTAACGTACTCGGGACGTTACGTGTGCTTGAAGCCGCCCGCCATGCCGGGGTGCGCAAGGTTGTCTTCTCTTCCTCGGCGGGTATCTTCGGTGAATTGAAGTCTTTGCCCATCCGCGAGGATCACCCGGTCGAACCTGATTCGCCGTATGGTGCGAGTAAACTCGCGGCTGAGAAATTATGTCTCGCGTATGCCAAGCTGTATGATCTCGAGGCTGTGTGTCTGCGGTACTTTAATGTGTATGGCATGAATCAGCGCTATGACGCCTATGGCAATGTCATACCGATCTTCGCGCATCGCTTACTGCATGGCCTCCCGCTCATCGTCTTCGGCGATGGGGAACAAACGCGCGATTTCGTCAATGTGCGGGATGTCGCGCAAGCGAATCTACGGGCCGCCCAAACCGTGGGGGTTTCCGGCGCATTTAACATCGCTTCGGGGACGGCGATAACTATCAATGCCCTGATAGCGTTGCTGCGAGATGCGAGTGGCATCCAACCCGTGATCGAGCATCATCCGCCGCGTCAAGGCGATGTCCGCCACAGCCTGGCGGACATCGCGGCAGCACGCGGGATGCTGAGCTACGAACCGGTTATGGATCTCGACGCAGGGCTGAACGAGTATATGCGGTGGGCCAAAGAGGCACTCGTTTGAGGGGTGCCCTGAGCGTTGCATATACGCTCTTGGTGACGCATCTGGCCAAGATCTCTGGCAGAAACATGCGCGGTTAGCGGGACAGCATCTCAGATTCATCGTGCTGGCGAGATGGGTAGACTTCCCAAACGCACCACGTGACGGGTTGCGGAGGATACACCATCACAGTGGGTTAGGAGTTCACGCGTGAAGTTCGCCCTGGTATCCCACATCTTGCCTCCCGCAGGGTCCGGGCAGGCTGTGCTCATCTCGCGCCTACTCAAAGATCTTGACCGTGCCGAATACTGTCTCATTACACAACGGACCTGGCTGACGCGAGATTATCTGGGAACGTACCTGGAGTCGTTGCCCGGCAGGCAGTACAATCTCCCGCTCGAGTTCCTTATGCGCGGCTTACGGTTTGGTTTCGCAGGGCCGCGGATACGATTGAATCTTCTGTTCGGTACCATCAGCCGCGCGTTGCGCATGGCCGTCATTCTCCGACGTGAGAGGTGCGACGCCATCGTGGTTATGACCGGCAACCTGATCGATCCGCCTGCCGCATATCTGGCAAGCCGTATCGCCCGCGTTCCCTTCTATGCCTATATCCTCGACGATTACTCGGTTTGGGGCTGGAGTGATCGTTGGGAACGGTTGTTCGCCGAGCGAGTTGAGCCGTCTCTACTGCGAGGGGCACGCGGGATTATCACCTTGAATAAATTCTTGGATGATACCCTGGTTCGACGCTACGGTGTGGGGACGACGATCATCCATAATCCGTGCGACCTTGCCGACTATCGGTCCATACCGGAGGAGAGAGAAAGCCGAGCGGACGGAGAGATTCGGATCGTCTACACCGGCGCGATCTATTGGGCGCACTACGACGCCTTCCAGGCACTGCTGTCCGCCCTCAAGCAGCTCGGAAGGACGGAGGTAACGCTGCACCTGTATACCGCGCAACCGCCCGCCGTCCTGGCGGAGCAAGGAATCGTGGGGCCGATCGTCTTCCACGAACATCAGGCCACGGCGGAGATGCCGGACATCCAGCAAGGGGCGGATCTCCTCTTCCTACCCCTGGCATTCAACTCCCCATTCCCCGAACAGGTGCGCACCGCCGCGCCGTTCAAGATGGGGGAGTATCTGGCCGCACGCCGCCCGATCCTGGTCCATGCGCCGCCCGACTCGTTCATCGCCTGGTATTTCCGCCACCACGACTGCGGCCTCGTCGTCGATCAGCAGGATCCCGCGCTGCTGGTGCAAGCGATCGAGCGGATCTTGACCGATGCGGCTTTGCGGCACCGCCTGACGACGAACGCCTGGGCGCGCGCCAATGCCGATTTCAGCATCGCTGCCGCTCGGACCCAGTTCGCCGAGCTGTTGCAACTGGATATGTCTCAAAGCTAACCTTGTGACTTAACCAATGCTCGTCGCCGCAGAAGTGGTGCAAGATCGTGCGGGGCGGTAATCCGGGTTGGTTAAGGCGTCAGGCCGCTTTTTGATGGCCTGGTGGCGCGGCGCGGGGCCGGAGCAGTGCCGGAACTGTCTGGCGCACGTGGTTCGGGGTGAGTCGCCCGGCGTGTGCGGATGCTCCCAGGGCAGTCGGCGATCGGCGACCAGCGTGGATGAGGCACAATTACTACTCGTTGCATAACCGGCGTGCGAGGCGGATCGTTTACCGTTCATGGATATGGAAACGCTCGTCCCTGACGATCTGTGGGCGTTCATTGCGCCGCTGCTCCCGCCGCACCCGTTGCACCGCAAGGGTGGGCGGCCGTGGCTGTCCGATCGCCGCGCGTTGTGCGGGATCATGTTTGTGCTGCAAACCGGCTGCGGCTGGAACGCGCTGCCCCACGTGCTCGGCTGCGGGAGCGGGAGCACCTGCTGGCGACGACTCCGCGACTGGCAGGCGGCCGGGGTCTGGCAGGCGTTGCACCGGGCGATCCTCGACCGCCTGGGCGCGCTCGGTGCGCTCGACTGGTCGCGCGTCTGCGTCGATAGCACCAGCCTGCGCGCCAAAAAAGGGGCGATGCGGTGGGGCCGAACCCGACCGAGCGGGGCAAGCCGGGCACCAAGCGGCATCTGGCCGTCGATCGTCAGGGACTGCCGCTGGTCGCCGGCCTGACCGGGGCCGAGCGCCCCGACACGACCATCTTCGCGGCGGTCGTCGACGCCATCCCACCGGTGCGGGGTCCGCGCGGACGGCCGCGACAGCGACCGGAAAAGGTGCACGCCGACAAGGGCTACGACGCGCGCCACTGCCGCCGCTACCTCCATCGGCGCGGGATCAACGTGCGGATCGCGCGCAAAGGCATCGAGGACAAGACGCGGTTGGGCCGTTGGCGCTGGGTGGTGGAGCGCACATTCGCGTGGTTGAACCACTACCGCCGCCTGGCGATCCGCTACGAACGCCGCGAGGAGCTGCACCAGGCGTTCCTCGACCTCGCCTGTGCGCTGATCTGCCTCAAGGCGCTCCGCCGCCACACCAGGGAGTTATGCAACGAGTAGTTAGCGATAGGCGGCGAGCACGAGCCAGGTCCAGTGGTTGGCCTGCTCGGGGTGGCGCATCTGTAGGGTGTGCCAGCCGAACGTCGGTTTGGGGAAGTGGAACGCATGCCCCAAGTCGAACCGGCGGATATAGACCCGCCAGAGCAGATCGAGGTCGAGCATGTAGTTAGCCATCGCCTGTGGCCAGAGGTTTGTTGCCATGATGTTCGCCGACACTATGGTTGGATCGCCCGCGCCCAGTCCGCGCAGGCGGACTTCGCCGGTGTCACAAGGTATCCGCAGTCGGGGAGGCTCAACCCCGGGAGCGCTGGGGCAACCATTTTGCCTGCCGCTCGAATAGGTAAAACTCACCCGCATGTGCGGGCGGGTTCTGCTATGCTCAGTGCGCTGCGGTATGTGACCACCGAGGCGCAAACACCAGGATTCTTCTCGGTAATCTGGCGATCACCAGTGTTAACCCGCAGTGGTGCCGGTGGGCGTGTGGGTAGTGAAAGGGAGAGGCGTATGGACGATGCCATAGCGTTATACCTGGACCTGATGAAGCGGTGCTTGCTGGACGCGATCTATGAACGCCCGGAGTATCAGCCCGTCGCGCCCACGGGGGTTGGAAACGGAAGCTGGTCGAACTCAGCGCCGCGCGGGGCCTGCAGATCGTCAGGGTCCGCCCTGTCGATTGGCAAGCGCGCCGCGAGGGACTCGACTGGCCGGCCACCGCCCATACGATGATCGGGGCTAAGCGCCTCGATAATCTGCAATCCTGTGTCGAGGATGTACTTGCCAAGGGCGTCTCGGGTGACCTGATCGAGACCGGAGTGTGGCGCGGCGGGGCGACCATCTTTATGCGCGCGATACTCAACTCGACTTTGGCCTTTTGGGTAGATGGCGGGAGGTGGTAGGGGAGGCCCGTCGACCGCTCTTTGCCGGAGGAGGAGACGATGCCGACCCTACCGCCCGCCATGCTCCAACTGCTGGCCCCGTTCGCGCCACTCTTCGCCCGCCGGGTGTGGCACCACGCGCTGGTGCTGGTCGCCGGGGCCATCCTCGCGCCGGGCAAGCGCACGGTCTGCGCCGCGTTGCGCGCGATGGGCCTGGGCCAGAGCACGCGCTGGACGCGCTACCACCGCGTCCTCAACCGGGCCAAGTGGTCGAGCCGCGCGGTCAGCCGGGTGTTGCTGGGCCTGTTGGTCGCGGCGTTCGCTCCGACCGGCCCGCTCATCCTCGGCCTTGACGAGACGATCGAGCGGCGCTGGGGGCCGCAGATCGCCGCGCGGGGCCTCTACCGCGACGCGGTGCGCTCCAGCAAGGACGATCTCGTCAAGGTCAGCGGCTTGCGGTGGATCTGCCTGAGGCTGCTCGTCCCCGTCCCCTGGGCGGGCGGCGTGTGGGCGCTGCCCTTCCTCACCGCGCTGGCCCCCTCGGAGCGGCACGACCGCGAGCGGGGGCACCGCCATAAGACGCTCACCGATTGGGCGCGGCAGTTGCTCCGGCAAGCGCGACGCTGGCTACCGGAACGCTCACTCGTCGTCGTGGCGGACAGCGGCTATGCGGCCATCGCATTGCTCGCGTGCTGCGCCCGGCTGGCCACGCCCATCACCATCGTCACCCGCCTGCGGCTCGACGCGGCGTTGTACGACCCGGCACCGCCGCGCCGTCCGGGGCAGACCGGGCGGCCCCGCGTCAAAGGGGCGCGGCTCCCGACCCTGGCCGCGCGCATCGCGGACCCGGCCACCGCCTGGACCACCGTCACGGTCGCTGACTGGTACGGGGAAGGGGCGCGCACGGTCGAGGTGGCCTCGGACACCGCCGTCTGGTATCACAGCGGCCTCCCGCCCGTCGCGCTGCGTTGGGTCCTCGTCCGCGACCCCGCAGGGCGCTTCGCCACCCAGGCGCTCCTCGGCACCGACCTGACCGCCGACCCCGCGCAGATCCTCGCCTGGTTCGTGCTGCGCTGGCGCCTGGAGGTGACCTTCGCCGAGGTGCGTCGCCATCTGGGCGTCGAGTCGCAGCGGCAGTGGTCCGACCTGGCGATTCTCCGCACCACCCCGGCCCTCCTGGGGCTCTTCTCGCTCGTCGCGCTCGCGGCCCATCCGCACATGGCGCGGCCGGAAGACTACGTGCGCCAGGCCGCGTGGTACCGCAAGGCGCTGCCCACCTTCGCCGACGCGCTCGCCCTCGTCCGCCAGGAGTTATGGGGGCGCATGGCTTTTTGCCTGTCCACGGACGACGCCGAGTTCGTCAAAGTCCCTCGCGCGCTGGTCGATCGCTTGGTCGACGCACTCTGCTACGCCGCCTGACCAGCCCTAAAGATGCCGTTGGCGAATTGGCTGGACCCTTCCGGGGGTGGTTGGGGTATGCTGTCGGCCACCCGACGGAACGTGTCCCGGTGCGTCAGTGGAGGAGGTAGGCCATGTCGCTGCAGCCGCAAGCCGTCT
>JAABUM010002539.1_pt1 | contig 24195 bp, 35 predicted proteins | sample 5559161 | NCBI WGS metagenome assembly JAABUM01 (sample SAMN10711868, study PRJNA513369) | rock metagenome | isolation source: Antarctica rocks | place: Antarctica: Victoria Land, Siegfried Peak nord
CCTCCCCTCAGCTTTCCGGCATGTCTTGGCTACCCACTCGAAGCTCTTGCAACGAGGGTGCCGGATCCGGCCTCAGACTGATTTTTCAGGCCCACATGCAGATGTGAGAGCCTTGAAACCCCTCTGCTGGAAGCTCTTCCCCCTCCACCACTTTTCTCATAACCACTTTTCACATAACCAACACTTGCTCGGCTCTGCAACCGCCCTCCAACCTCGATTTTTGAAGGTGTGGGGCTCCGTGTAGAGCGTGACAAGCTCGTGGTTAGGGTTTCGTCAGGGTCTCCCTTACCCTGACATCAAGTGGTTCACTCTAGGCCCAACTGGTTCACCACTGCTCCACACCTTGGCCCTCGTATCTCCCACGCATTTGACCTTTTGAGGCATCCGGTTGAAGCTTCCGTCTCTCCTATTCGAGAGCTTGTCGCCCACCCAGAAATATGTGATGAAATCCTCTGCCACGTCAGCACTCTGTCTCACGGCACCTCTTGGAATCAGGGAACCAAACCCTAAATTCTACTAAACCCTGCCCGCCTAAACCGGCTGTCTCATCCAGCCTAGTTGGATGTTTGAAGTCACTTTGTGGCAAGGGGGCCCTGGATTTGGGAGGGCAACAACCACATGGGTTCTCCCTCTACAGATGGGCTGATGGTCTCAGCTACTAACTCTGCTCACGAGCTTTCGGTGGGTGTGACGTGCGCCACATACCAGTAAAACCTGCCCGCCTAAACCGGCTGTCTCATCCAGCCTAGTTGGATGTTTGAAGTCACTTGGTGGCAAGGCGGGCCCTGGATTTGGGAGGGCAACAACCACATGGGTTCTCCCTCTACAAATGGGCTGCTGGTCTCATATTGTAGCTCTGCTCATGGGCTTTCGGTGAGCGTGCCGTGTGCCATATACCACTAAACCCTGCCCACCCAAACTGGCTGTCTAATCCAGCCTAGTTGGATATTTGAAGTCACTTGGTGGCATGGGGGGTCCTGGCTTTGCGAGGGCAACAAACATCCACATACCACTAAACCCTGGGACTAAACCCTTGGAACTAAGCCTTTCCTGATTTCCGTTAAGTTTATGGGCACTCAACTGGTGGACATGAACGACCCCAATGGAGCCCAAGAAGGTGCTCATCTTCGTGATGGGAGTGGTCATGTTTCTCAGCATCTCCCAAGTGGTGGGTGCCTCTGAGATGAGCCTTCCCAAGGCGACCATCCACAAGTACATGAAAAAGCTCAGCATCCCCAACAGCCTCTGCAAGCACGAAGACCTTCAAGAGGCCAAGAAGGCGAGCATGGTAGGCCAGAAGGCAAGGCCCTTGAGGCTCATATGCAGGCGGCAGACAACGGCAAGAATGCGGCGGGAGGTGTTCTTACTACTGTTTGGCTGTCGTCTTTTCGACCGGAGGAAAAACCCAGGGCAGCAGAAGACAGAAAGAACGCGTTCTTTGGCTTCCAGTCTTTTCGACCGGAGGAAAGAAAAGGCGGCAGACAATGGAAAGAAACATAGCGCTGGCAGTGAAGCTCTATAGAAACAACCAAGCTGTCCTTCTGATCTGATCATACTCATTAGAAATCATCCCTGCTGGTGCCAGATACGCAGCAGCGCTGGCGGCGGAGCGGTCAGCACGACAGGCCAAGGGCCAGCTGCGGGGCGAGGATCGGCGGGAGGCGCGGGTTCATGCCTCGTTGCTGAAGGCGCTGACGCAGGGCGCAGCGGCGGCTGATGCTGCGGTGCGGCACGAGCTGGAAGTGAGGCTGACGCAGCGCGTCGGTGAACTGATGCGTGCCGCTGCTACACGTGTAAAGTATCAACTAAGTTGTAGTAGAGCCAGGGTCCAGTCGCCTGGTGGCAATGACATCATGCACCGGAGCAGAACTTGAAGGATGTGATCGTACTGCACCAGCTCCCCCTCGCAATCAAAATCGTTGAGACTTTGGTCCTGCGGCACTGACGTCCTGTTGAAACAGCCACGCGTCATGAGTGCAGGCCGCTGCCGCGTGCTGCCTCACATCTGCTTTGGCTAGGGGAATCAAATCACGAAACGATAGAAACACACATTGCTATGGCGGCTCCGAGCACTAAGTGCAAGCAGTACTTCATGAACTCATGAACTTCTTTGTGCTCTAGAGTGGACAGCATCCGCGCGCGGCCATCACCTGCGTCACGGCTCTGCCGCTGCAGCTTTCTTTTTCTGATACCTGGTCCTGCACCTAGCATTGGTGCACTCTCTGCACACCGAGTTGAGGCTATCCACCCGACTGCATGCACGCAAACAATCACAGGTCAGCGAGGCCAGAAACCCTCTGCGCAAAGCAGCATTGAGATGTGGCAATCAAGGCACATCTGAATACAATATCTGCTACAATATGCCCTCCCCTGACAGCCGCCAAACGCTGAGGTCATTAGCTACCTGTAGGCTTCCCAGTCAAGTCTCACCTGGAGTCCTTACCGAAAGCGGCAGCCGGCAGGGCGAGCCCACACGACCCACACTTCTTGAAGGCCACATGCGCAGTGACAAGCGGCACCCGCCGCCGGTCACGCAGGCACTGCTTGCAGGACCAGAGCAAGCCGTCGGGGCTGCCGCAGTTCCGATCGAACTGCGCAGCCGGCAGCGTCTCCTGACAACTGCCGCACTGCTTCTCCTCCGGGATCGTGACCTCCCTCGTGCTGTCGGCCCGAGACTGCTCCGCGATGCACGCCGAGCACTCACCCATCCTGCCGCCGAGCCGCTTGGGATTAACCTGGAAGAACGTTGCAGGCAGTTGCTCCCTGCAGCGCTTGCAGCGCCGCGGCTCATGTGTTGGCACTTGCTCTTCGTCGGCCAACCTGCATTCAGACGTGATGGCTTCGTCACCTTGAAAGGTGAATGGCGGCATGGAGCTCAGGGCGCCGAGCCGCATGTTGAGATTCAAGTTGCTAGCGGCAGGGCAAGCCTCAGCATGCATCCGTATCCAGAGGCCTCTCATGACAGAACAATTTGTAAGTGGCGCACTGGCGGTACGGCTTGGCGATGAGCTTGAGCGCGTAGCGGCAGCCAAAGCAGTGCACCCAGTGGCCGTCCGGCTGCGACGCCTTGCGTGGGAAGTAGAATAGCGGGTAGCTTGCGCCGCAGCGATCGCACGCCTTGCCAGCGTCTGCCGAGGTATCTGCAGCGGCTGCCACAGCCGTGCTGAGCTGCCACCTGCCAGCCTGCACGAAAGAGTGGCTGACGGATTTGGCTGCAGCGATGTAGGCCATCACGCTGTGCGTCAAACGTGCTACATGATGCCTGGCATGTCCATAAGTCAGCGTTCTCACCGCAGCTTGCCAGCTGAGATGGCAGAAGGACCTGCATTTGTTGCGCTGGTGCACACTGCTGCGAACAGCGCGATCAGCACAGCTGTGCCTGGCGCTCCGCGAATGGCTGCATGAAGGCCTCTGGAATGCTGTTGCTGGCAGCGTTGAGCGCCGAGCGCACGCACTTTGGGAGCAGCAAGCCATCAGGTCTCAGATCACCGTGGGTCAGAGGCCGTCCTGTCTGTGCTGCTCAGGACGATCCGCAGTAGAGCGCTATGCGAGACGCCACGACCACGACGCTGCAAGCTAGGGGCTGTTTGCGTGCAGATGAAAGTTGAAAGTTTGACGCCGTCTGCGCCTAGAAGGGCGTCAGGCGTGAATAAAGCGACAGGATTCCCAATCCCCTAGTTGCTGACAGACAAGTCTGACACTTTGCTAAGAGCACCCCTCGCGAGGTCACAAACATTGTGGCCCCACTGAAGTCGAGAACAGAATCGCAGGCCACACTACTGCGTAGCTCTGCGCTTCTGTCCCCTTAAAATGGAAAATCGGTCAAAAGGCAGGCCATCCACCTGGGCAGGAGAAACAGGGTTTCCCACAGTCAGTTCAGCATGCTGAGGAGGCGAAAGAGATGTAGAGGGTAGGGGCGTAGCTCTGGGTCGGGCGATCGGCGACGGGGCAGCAGGCTGTCCCGGCGCCGGTGCCGGCGCGGCTGAGGTTTTGCGCCGACTTTGGCGTCGGCGGGAGCGGCACACTGTGCGAGCTGCAGTGGCGACGTGCGAGGGGGCTGCCTGCGTCCCAGTGATCGGCACAAAGGTAGTGTTCACGAATTTGGCTGGAGTGATAGAGGCCTTTTGCCATGTCCAGGTGCGGGCTGCCGCTATCTGAAGACATGTAATGTACTGGAGGGATGTAGCTGTGCTGTAAGGCGCCTGCTCTTCTTCGGTCGGCCTTCACCGGCGCTTGGCGGCTGCCCATCCACTGTTCGCTTTGGCGCAGTCAATGCGCCGTGCTGGCGCCCCGGCGGTGTCCGCCACGGCGTCTGCAAGTCTCCTGCTGGGCGTGCGGTGACGACCACTCCTCCTGGGAGCTCGCTCTCCTGCGGCACCTTCGTGCTGTGCTGCCGTTTCCTCGGATGGCCCCGCATGTGCGTCTCCTGCATCTGTTGATGGGAATACTTCACTCTGCAGCTTCGCGCGTCTGGCGGTGGCAGTCGGCGGAGGCACCGAAACTGCAGCTCCTGTGAGCAGCGGGACACCCAGCTCATCGAGGACGAGGATTCTGCACCATCCGCTAGCCGGGCTGGCCGGCCGGCAGACCTCTTAGGTCTGCCACTCTGCGCTCGTCCTGCATCCCTGTGAGTAATGCCCCTCATTGCTCGCTGTGCAGACACATTCGTCAGCGTCCATGGCGTCTCTTCAGCAGTGTCACTGTCTTCCTGCCTTTCATCCGTTTCGTCATGCAGCTGTGTATTGTGCTGCTAGAGTGAGCCGGATAAGGCGACCCGTGTTGCTGAGCACAAATTGTGGCAGGGCGTGCAGGGGCACCGCCATCGGGTTCGCGGTGGCGCTTGGACGCGTCGGGCGCGCTCCGCTGCCGCTCTGGCCGGCGCTGGGGCCCGACGCGTTCCAGCCGTCTCCAGCGTCAGTCGCGGGGCCGCAACCACCACCGCCATCAGTGCCGCCAGTGGCACCGCCGGTGCCTTCCAACTCCGCCGGGCTCGTCAGGTATGGCCGGCGAATCTCCCGGATGCGGGATGTCCTGCGAATGCTGTGGATGGACAGCTCCTTCCGCAGCGACTGTCTCGCTGACTCCCCTAGGCCCAGAGTCTCCAAGATCCGATCATTGTCCTTGCGCATAACGCCTGCGCCGCCAATGATGAAAGGGTGCACACGCACAGCACCCCACTTGCCGGCAGTGCGTAGCATGTTGGCCAGATCGTCAAGCTGCTGCAGGGCGGGCTCCACCATATCATGCACCCGCAGGTCATAAGTGTACTTGACCTCGAGCAGGTGGATGGTGACCTTGCTGTAGTCAGCGCGGTTCCGCTCCCACGGGTGGATTTGCGATTTTCACTGGCGCCGTGTGACGGCATTCGCCTGGCGGTCTTTGAACACCACGTCATCTAGACAACCATAATAGCCATGTCTGGTATGCTGTGCTGGGCAGCGTGTGGAAGCAGAAAATTTGGTAGCCGCCTGGTCCTGGCGCCGTCCATTGCAATGGCCGTCTTGGAGCGTGTCTCCACGTCCATCCACATTGAGAAGCCACCGAGGTCTCCAGCCCTGACAGCAGACTATATAGATTTCAGCGTGGTCATGCCTTTCTCTGATAAGGTTTATGACATTTTATCCTGTGCAGGTTCCGCCAACGGCATGGTCCTCGTCGTCTACCTGCGCCTTGCACAGAGGGCACGCCGTGCTAATTTTTGGGTTTAGGGTTTAGGGCTGCGGCAACCCTCAACCTCGCTTCCCTGCACCGTGTTTGCAGGCGGTGGGCACGGGCAAGCATAGCGTGGTACATTGCCAGGGGCGACAGCGCGGGGTTCCACCAGAACGCATTTCTGGATCGCAACTCAATTCCGCCTTCATCCTCGGTGAGCTGCTTGATGAGCTTTAAAGATCGACTGCTTGGGGGAATTGAGCACATGTTGCGCATATGCCCCCAGGTCCCGTAGTTGTTGACCGCCACTTTTCCGAGGCATCGCCCTGCAGTCCGTTTGGACGCGGCCCCGGCTCGTACGTGATCCAGGGGGGACATTATCATGACAGACAGCCAGACGTCGCTGTACCTCATCATGATTGCCCTCTACAGGCCGGAGGAGATGAGAATCGAGAAACACCGTGAGACTGTCTTTCAGATTGCACAGATGGTGGCATCCTGGGACAGACCGCTCATGCTGCTCAAAGTAGGCCAATGCTGATATTTGCGGACTCCAGGAAAATTCCGCCTGTCACGGATGTGTGGCATTTGCTACCGTATGTGGATATGATATCTTTGGGTTCCGAAAACATGCGATGAGGCTTGTCGTGAATGATGTACTCGTCGGTGAGAGTCACCCTGGCACTAAGGCTTTCTGGGCGCGCCACCTCTCTGCGGCCACCTCTCTGGAAGCTCAAGATATTTGACCTGGAACAAATCTGCGACGCAGGCGCCAAGCCCAGCATCATGGACTGGACGACCTTCCAGCGCTCCCATCCACTCGCTGGAGACGTTCAGAAAAGAGCATTGTGGCTACTGACAGCAATGATGTGTGGTTGCAGTTGCGATCTGACAGACAAGATAACCACCCACCGAGCTGCAGGGTACACACAGTCTACTAGACTGTGTGGCACAAACGGCACGTCCTGTCGTGTCTGGGTTTCTTTGATAGCGACACGCCTAGATGCATACTGCCGCAATCAATTGTGTGACATGCGGCAAGTAAGGGCAGAAGCGGAGGGAAACTGTTTACACAACTGACTGAAGCTCAACATCATCTATGTTGCAGCGATCATCAACACTCGCTCGTATTATGTTCGTCCTCACTTCCACAACGTCGGACACAGAAGCGACAGCAGGCCAAACAACGACATGGAGTAGATGAAAGCGTGGATGGGGATGAAGACAATGAAGTTCGGCATGACGATTCTGTCCTGAGGCCAGAACGTAGTACGTCACCACCACCACAACCCATCACCTTGACAGGATGCAAGATGCAGGATGCATCAACGTCACAACAGCGCAGTGATGGTCAAGCGAAGCTCAAGTAGCTGAAGTCTGCGGTATAACGGTTATACCGCAGACTTCAGCTGCAACTGTGGAAGCTGACAGCAGTTTCATCAACGAGATCGCTGGCGACCTATGGAGAAGGTGGTGCTCGATGGCAGCGAGGCAAATGCAGTGAGGTAACCGTGTCTGCTTTGACGATCAACTGGCAGCGCACCACGAACTCCATGAGGTTCTTGGGCACCATGTCTGCCAAATTCTCTACTCCCTTGAGGTAACCGTACCTGAGCGCAGAGAGTTGAGCAAATTACTGGGGCGACAACCTATACTCCTTCGGCAATGAGCACACTGCATCATGCACAGTGACACAACTCACCGGTGCGGGGGTTGGGACGCAATATGTGGTACCAACGAAGTGTGATGCCGTATGGAGTGAGGCTTGGGATCGCCGCCAAACAACGTCGGACGAGGTCTGCTGCAGCGCTGTCGCGATGGGCGGTCAAACCACGCCTTTGCCGCGTTGTTGCTCCTATGTGACAGCAACATCGTCGCTCCGAGCAGATGACGGAGCTGCGCTGCGCTTGTTGGAGCCCACTCTTGCTAAAGCGCAGTGCTGCAACCTGACAACACAGAACACGCAACGGATATGAGTCCAAACGAGGAGAAAGCCGAGGGTGTGTCGGAACCCTCAGGGGCTCGCATAACTGCCCATAACGGGGTGGTGAGGTCGCTCTCGAAGGGGGGTGTTGAAGGGGGAGGACAGCCTACTAGGGTGTTATATTTTTGCCGATTTGATGGCATCTGTGAGCGCCACACAGCGTCTCAGCAGCCGCCGCGCAGCGCAGTGTGAAGCCTTCAGCTATTCTGCCGAGTCCTGCTGTCAACAGGCGCCGGATCGCAACACTCGTGACACACTGAATTAAATGTGCTCAGGCAACTTGCGGCTTTGGGTTTAGTTTCTCCACAGTCAGCGCCCGATGAGGCCTGGTTGCACTCATCACCGTTACCAACTCAGCCTAGGCTCATGTAGCTGCGTTCCCGCACACAGCCAGGGCCGACAAGGCGGGCCTGCAGGCGCAGCTGACGGTGGCGACGCTGCGCGAGTCGGCGCAGCGGCACCAGCTGGCAGACCAGGGAGCCACTGCAAAAAACCTGCGTGGCGAGCTGGCGGGGGCGAGGACGGAAATGAAGCTGGCGATGAATAATTGGTGGGCAACGACCGAAAAGCTGATGGCGGCGGAAGCCGAGCGGCCGGAGGCATCGCAGCCCGCACACTCAGACGGCAGCGGCGGCAAGGCTTCAATGGCGCCCGGCGCTGAGAGATGCTCCTGCCGCTTGTGTGTGATGCACTCTGTGATGCGGAACATTGTGCTTTTACCCAAGCCGCTAGCCCGGGACTGCGGCCTTGCGAAACGGCTGCACACTTCTTACACAACGGCCCCGCCTCCTGTCTTGCCTGTTCCCGCTCCATCCGTTGGAGGCGTGTATATTGGGGCGGCGTGTTGGGCACTGACCGAGTGTGCGTCTGATGCCCGCTGCATGTGGCAGGCGGCGCGCCAGAGGCGGCGCAGTCGGCGGCCGTGATGCCGGCGCCGTGCCCGGTGCCGCCGCCTCCATGGTGCAGGCAAGTTCCTTTCCACTCCTGCTTTGCAATAATATCTCTGCTTGAGGCATGCGCGCAGCATGCCGTGATACTGACTGGCGCTGCAGCAGCTTTGCACTCTTGCATGTCACTCCTTCACTCGAGCAGTCACCAAAACGACTGTGCCTTTGTCATCATTGGAGACCCTCGGCAGTATGAAACACAATTCCAGCGGTTCTGAGTGCTTGCCAAAGGCGCGTCGGGCGCCTGCAGCGGTGCGGGGCGGCCGCGCCGCGTCGCATTCGCAGCGCGCCAGCTCGTTTGCGGCGGCCGGCGGCGTTGGCACCCAGCAGCGGCGGCGCGGCGTGCCGCCCGCCGTGGCTGACAGAGCGGCCAGCAGCAAATCGTCAATGGAGCAACAGTGTGGCATGACGCAACTGGCGGCGGCAAAGCAGCGCACACGTGTGCCGGCGCCACCTCAGGCACACGCTTTTTCCTGTGCGTCTCTCGTTGCGGTGTGCTCCGCAGTGAGCCACAGCACCCGAAGGCGGTGGCGGCCTCCGCATGCGAGAACGCTAGAGCCGCGCGGCTGCGCCTGGAGCAGCTGGGAGGTGGGCAGCTGCTTGTCTGCAGGAAGTTTGTGCAAACATTGCAGGTGGTCATGGCGTGGGGCCGTGGTGCAAGCCCGCCATGCAGCGCGCTACAGTTGCTGCAAAATGTGCAAGGGGAAACGCACAGCGACCCTTCAGCAAGTCTCACAGCATGTGCTGAATGTACTTGCATGATGACAGCCACGCTGAGGCATGCCCCGGGCCCAGCTCCAGCATGCCTATCCATCCTTAATAGGAGCAGCGCCACAGCTGCTCCCCCCTGGCATGCTCAGCACCACCACAGGCGCGGGCCCCTGGCAATGCGGAAAATGCATACAAGCATGGCTGATACCTCGGTGTGTCACAGGCAGCGTGTTGCTCGCGGCAGACCGCATGCGCTCTGTGGTTGTTGTACTGGTACAAGCCACGGGCGCGCACACCACACAGAACGCAAAGGCATAAGAATCTGCACCAGCCTGCGCTTGTATCTGCAGGTGCGGCGATGGCAAAAAGCAAGAAGCCCGCCCCGCCTAAGCGGGCCGGCGCACGCCCCGCCGCTGGGCGCAAGCCCGCCGCGGCGGTGTCTGTGACGGCAGCCAAGCAGGGGCCTGCCGGAAAGGGCTCGGCAGCTGCGGGCGTGCCGGAGAGCAAGGATCTGGCGCTGCCAGACGCGCGGCCGCCAGTCGGGCTGCAGAACCTGGGCAACACATGCTTCTTCAATTCGACGCTGCAGGTTGACAGAATACTACCTGGGGCAGCCTGGAGCAGTTGATGATGCTGTGTTGGAGCATGCGTGCGAAACAGTCACTGCAACTCTAGGGCCATGCCGCTGGTCATGTTGTGAACATGCTGCAGCTGCAGCCAATTCGAAGCTTCCTCGGGCACTGCCGCTGGCTCTGGTCGAAGTTGGCTTGTCGCAGCTGCAGCGATGCTTATCTCCTCATCCACACATCTCAATCAGAAGACCGTGTGCGCAGCGTCCGTGTCACAATGCGGAGACATCGCTGTCTCCTTACTTTCGAACAGGTGTTGGCGGCGGCGCCGGCGGTGCAGCAGTACTTCACCAGCGATGGCCAGCTCGCAACAAACGCGCCGCTGGGCGCCGCGCTGCGGGAGCTGGTGCACTCCAGCACAGGTGCTTCCCCGAAATTTAGAATGCATTGGCGCGGCTGCACATTGCTTCAGCGGGGTCGTCATGTGGTGGTGGAGATGCGGGGCCCTGAAGTCGTCAGGTGGCTGGCGTGGATCACATTTCGATAGCCAGGCAATGCCTGCCGACCGCAGGGCCAAGAAAGTCAGCCCGCCAATGCTCGTGCCATGGGGCCGCCTGCCATCATCTCGTCTAAAAGTACCCGAAGCGAATACGCACACATGCTGACTCTGGGAACGCAGGCGCCGGCCGGGATGCTGCGCCAGCGGCAATGTCGGCAGCCAGCAAGCGCGTCGGCAGCGGCACGCCCAAGCGGTCGTGCGTAGATCTACATCTACAGCCCGCATAAGCTGCTGGCGGCCGTTTGCAGAATCATTTCCACCTGCAAGGTACTGACTCTTGGGTCAGTTGCTCCTCCATCCCCCGACCTAGAGTTATGGTATGACAGCAGCGGGAAGAGTTATCGACCCCCTGTTCAAATGACAGTGTTAAGAAGAGCATCGTTGAGGATGATGTTCTCTCAACCTGCGCAGGGCGGCGGGCAGCAGGACAGCCACGAGCTGCTGCGCTGCCTGCTGGGCGGCCTGCAGGCGGAGGAGGACAACCTCCTCAAGCTGCGCTTTGACAGCAACACCGCTGCCACCGCTGCCGAGCTCCAGGTGAGCCTGCTGCCCGTTCGATGCCAGTCCAATAACTTTGACTACTGAATAGTCCAGATAGCAGGCTGGAGACGAGTACCTGAAGCTGCTCTCTGACAGCGATACCGCCACTGCGGCCGCCGCGCTGCCAGCAGCCGCAATGGGATTAGCGGCACGCCGTCGGAGCTGTGTGACACTGCGACATCTGCGTTCTCGGCAGCCTCCGTGCCCGTATGCTGAGGTGCGCATGAGGTGGTTCGCCAAGGCATTTGACCAAGGTTTCGGGTTGCATCCATGGATGTAACCCGAAACCTTGGTCAGAGAAATCTTCAGACTACTGGATCCAGCAGTCTGAAGATTTGCTTTATCCAAGGGGTTGCGCAGGGCTGCGCAGGCTGCGGCAGTGACCAAATTACACTTGGCTCTGGTGTCGGGCTTTGGTCAAGCTTGATCATGATCCAGAGCCACACGTGTGCCACTGTGCGTGCATGGGATCCATGCAGGGGAGGAGCGGGTACTTTCCTTCGCCAGTGCAGTGTCATTTGAGGCCTGCAGCGGTAGGGAAACAGCGGCCGGTGAGGGAGCGATGTAGTCCCCTAGAGTGGAACAGCCGCAGGGAGGAGCGACGATGATTCATACCTTGCTGCTGCCGGCGCACACATTGTACATTATATAGCCAATGACGACTGCAGAAACACAGCGGCAATGGGATGCCAGGGATCGGATCCTCAGAGACACTATATCCGAATGTGCCAACATCCTGGATAGCGCATTCACGTCCGCCGCATGGCCGCCTGGCTCTGCGAAAGATACATGCAGTGGCCGCGTGTAGCGGCAATTGGTCATCCGGCAGTCCGCAACCAGCGCGGTAGCGACGGCACAGCTGTGGCAGTGGAGAGCGGCAGCAAAAGGCGATCCAGAAGGCAGCTTTTGCCCACCATATCCATGCAGTTCAGCACTCCGAATAAGGCACAGCCTGCGGGTGTGGACACGCATCGCACATCATCAGTGTAAGACCGCGCATACAGCGTTTCAACTCTGATAGCATGCCACAAAAATGCCAGCAGCCTCCGGCAGCGTCCAAACATCTCCTGTTCGTATATCATAGCCCTCGCACTGCAAGGTCGCTCACCTCTAGGCACAGCGAGAGGCGTCACAAGGTCTGGGCTGCCGACGATCGCCGGGCTGCTGCGGCTGGCCCGGCCCCGTGCCAACTTTGCCGCTTTCCGCTCCTGCGGACACCAGCCTAGTCTCATGTCGACTAGGCTGTTTCAATTTGTATAGTCTGCAGACGGTCTGCGGACTGCTGAGGCGAAGGTCCACAGCAAAAACGGGAACCAGGCAATATGCACAAATTGCAGAAAGATGGGGACACTGGTGCAGATCAGCACAGTGCACAGAATAAGGCAGAGGCGTGCCTGCTTTTAGCTGCGCCTTGCGCTGCTTGCTGCTCAGTGGCCGTGTCCCCTGATCCAGCGCAAATTCCCCCTTGGCGGTCGCCTTGCCCTTGCAGCCGCTGCTGCCGCGTGCTGCATTGTCTGCGCTCCCGGCGGCCACAGCTGCGGCACCAGTGATGGGCATCGACAGGTCCCTGTACCGGAATGAGAAGCACATCACCACTTTGAGGCTGCAGCGCCGGGATTATGTTCTGCACAGCCAAGCTGGGAGACTCCTCTCTGCAAAAAGGCTCGTTGCATGCTGCGGCATCTGCAACTTTCCTTTAAAGGTCGGTGCCTGGACAGACGCAGCCGCTGGAGCTCAAAATGCATCCAGACGCCTCACGTTTCGGGCTTAGTGGCCTCAAATGAAGGGCTCCAGCTGCTTGGAGGCGTTCCCGCAGCCGCCGCACACCACCCTCGATGCCAGGCGGCCTCCGAACAGCGCCTCGATGACCGACGGCGGCGGCTTTGGCGGCTCCGCTGACAATGCCCACTCGCTCGCGTCGCCTCCCTGCTGCGCCACAGAATCTTTTGCAATGTGCATCAGGGGAGCTCACTACATGACATTGTTAAAGCTGCAAGCATTGCAAGCATCAAATTACAGCGTGTGGCGCCTCTAGCTGCCCAATGTTTTGCGAGTCATCTGGCTTGATTACCTGGCTTGTCGCACATCTGGTACACATGCCCTAACATCGACCATAAGCTCACCTCACTGGACACGCCGGACGACTCGGCCTGCGCAGCTGACGCGACGTCAGCAACCGCGTTGGCTGCAAGCGCAGCCTGCTTGTCCGCTGCTGCGGTCTGGATGCAGCATGACACATAGCAGTCACATCTAGCCTACTCTGCCAGCAAGCCAAGCTCTGTATGTCACAAGGAGTGGCAGGGACTTACTCTGTATGCAGGACCGCAGGAGCCGGCAGTGCCTGGACTGATGCAGGACAGCAGGTGGGCTTCCCAACGTCAACGTCGGCAGTGTCCCAACACAAATGACGCAGCTCACCAATGGCATGCTCCTGTGGCAGCTCGGGCACGCTCTCTATGGCTCCCTAGATTGACACTTGATGCCTGCTTGATGATAGTGGCAAACCCTAGACCGTAAACCCTAAACGTCCATGGCGGCGGTGGCCGTGTGCCCATCGTTGGGCAGCTTCAGCTCCCTTGGAGATGCTCTGTGGCTTGTCTTGGGGCCCGAAACATCCTTATAAGGACATCAAAAGCTCACCTGCAGCTCGCCTGCAGCGGCAGCGGCGGCGTCCCTGTCAATGCACAGCTGCAGTAGCTTGTTCCCGCCTGGTTGTCGAACCTGCAAGAGCAGGTCAGGTCAAACGCCGCGGAGCAGCAGCGGATGGCCTCCGTCTTTGAGGCCGAAGAGGCGGCCGCTGCGGGAGAAGATTCGCGCAGAAAAGGAGGCGGCGGGAACTGCCGCTGCGCAGTCGGCAAACCACCAGCGGCAGGTGCTGCGCCTGCAGCAGCAGTAAGCCGCAGCTGAGTCTCGGCAGCAGCTGTATGCAGAACAGCAGCGGAGCCGGCTGCCGGAGGCGGCGTGCGATAGCCAGCGCGCCGGCTCCGAGGAGGAGCAGCAGAAGGGGTAGAACGTCCGCCAGCAGATGGAGGGCCCACTGCCAGAAGAATCTGGCAGTGAAAGCGGGGCAGAAGACGCTATGCCGCGGCCCAGGGCCGTCATCGAGCTGCTGGGCGTGAGATGTGCAAGATTGTTGTTTTCGCTCCAGAGAATGCATGCAGGACGCAAAGACGCCTGCAGAATCGGATGAGACGCCCGTCCTAGAGCTTTGTCGAGCATATCATTATAAACTTGAATTGCGGAGTTCATCTCAAGGACACCACGCAGGCGGCGCGACATCTCCATTGGTCCAAACCAAATTACAGACGCACACCGGGCTTGCAGCATGCGTCCGAAGACTCGGCATGTCTAACGACTACTGACTCCGCTGACACTTGCGCCGAGCTGATGGGGCGTTGTGCTATCATAATCCGCTGTTTTCGTCGCCATGCAGCGCGTCAAAAGCCTGCTGCGCGAGTTCTTCCAGCCCCATGCCGGGCTGCAGGCGCATGGCATTGGGCGCGAAGACTGTGAGACCCTGGTACTCGTGCTGCAGTGCCGCGGCCTCCGCGTCCGTGGGCGTCATCAGTACGATGTGCAGCTGCAGTGCACTTTAAATTATTATTTCAGCAAGGTTGCGGCAGCGCCGTTGTGCAAAACCATGAGCGAGTCTCAGCAAAGTGCAGTAGGCGGCGCCGCGTGCTGTGTTTCAACCGCACTGAGCAAGGCAGCTGTGCAGCTTGAGAAACTGAAGAAATGTGTGCAGCGACCAGCAGCCGACACGCACCTCGGCCCGGCTGGACGGCGACGAATCACGCAGGAACACAGCCTGCACCGCCGCAGCGTCGTGCCTGTCGGCCAACGCCAGCACATGGCGCACCGGCTCCTCGCTCGGCAGCGCTAGGTCCGCCGTCAGAAAGGCGAAGGCGCCCGCGTCGGCGGTGTAGCTGATGCGTGGCACGCACACGAACGGCAGCCGCCGCCAGGCGTCTGCACAGCACAGACATGGCAAGACGTGTCAAAAGGCGGTGGCGTTTCACAGCGGTGTCCATGCTGCATTTGCACAAGGCTATAAGAGCTGCCGCAGCGCCATTTGATGTGAAGCATGTCTGGCCTGCCCAATGGGACCTGAGGCGACTTGTGCACGGACTATAAACAGCAGAGAAAGAGTGGACACCTGGATCCAGCGCCGCATTTGACGGCTGGACAGCGGCCGCTGCGCCGTCTGTGCCATCTCTGTTTCGGACACTGGCCTGCACGTCGACGACCGGCGTGGCCGCCGCATCTTCTGCTGCAGAACCGTTGCCGCCGCCGCTGCCGGAGGTGCGCTGCCGACTGCCAGCCGCCGGGGAGGGCGGCTGCTCCTCCTCCTCCGACTCGCTGTTTGAGTCGTCGCTGGAGTCGTCATAGTCTAGGTCCAGGCCGACAGCCCACAGCTGCTCCTGCTCTGCTGACTCTGCCGTTGTTCCCGGTTCTGCTGCGTGGGCTGGTTGCGAGCTGCCGACGGCACCGCTGGCGCCGGCGCTGCTGCTGGACTCCTGCTGGCTGCGGCGCGCCAAGTTGGCGGTGGACGATGCGCCAAGCATGCGGCTGTTGCTGAACAAGTCCGAGAAGAGCCGCTTGAAGTCGTAGTCCAGCCGAAACTGCACAAGAATACAGCAAATCAAAATATTGAACGTCGCCCTGTTTGTCATTTTCCGTAACCGCACGTTCGTCAACCAGGATGAGCAGCGCTAAATCTGCTGCTCCGGCCGCTAAAGGCGCGATGCCCCAGGCACCCTCTGAACGTCAGCGCCAGGACATGTGCTCACGATCAGGCAATGCTTGAAGGTGCACATAACGCACAGCATAACGCACAGCATTGACTCACCTGGACGGCGCCCTTGGGCACGAACACGAGTCCGTAGCCGCGGGCGGCGGCGCGTACGGCAAGGTCGGCCGGCGAGTGGAAGGTCGGGACAACCGGCGTGCTGGGGCTGAGCCGGTTGGCCACGCCCGCAAAGTCGCTGGCGTCCTGCCGGCCCTGTGCGCATCTTGGAGCCAGGAGCGATCAGCGCAGTCAGCAATGATTTGGCAGTCAGCAATGATTTGCTGCTGGAATGAGGTAACATCCCAGGACTATGCGTCGAGGACAAGTGAACGTGTCGTATAGCTAGAACATAGTCTGTTTTGGCCCCGTATTGTCAGAGCATGGTCTGTAGTCTTGCAGCATGAGCCGTCAATTTGGTCAGGTGCAGCGACGCCTTTCGAAGATGTCAAAGACGTCGGCGCACCTCGAAGACTAGCATGGCGTTCTCGTCGCCCAGCAGCGCCACCACGACGGCGAGGTTGCTGCCCTCCTCCCGCACCGTCGCCACGTACGGCAGTGCCGCCCATTGCGCAGCGTCTACCTGTGCTGTGCCGACCGGGTAGCGAGCGCCTTTGCTGCTGCCGCCCTGGCCGCTGTCGCCTTCATCCGCCTGCTGCTGCGGTGCTGCGGCGCCATCGCCCGACCCTGGCGGCGCGGCTGCTGCATCGTCGTCGATCGACGGCCCTCCGTCTGCTGCATCGGTGGAGACGGCCGCCCTGGCGCGCCCCAGCAGCTCGTCGTCTGACGGCGCGGGGGGAACTGCGGAGCGTGCGTGCGCCTCTGCCACCTCCACCACGGCCTCGGGGCTGGAGGCCGCCTTCTCGGCCGCGGCGGCGCGGCCGCTGCGCGTCGACTGTAGCAGGCGGGAGCCCAGCACCGCCGCCGCCAGCGCAACGGCAAAGCCCAGGCCGATTGGCGACCTGCAGGAAGTCACATTGCATGATCAGCGGTGTGGTGAAGTGCCCAAAATTACATCGCACACCAGTAGCTGTTGACAACAGCACCATGGTCAAGCACAATCCCCCGACAAGCTGCATGCCGAAAAGTTGTTTGACCACTAGGGCCACATAAGGAAGCCACGCGTGCCTAATCAGGCCGCCGGCGCGGACCAGCAGGCTGGGCGGCGGCTGCGCGTCCACCCCGATGCCTGCCTGCGTCTCAGCCGCCTGCTGATCCTGCAGGGCCGAAGCCTCTGCATGCTGATGATGCAGCTGCTCTGCCTGCTGACGCTGCCGCTGCGGTTCCTGCTGCTCTTCGCGCTCCTGCTGCTGCTCCTGCCGCTCCTGCCGCATTGTGTCCAGCCGCTGCCGCATCTCCTGCTGCCGCTGCGCTCTGGCCGCCTGCCGCTTCGTCGGCGCGCTGCTGCGGCTGCTGGGCGGCACCGCAGCCGCCTCAAGTTTTGCTGTCTCCGCAGCCTGCAGGGTGCCGCTGCTGCTCTTGCCCAGCAGGATGTTCAGCACCTGCCCCGGCTTCAGCTCCGAACGGCCTGCGGAGCGACAGCGGGAGGTGTCAAGCGCAGAAGGAGGCGGCTGTGACAGTTCCCCGCTTCTTGCGGTGGGATGCCATTGTCTTTGACGTGCCAGATTCTGAGCAGTTACGTACCGCCATTGGCCACCAGGAGTGCCTGCCGCGGCAGCCCCAGCTCCCCAGCCAGGCTGTCGATGGTGTCGCTCTGCCGCACTTCCACGCTGACGCCCAGCACCCTGCACAGACATTCCGCTTTCTGTCAGGGGTGCAACAGCGGTGATGGAGGTCATGTCCTGGTGTTTCATGGTCTTCAGCCGCTGTACGTGGCGGCAAATGTGACAGAATGGAATCTGCAATCACTTGGCGCTGAAGGGTGACGGCGTGTTGGCTGCTGGCTGGTCGCCGCTGGCGGCGGCGCGAGGCGGCCGCCCCATGGCTGTTCTACTGCTGCATCTTGCCCGCTGCAGCTGCTGAGCCAAGCTGCCGACCGCATGAAGGCTGCGCCACGGCTGAGCACTGCTGTGCGCTACGAGGACAGCACGCGGCGGCGAAACAGCTGGCGGCGGCTGGCGAAGCCTGGGCGGGTGCCGCACAGCCCGGCTGAGCATGTGCACGTCCGGTGCAGGTCTTTCGTATCAGGTTTGACTGCAGAATATCAGCTCAACTACCAGATTCACGTCCGAAAACTTATGCTGCACCTCGGATGTGACTGCCGACACCTGTCGTCCCAAAGGATGGAGATCAGCGCATGGGTCTGAGCTGCGTGCAGATTTCAGAAGATGTTACAGCACACTTTTGGCATGTGTTTGCAACCTGTAAAGTGTCCGCAACACTCTCGCGCGCTCTGTGTCACAATGCAGGGGACGAAGCTATTCTGGAAGTCATGGCGAGGAAAGCCAAAGTTGAAGAGCCTGAGCTGCACAATCGGCATTTGCAAAACCTTTCAATCCTCTTCAAGGCGCATTATAACAAGCAAACGCTCCGCCTGACACAGCAGCAGTACGGAGAGTGCGGCCGCGCCGCAGGCATCCACCCACCATGACGGTGAGCAAGGCCCCAGGCACTTCAGATGACGATGTTGAACTTCGATCAGGGTTCTTGCAGCACGTCTCAACATTCGGAGGCTGCTCTCTTGACAGCTCCACCACCGGTATGACCTTGGGGCTCATGCACAGCGGCACAGTGGGTTTGCAACACACCAACACAACTACCAGCAGGCATTTGAACAACACCCTCCTCATGCTGGCCACAGGATGATGCCGCGGGGCTCGTGAGGCAGCTGGCCGCAGGCGGTGAGCTGGCGCGCCGGCAGGAAGCGGTGCTGGCGCTGTGTCGCTTGGCTGACGAAGCCGAAGGGCGCCGAGACATGCTCAGTCTCAAAGTGTCCGCGCCGCTGTGCGGGATGCTGCAGGCGGGCGCAGCCGCCAGCCTGCAGGTGCCCGCCGCGACAGCCCTGAGCAAGCTCGCCGCCGCCAGCCAGCCCGCCCGCGAGGCGATCCGAGCGGCGGGGGCCATCCCCCTGCTGGCATCGCTGCTGGACAGTGGCAATCGCGATGGCAGCGAGGCGGCGCTCGGCACGCTGTCGAGCGCGGCGCTGGATCGCGACTGCCAGAAAGCGCTCCTGGCGGCGGGCGTCGTCAAGCGGCTGCCGGCCTTCCTGGAACCGTCGGCCAGCGAGCCTGCCCGCCGGGCGGCGGCGGCGCTGCTGCGCAACCTGACGGCGTATGACGGCTGCGGCAAGGCTTTGTGCGCGGAGCCCGGCCTGCTGCAGGCCGCCGGGCAGCTGTTGGCGGCCGATAGCGAGGCGGTGCAGCTGTGCTGCGCTTGGGCGATGCACAATCTGGTGCGCAGTGCAATATGATTCTGGTGCATGAGCAATGCAGCTTCATCTTCGTGGTCTTGTAAAGATTCAAAGAATTAAAGGGTTTTTATAAAATGCGGAAAAAATGGTAAAAATGGTAAAGAAGTAGTGCTGCATAGTGGCCCTGCGTCATCTGGGTTGTAGCTTGAGTTTCGAATGAAATGCGCCGCAGGTGATGCTAACTCAACGCTCGGACGGTGTCAAGCCCGCACTGCTGGAGGCGGGCATCATCCCGGCGCTGACAGAGCTGCTGCGCAGCGGAGGCGCCAGCAGCGCGGCGCAGGAAGCACAGCTGTGCGCCGTACGGGCGCTTCGGTTCCTGGCCAGCGACACGCCCGCCTGTCGGCCGGCAATGCACGACGCCGGGCTGCTGCCGGTGCTGGCGGCCGTGCTGGTTGGCGGCAGCAACTACACGGCGGAGATCCAGATGCATGCGGCAGAGACGCTGGCCAAGTTCTCTCGCGTGTACTCAGACGCGATCCTACAGTCCGGCGCGGTGCCGCACCTTGCACGCATTTCAAATGACAAGACCCTGCCGTTGAGGCTGCGGGGGTCCGCGGTCGTGGCCCTTTCGCGCGTCATGAGCCACGGCGGGCCGCGCGCCGCGGCTGCGGTGCAGGCCGCCGGCGGCAAGGGCCCCTCGATGCGCACCCGTGTCAAGTGGCTGGCAAGGCGCTCCGTGGGAACATATTGAGCAAGAGTCAGTGAGTTGGTAGTTGGACAGCGCTGGGAAGCCGAAGACGTGCTATCAAACCGTGGTTTATTGCTGTTCTGCATTCAATCCTTTCTCCAGCCTCGTTCGTGTTCTACGATCAGCTGCTCAGCATCAGTGCAAATCGAAGATTACAGTAACGTAATCTGCTGACTGCACCACCCGTGGTAGTGATTTTGATTTGGGATGTGCAGGTCTCATCTCGTTGTGTACCTGAACACTGCACTGCCGCACTGAAGGCCATGTTACCTAGCACACGAGCAACTTCCTAGTTCACTTTATACCTAAGCATGCCTGCCTGACAGCCGGCATCATGCGCCAGCCTCAGCATTGTCAGACAACACGGGCTGCTGCCCATTCTGCTGGTCGGCGCTGCGGCCCCAACGCTGCTGCAGCAGCCCGTTCAGAGTTGAGACTCTGCCTGCGAGATCTGCGGCCCCCACTGCCACCCGGGCCTGCACAACAGCAGCAATAATATCATCACCTGAAACAGTGAAGAAGTGGCTCTGCTACAGTGCCGTTCAGTCGGGTGAGGAGTCCTGGAGGATGACATGCAAAACTCTGCTGCAGGTGCAGACGATGGGCATGACAGGCAGTGCCAACGCTGCCAAACTTGCATGAGAACTGCCACAGCAGCCGACATCTTCAGGATGTGGTGAAGATCCGCATCACTGCATCGCGCAGCATCCACATGGCAAGCACCTGCTGCGCTGCGGACTTGACGGCGGAGGCCGCGCTGGCAACGGTGGCCCCCGTGTGCGTCATGCGCGCCCGCTGCTGCAACGTGCCCTCCAGCGCGTCTGCGCATGCACAGCTGCACTTTTCAGCTGAGGCATGTTTCAACACCAGGACCCAGTTCCAACAGAGCCTGAGAGAATTGCCCCTGTACTCCAAACATGCTGCAACCCTCACTGCATACGATCGCACCTCGCACTGCCGGGGCGCCGCGGCGCGCCGCCGGAAGCAGGTGCGAGGTGACGGCGCCACGTGCCGCTGCGGCGCTGTGCCGCACCGCCGCCTCCGCCGCCACGATGCTGGCCGCCGACGCCCGCACGCCGCGCGTCAGGTCCGACCTGCATCAAAGCATTTGTGTTTCTTCCAGCACAAGGTGTGGACAACCGTCCACTGTGCTCACAAGTGCAGCGGATCGTGATGGGCAAGCCTCCGGTCAGCAGCTCGAGTATGACAACTCGGAAGCTCACCCGAGGAGGGACAGCTCCTCGATGGCGTCCGTGACCTCCAGGCCGGACAGCCGCATCGAGGCCGCTGTGTCCGGCACCTCAGCCGCCGTAGTGCGCGCCAGCTGTTCCAGCGCAATTGCCGTCCGCCGCCAAGCCTGCAGCCATCATGCCTGGAGTTTCAGAGCCATTTGCACAATGACAAAGAGCTCTGCCTTGGATTGGCAATGCCAGCAGGGCATGCCCATTGGGAACCAACATCTGAAAAGCGCAGAGCATTCGCACCCACCAGCATGGTGGGAATGGCGAAGAACACCAGCGCCGAGAAGGCCGCCGCCAGCACGCAGACGCCAATGCCGATGAGGATGCTGCCAGTGTTGGACACCACTGTTGTCACCGCTGGCACGGCTGCGGCCGCCGAGGCCGCTGTGGCTGGCCTGCTGTGGCTGCATCGCCGCGAAGGGGCTGCCCAGCGTAGATGTTGTGCGCTGGTGGTGCACCGATACGCTGCTGATACCGTCCTGCAGAAGCCAACCCAATCTGCAGCATGAGCGCATGATTACGTATCCTGCGCAACACACAAGTGCAGCACTGCACGAGCCTTGCGTAGCCTCCAGTCACTAGTACCTGGCAGATGGAACACGCTGTTGGCATCTTGTCATTTGAAGCCCGCACGTCGATGCATGCGGGGCTGTGCACGGCCGTGAAACTTGCATGCTGACTGACTGAGGAGGAGGGAATTTTGATCAGAATCCGGCAGGGCAGCTGTTCGTCCGATAGGGCTCTCAAGCCGTTGGCTACTGCAATGGATGAGCACTGCGACCTCACTTCACGACGTGGCTTTCGAAACTTTCGCAAACTGTGTCAAAATTCAAACGCCGCCGTCGCCTCAAAGCGTGCCACGGAACGGTGGCAGAGAGGCTTTTCGGGTGTCGATCGATGCAAACAACAGCAATGGCGCTAAAAATGGATACTTCTGTGCTTTGCAGTCGCTGCCCACCCATAACTGAGTGGGGCCCCGCCAGCAGACTGCACAGTCGGGATGCATTCTTACCGCCCCTGCGCCATTTCCGTTTGGAAGTCGCCGCAGCGCAGTCGAGCCATTTTCTCGGTGCTGTCCTCGCTCGTGAAAGTCAGAGGCTCGTGCTAACACCACGCGTCGCGATCCGTAAAGCTGTAGCGAATTCTTTTTGTGACTCACACCGATCACATCCAAGCACAGGACGATTGCTTGCGTGTTCCAGATCCTGCGCCTACATCATTCGCAAGATCCACCATCAATGAGTACGTCACATCATATGGATCAACGCTGCCCCAATCTCTGTTGATTGCTCCGGCGAGTCGAGCGGCTGGCACCGTGCCGTAGGACCTATACGCAAGGAAGTGCATAATCGCGCAGACGACAACAAGCTGGATACTTAGTCCCGTCATTGTGATTCGTGTTCGCCTGTCGCTGCGGATCTCGCTGCGCTGACATCATCGAATGCCTGCAACTGCACAGGCCGCAACAGCCACTGAGGAGCATGGTTGGGGGCGGCCGTCACAGCGGGATGCGTCTGCCAGAGGGAACGCCGCTGCTGCACGCGGGCGGCAATGGCGGCGTCGACCTGGAGGCGCAATCGCGGCGCACTTTCACGGCGGCGAGCCAGCGGCGGCGGGTGCCGCTGTGGGCATGGCCGGCCGGCCTCATCGTGCTGGGCGCTCTGGCACTCTACCTACTGGGGGTGAGATGACGGAACATCAGCCTGTCTGCTCCCTGATTTGATGTATCATCTGTATCAAAGCACTTCAATGCAGGCACTTCGAGGCGTGCGGCCATGGAGTTGCCATGCATCTGGGAATGGACCTGGCGCCCTGTGCGGCAAGACAGCCATGCTCACCTGGCGTGACCGCTGGGGCAGTCGTGTAATTTTCCCACCGTACAGCGCCAGTTGCGTAGATGATCTGCAGACGGCAATAGAACAGGTTTCGTTTTAGACGTCTCAAGCGAGAGGTTTAAGGAAGCTTCAGGGAAGCCGCGAGCTTCCTTGACCGAGTGTGATGAACACGATGATCTGGCATGGGCTGTGGATCATCAATCTCACGCAGCACTGACCTCGCCGAAGGCAAATCTGGCGCCTCGCTCCAGGTCCAGCCGCTGGGACACGACGTCCGGGCCCACGACACGGTAGCGCAGCGTCTGTATCAGGCTGCGATCACCGGCGTACGGGTCAATGACCACATTTGGAGAGGCACAAAACTTCAGGCGCGGTTTTTGAGAAGGTTCCGAACGCTTACGGCACGGCATGCGATGCAGCAGCAAGTTGATGGAGGTTGTTCACCGAAGGTCTGACGAGGGCAAAGGCCATTGCGCTGCATCCAGCGTGGATGTGCCCTGCGTAGACGTCGTGCTGTTGTCCGGATCGGCCGCTGTCTGAGCCGAGACGCAGCCGGCCGCCAGCAGCAGGCAGAAAGCGGCCATCAACTGCATGATACCTTACAGCTGTTGCGTCCACATTTTCGATCTGCGCAACCAGAAAGGACGCATTTGCAGCATGCTCCACACGTGTGTTGCTTCCAGCAAGGCAAAGAATGCCAGGTTAAAGTAAACGCTTCAGAAAGCTGAGTCTGGGAGATCGAAGATGTGCTTGGCTCCGTCTCAGCAAGGAGTTGGCACGAATTCGCAGCAACGCGGCGCAATGCCGGGGACCCGGTGCTGGAATTTCGAAAGGGCAGCAGCGAACACCAGATTTGTCGTGGGACGACGGGACAACAAACGCGGGGGCACAGAGTCTAAAGCATGCACAGATGAAGCGAAACCTGCGAGGCACCAGCGCTACTGACTCCCTCCGCTGCGCGGGGGGATCGGCCACTTGAGGTCTACTGTCCTCCCTTTCCCGGCTTCCGGCTTGCCTTCGGGCACAGCATTCTGGCATCACAGTCTTGATGCCACAGGCAGAACTAGCGCATGTGAGCGTCCGGTTGACACCTGCGTTTCCGGCGTCAAATGCAAGTTGACGCGCTGCGAGCGTATCTCGGCGTGACGGAATTCGGTAGTATTCTGTGATGTTTCAGGTTGAGTCAGCGTGGGCAGAGTAACTAAGTGGTTAGTAACACCCTATGTTAATAACACGTTAATAACACTTAATAACATGGACAATGTTCAGAACTTGCTTATTAATAACATATGTTCGGTTATTAACCTTCC
>JAABUM010002540.1_pt1 | contig 24193 bp, 26 predicted proteins | sample 5559161 | NCBI WGS metagenome assembly JAABUM01 (sample SAMN10711868, study PRJNA513369) | rock metagenome | isolation source: Antarctica rocks | place: Antarctica: Victoria Land, Siegfried Peak nord
GGCGGCGCAATCCATGCGCCGCCCAGACGGAGGAGGCCGGGGTTGGGGCCCCGGCCGGGTAAGAAAGTGAATACACCGGACCGGCACTGGGCGACGCTGTGGGAGTCGCTGGCCGACGCCCTCCCCGGCGCCGGCGCGGTGGTGCAGGGCGAGCGGCGGCGCACGTGGGGCGAGCTCGACCAACGGGCCGCCCGTCTGGCCGGCGCCTTCGCCGCCGCCGGCATCGAACCGGGTGCGCGCGTCGCGCAGTTCCTGTTCAACAGCGTCGAGTTCGTGGAGTCCTGGTACGCCGCCCTCAAAGTCCGCGGCGTTCCGGTCAACGTCAACTACCGGTACCTGGACACCGAGCTCCTGTATCTGCTCGACAACTCCGACGCCGAGGTCCTGGTCTTCCACTCCAGCCTGGGTGACCGCGTGGACCGCATCCGTGATCGCGCCACCAAGTTGAAGCTCCTGGTGGAGGTCGACGACGGCTCCCCCGGCCAAGTGCCCGGCGCCGTCGCCTACGAGGATCTGGCCGTTCGATCCGAGCCCATGAGCCGCATCGAGCGCCCGGATGACGATCCGTCAGTCATCTACACGGGCGGCACCACCGGCATGCCCAAAGGCGTCATGAGACGGGTCGGTAGGGGCGTCGCCGCGCTGCTGACTGCGGTTCCCTCCACGGTGGGTGAGGCACCGGTGACCACCATCGCCGACGCCACCGGCCTGGCCAAGCGCCTCCGCGAGACCGGCGATCACATCATTTCGCTGCCCGCCTGCCCGTTGATGCACGCCACCGGCCTGGTTATAGGCATGCAGACGGCCATGCTGCTGGGCGGGACCGTGGTGCTGCTCGACCAGCGCCGGTTCGACCCGGCAGAGCTGTGGCAGGCGGTCGAACGGGAGCGGGTCAACCTGCTGGTGGTGGTCGGCGACCCCTTCGCTCGACCGATGTTGCAGGCGCTCGACGAGGCGCCGTCGCGCTGGGACCTGTCCAGCGTGCGGTTCATCTCCTCTTCCGGCGCCATGTTCTCCGCCGAGGTGAAGGCCGGCCTGCTCGGGCACCTGCCCTTAGCCACCGTGCTCGACTACATCTCCTCCACCGAGGGGCTGATGGGCGTGTCCATCTCCCGTCACGACGACATCGCCGCCACCGGGCGGTTCATGCCAGTCCCCGGCGTCAAGGTGTTCGACACCGACGACCGGCCCGTCGAGGCCGCGTCGGGGCAGGAGGGAGCGGTGGCGCTGGCCAACGGCGTGCCCGACGCCTACTACAAGGACGAGGTCAAGTCGGCGGCCACCTTCCGAGAGATCGACGGGGTCAGGTACTCGTTCCCCGGCGACTTCGCCACCATCGACACCGACGGCTCGCTGGTGCTGCTGGGGCGCGGCTCGCAGTGCATCAACACCGGCGGCGAGAAGGTCTTCCCCGAAGAGGTCGAAGAGGTCCTCAAGCGCGACCCGTCGATCGAGGACTGCCTGGTGTTCGGCGTCGCCGACGAGCGGTTCGGACAGCGGGTGGTGGCCGTCGCCTCGCCGACGCCCGGCGCCCAGCCCGACCCGGCGGCCGTGCTTGATCAGGCCCGGACCGAACTGTCGAGCTACAAGCTTCCCCGCCGGTTGGAGCTCCTGGACGCCGTCCCCCGCACCCCGGCAGGCAAAGCCGACTACCCCACCGCCAAGCGGCTCTTCGCCGAGAGAGCTGGCTGAAGGCTGCACCCGTTGACCCCACTCTGGGGGTAACGGTAACCTTACTCCTACACCAACGAAGGAAGGGCCTCCACCATGCCGACCGCCATCCACCGCCGCTACTTCGACGCCGACAGCCACATCCTGGAGCCGAGCGACTGGCTGGTCGGCTACGTGGACCCCAAGCTGCGCGACCAGCTCCGGCCACTGCCGGCGCCCAAGGATCTCAACATGGCCAAAGGAGCCGAGCGGGTAGCGGCCCGGGCCTCCGACCCCGACGCCGTCGGCACCGCCTTTGGCCGCGGCTACGAAGCCTACGGCGCCTTTGACCCGGCCGAGCGAATCACCGTGCGCGTGCAATTCGCCCGCACGGAGCCGGACCTCCAGGCGCTGCCCATGCCGGCCGCCGACTACATCCGCCGCCAGGTCAAGTTCACACCGTTCCCCAAGGACGACGTGGCCTGGATCACCGAGCAGGTCGGGCCGGACATGCTCATGTTCTCCACGGACACCCCCCACCCTGAGGGGACCAAGAACCCGATCGAGCGGTTCGCGGCCCCCTCCAAGGCTTTGACGACGCCACCCAGGAACGGTTCTACGTCGGCAACATGCAAGAGCTGCTCGGCACCCGGGTCGCCGCCTGACGAACCGGGCTGCGGTCCTGAGTGGGGGGCGGCCGCGTAGGTAGCAGGAGAGGATGCCATCCTCCGGGGTCCTGGTCGATGTCGACGGAACGCTGGTCGACAGCAACTACCACCACACCATCGCCTGGTCGCGAGCGTTGCGAGAGCACGGCCACGACGCCCCGCTGTGCTCCATCCACCGGTTGATCGGCATGGGCGGCTCGGAGTTGCTGGACGAGCTCATCGGCCACGCCGACGACGACATAGAAGCGGCCTGGCGGCGGCACTTCGATGAGCTGCTCCCCGAAGTTCATGTGCTCGACGGTGCAGCCGATCTGCTGCACCGGCTACACGACTCTGGGCTCACGGTGGTGTTGGCCACTTCGTCACCGACCGACCTGCTGGACGCCATGCGGTCCAAGATCGGCGCCGACGACGCCATCGACTTGGTGGTGTCCTCAGGAGACGTGGAGTCGGCCAAGCCCGAACCGGACGTGTTCAGCGTTGCGCTGGACAAGGCCGACCTGCCGCCGGACCGGGTGCTGGTGATCGGTGACGCGGTCTGGGATGTGGAGGCGGCACGCCGCGCCGGCTTGGAGACGGTGGCGGTGGAGAGCGGCGGGTTCAGCGCCGCTGAACTTCGTGACGCCGGTGCATCGGCGGTGTACGGGGGACCCGATGCCTTGGCTGACAAGCTCGGGGAGAGCCCGATCGCCCGGCTCATCTGACGTATCCGAGCCGGCCTGCTCCGGGTCCTCAAGGCCGTTCCCGAGGCGGGAGATCTGCAAAATTTCACCCATTCGATTGGTTCCGGGCCGGATCGTTTCGCCCGGTTTAGTGCTGGGCAGGACTCACCACTGCCCGCGTCTAGCGAAAGAGAGGGCAACCGTGCCCGAAGCCCCCGGTTCCACCGCCAAGCCCACAGAGACTGATCGGCCGGCTCACGCCGCCAACTCTCCGTCGAGTGGTTCCCTGGAGAAGTCTCCGGGTTCGGAACTGATCACCGAAGACGGCCGCACCACCATCCAGGACTCGGTGGTGTCCAAGATCGCCGGAGTCGCTGCCCGGGAGGTCAACGGGGTGCACGCCATGGGCGGGGGGGCCGCCGGCCGGGCCATCGGCGCCATCCGCGACAAGCTCGGCAGCTCGTCCGGGGCCTCGCAAGGAGTTTCGGTCGAAGTAGGCGAGCGCCAGGCCGCCATCGACCTCGACGTGATCGTGGAGTACGGCGTCTCGGTCCCTGACCTGGCGGACGGCGTTCGCAAGAACGTGAAGTCGCGGGTCGAGGGGATGTTGGGCCTGGAAGTCGTCGAGGTGAACATCGCCATCAACGACGTGTACCTCGGTGGTGGCGACGACGAAGAAGAGTCCCGGGTCGAGTGACCTCAGCCGACGTCGACGAATTGGCGACGAGAGTCCGGCAAGTGCCAGGAGTAGCCGACCTCTCCGGCGGTATCGCCGGAGAGGTGGCCACATACTTGCCCGGGCGGCGCGTCGCCGGCATCCGAGAGCACGACGGGCGCGTCGAGGTCCACCTGGTGCTGGGCACCACCCGCCCCGCCCCGGAAACGGCGGCCGATGTGCGCCGGACCCTCGCACCCCTGGTCGACGGGCAGCCGATCGACGTGATCATCGCCGACGTCCAGATCCCTGAACCACCCCGCCCACCCGCTGAACTCGAGGAGTAGACCCCTTGTCCCGTTCCCACATCGGCCTGCTCACCGGGCTCATCATCGGTATCGCCTTCGCCCTTGGCGGCTTCGGCGATGCCCTCATCGTGGCCTTCGCCGGTTTCGTCGGCTGGGTCGTGGTGATGGTCGTCGACGGTGAGATCGACGTGAGCGACTACCTCGGTGGCGGCCGCAAGGGACAGCAGTGAGCGACGCTGCTCCGGCGCCCACCACGCCTGTAGAAACGCCGCCGGCATGGCGCCAGGGCGGGATCACCACCATCTCGGGCAGAGCCGTGCACCGCATCGCCGGAGAGGCAGCCACCGGTGCTGAAGGGGTTATCCGCGCTGCCGTTTCCGGTGCGCCGTCGGAGATCGAGCTGGGTGATCCCGCCGGCATGCGCCTCACGGTCAACGCATCGCTGGCTTACCCAGACCCGGTAGCGGACACCATCGAGGGCCTGCGGACCGAGCTGAAGCGCCAGCTCGGAGAGTTGATCGGCAAGGGCAAAGGAGTCCGCGTCGACGTCATCGTCGACGAGCTCTTGCCGCCGCGTTCATACCGTTCTCGGGCGAGGGTGCAGTGACTTGAAGGGTTTCAACCGCCTGCTGGGCGCTCTGGTCGCGGTGGCCCTGGTGATCGCCGGGCTTCTCATCGCCCTGGAGGTGGCGGCGGCCCAGCTCGGTCACGAGCCCTTGCTGATCGATTGGAGCTCCTGGGACCGCCGGCTGCGCACCACCCCCTGGGTGGACACCCGCCCGCTGATGATCGCCATCCTGGCGATCACCCTGATCCTGCTCCTGGTCGAGCTGGTCCCGCGGCGTCCCCACACTTTGGAGGTCAACGATGGTGAACACCTGCGGGTGATGGTTCGCCGTCGTCACCTGGAGAACGAGTTGGCGGAGATGACGGCCAGAGTCGACGGGATCACCAAGGCCAAGGTTCGCATCAACAAGAAGCGCCTGGCTGTCTCCGCCAAGACCTCCCGCAAAGACCCCTCCGGCCTCAAACAAGCGATCACCGGCGCGGTCGGCGACGAGCTCAGCCGGTTCTCCCTGGCGGAGGCGCCCCCCATCAGCGTCCGCGTCGACCAGCAGAACTGAGGATCAGTCCATGGCTTCGGCGCCTGACCAACTCGAGCTCGACACCTCGCTGCGGACGCGGGCGCGCCGCACCCAGATGCGCTTCGCCGCCACCGACCGCGCCGACCGCACCAGCCGGCGGGTCCTGACCACTGTGCTGATTCTGGTTGCCATCGCCGCCGCTCTGGCGTTAGCGGCGAGCTTCGGCGCCTTCGGGACCGGGGTCAAGAACAAGCCCATCCTTTCTCGGGACCTGCTCAGCCACATCGAGCGCCAAGCACGTTGGATCTGGCTGGCGATCGGCGTCTTGGCCTTCCTCATCGCCCTATTGGCCCTGCGCTGGCTGGGCCGCATGATCATCCCGGAGCCGGCATCAGACGACTTCCACCGCTCGCGCACCGAGGCCGGCGAGACCACCGTGGTCGGCGCCAACGCGGTGGCCGCCATCGTCGGCTCCGAACTGGCGGCGCTACCCGGGGTCACCGACGCATCTGCCCGCCTGGCGCCTGACGGCACCACCGCCACCGCCTGGGTCCGACTCGATGACGCTGTCGACGTCGACGATCTCGCCACCCACGTCGGTGATCAGGTCCTGCCCCGGTTGCGCCGGAGTCTCGGCCGCGACGATCTATCCATCGACCTCGAACTACGACCTTCGACCACCGCCGCCAGCCGGGTCGCATAACGGCCCTGGCCCAGGACACGACCTTTAGACCCGTAGCCCCAACCAATTTACTATAAGGAGAAGAGCAAATGGCAAATACCCAACAGGCAACCTGGGATGACTGGGTCGGCGCTGACGTGGTCGACCAACAGAACCAGAAGATCGGCACCTTGAGCGCCGTCTACATGGACCGGGGCACCGGCAAACCCGAATGGATGGCCGTCAAGACTGGGCTGTTCGGCATGCGCGACACCTTCATCCCGATCGAAGGCGCCGGCAGCGACGGAGACGTGCTCAAGGTCCCGTTCACCAAGGACCACGTCAAGGACGCCCCCAACGTCAAGGCCGACGACTGGGATCTTCCCGCCGAAGAGGAGCAGAAGCTCTACCAGTACTACGGCCGCAAGGACTACAAGGCATGGGACGACAGCTCCGACCGGGACGTGTCGACCGGGCAGGCCCAGACCACCACGACCGACACAGGTCGATCAGGGGGCGGCCGCGACGACGCCATGACCCGCTCCGAGGAAGAACTGGTCGCCGGCACCCGGTCCAAGGAAGCCGGTCGGGTTCGGCTTCGCAAGTACGTGGTGACCGAGAACGTCACCACCACCGTGCCGGTCCGCAAGGAGAAGGTGCGGCTCGAGCGTGAGCCCATCACCGACGCCAACGTCGACCAAGCCACCAAGGGAGCCGACATCTCCGAGGGCGAGCACGAGGTGGTCCTCAAGGAGGAGGAGGTCGTCACCGAGAAGCGCACCGTCCCCAAGGAGCGGGTGCGCTTGGAGAAGGACGTCGAGACCGAGCAGCGCGAGGTCAGCGACGAGGTCCGCAAGGAGAAGATCGACGTCGACGACGAGGCCGGGGTGACCGACAAGGGCCGTTCGGACAAACGTAAGTAAGAGCTAGCGAGGCCGGCGGCTGCGCCCAGGTGCGGCCGCCGGCTTTTTCGCGTCTGCAGCTCTCAGGGCGGCGACCAGCAGGTCGAGCGCGGCCCCGGCGGCAGAGTGGCAGACGTGGGGTGGGTCGCCGTCGAGGTGCAACTGGGTCGAGCCGACGGCGCCGTCGATCACCCAAGCCACCACGACGGCGCCGGGCTCAACGCCCGATTCGGGTTCCGGCCCCGCCACTCCTGTGGCGGCCACGGCGACCTGTGCACTGAGGAGCTTGGCCACGCCGGTCGCCATCTGCTCGGCGGCGTCGACGCTGAAGATGTTCTCCGCCTCGACCCCCAGTAGGGCTCGCTGCACCTCGGCCTGGTAGGCCACGACCCCGCCGCGCAACCACTCCCCCGACCCCTCCTGGGCGGCCAAGGCCTGGGTCAGCAGGCCAGCAGTGCAGGACTCGGCGCAGACGAGGGTCCTGCCGTCCAGGACCTTTGCGACCCGTTCGGCCTGCCGGTACGGCGCTTGCACGAGCCCGGATCAGCCGGCGACACCGGCCAAGGCGGCCTCGCGTGCCAGCGGTTCTTGACCGCTTCGCACCACCGTCGCCGAGGAGCTCTGCCGGGCCGAGCGCACCACGAACGGGCCGATGGCCAGAAGGTCCACCGGCGAGGAACCGAAGCACTCGAGCGCGTCATGGGGCGAGTCGACCATCGGCCGACCCGCCGTGTTGAAGCTGGTGTTGATCACCACCGGGACGCCGGTGCGCCGCTCGAAGGCTTCGAGCACCCGCGACATGGCATCGTCCGGATCACGTTGGACGGTCTGGGCCCGAGCGGTCCCGTCGACGTGGGTGGCGGCGGGGATGCGGCCCTTCCACTCGGCGCGGACCTGGTGCACGAACAGCATGTACGGGCTGGGCAATGGGCCCACGAACACGTCGGCGGCCCGGTCCTCGAGCACCATCGGCGCCACCGGCCGGAACTGCTCACGACCCTTGACCAGGTTGAGGCGTTCGAGGTTGGCGACCTGGCGCGGATCGGCCAGCAGGCTGCGCTGGCCCAGCGCCCGGGGGCCCCACTCGCTGCGCCCCTGGAACCAGGCGACGATCCGGTCCTCGGCCAACGCCTCGGCAACCGTCTCAGCCACGTCGTCGGTTTCCTCATAGTCGACCAACGACTGTTCGAGCACCGCACGCAGCTCGTCATCCGACCAGCTCCGACCGAGCGCGGCGGTGGACATCGGCTGCACGTGATCACCAAGGCCGTCCGCCACGTACAGGGCGGCCCCCAAGGCGGTGCCGGCGTCACCAGCCGCCGGCTGGACCCACACCGACTCGAAGGGGCCTTCGCCCGCCAGCCGGCTGTTGGCCACGCAGTTCAACGCCACGCCTCCGGCCAGCGCCACCGCCGACTCGCCGGTGCGCTCATGCAACCAATGGGCCAGCTCGAGGATCACTTCTTCGACCCGCCGCTGAACGCTGGCCGCCAGCTCGGCGTGGCGGCGATCCACCGGCTCGTCCGGCTCCCTTCGTGGCACCAGCGAACCTAGATCGACGGGATCGACCTGGAAGCCACCGTCAGGGGTCACCCGCACGGCGCCGCGGAAGACGTCGATGTGGGCTGCATCGGCGTAAGAGGCCAAAGCCATGACCTTGTACTCGTCGGATGACCGCCGGAAACCGAGGTGCTCGGTGACCTCCTCGTACAGCAGACCGATGGAGTGGGGCAGCGCTTGGGTGGCCAACACCTCCAGACCGCCCGGACCGGCGCGGCCGGCGAGGTAGGACGACGCTTCGCCGCGGCCGTCCAGCACCATGACGGCGGTGGAAGGCGACGGGCCGGCCAGGTAGGCGGAGGCGGCGTGAGCGACATGGTGGGGAACGTGACGGACGGCGGCCTGGTCGAGACCCGGCAGGGCGGTGGCCAGGAAGCGAGGAGCCCGCTCGGCGTAGAGCGTGCGCAGTCCTTCCCACTCGGCGGTGACCAAGTCGTCGGACCGAGCGCACAACGCCGGGTCATAGGAATAGGCCACCGCGTCGAGCGATGCCGGATCGAGCCCGGCCTCGGCCAGGCACCATTTAGCCGCCTGGATCGGCAGCTCCCACGTCGAGAAGGGCACCGGGTCTTTGCCGTGCTTGCGCCGGCTGAACCGTTCCTCTTCGGCGGCGGCCACGATGCGGCCGTCAACCACCAATGCGGCGGCGGGATCATGGAAGACGGCGTTCACGCCGAGGACACGGGCCATGCCGGGCGACTTTCCAAGGGGCGCGACCTCAAACCCCGTTCGCCCGGTCGGGGTCGCGGGGCGGCCGGCGGTTTGCAACGGTTGGGCGGCGGGGAGTGGTCCGTATTGCTCCCTATCCGGCCGGGGCGGCAACCCGGGTCTCTTCCACTTGAGCGACGCATGAATTGCGTCGCTCGTGGCCGTCATCTGATCGGCCGGCGTCAGCCGCCGTGGTCGGTGGTCGTGCCCACGGTCGGGCGACCCAGCCTCGAGCCGTTGCTGGCCTGCCTCTGTCGGGGCGGACCCGGCTTGGTCGAGGTGGTGGTGGCCGATGACCGTCCGGGTGGTGGAGGCGACGCTCCTGTCGATGTGGACCTGTCCGGTTCGGTGCCGGTGCGCCGCCTGCGCACCGGGGGGCGCGGTCCGGCGGCCGCTCGCAATGCCGGCTGGTGCGCGGCCAGCGGCGAGTGGATCGTCTTCGTCGATGACGACGTGGAGCTGGCGGCCACGTGGACCGTCGACGCCGCCGCCGACCTATCCGCGGCGGACCTGGATGACGTGGGCGTGCAAGGCCAGATCGTGGTACCGCTGCCGCCCGACCGCCGCCCCACCGACTGGGAGCGCCAGACCGCCGGGTTGACCTCGGCCCAGTGGGCCACTGCGGATATGGCATACCGGCGCGACGTCCTCTGCCGGGTGGGCGGCTTCGACGAACGCTTCCGCCGGGCCCACCGCGAGGACGCCGACCTCGGCCTGCGGGTGGCCGGCCATGGTCGCATCGTTCAGGGCCGGCGCTGGGTGACCCATCCCGTGCGGCCGGCGCCGTGGCACGTCAGCATCGGCCGCCAGCGCGGCAACGCCGCCGACGTGCGCATGTGGCTCAAGCACGGTCGCGGTTGGCGAGACCGGTGCCAGGCTCCGAAGGGCCGGCGGCGGTGGCACATGCTCACGGTCGGGTCAGCGGCGGTGGCCATATCGGCCTGGGCAACGGGGCGAACCAGGGTGGCGGCGGCGTTGGGAACGGCGTGGCTCGCTCTGAACGCCGACTTCGCACTGCGGCGCATCGCGCCCGGGCCGCGAGACCGGCAGGAGGTGGCCACCATGGTCGCCACCTCCGTCGCCATCCCGCCGGCGGCGGTGGCGGCAACGGTGGCCGGTACCGCCCGCGAATCGCAGAGGGGGCGTCGGCTCGGGCGGGCATCGCATCGCCACCCGATGTCCGCCGCGCCGCCGGTGGCGGCGGTGCTGTTCGACCGGGACGGCACCCTGGTCGAGGACGTGCCTTACAACGGCGACCCGGATCGCATCCGGCCGGTGACTGACGCCGGTGACGTTCTCGCCCGCCTGCGGGCCGCCGCCATCGGGATCGGGCTCGTCACCAACCAGAGCGCAGTGGCCCACGGCCTGATCAGCGAAGCCGACGTGACCGCCTGCCACCGCCGGCTGCAGGACCTGGTCGGCCCGTTCGACGCCGTCGCCGCCTGCCTGCACCGGGCCGAGGACGGCTGCGATTGCCGCAAGCCGGCACCAGGCCTCATCCGCCAAGCCTCGGACCAACTGGGCGTGGCCCCCGCGGCGTGCGTGGTGGTGGGTGACATCGGCGCCGATCTGGCTGCGGCCGCCGCCGCTGGAGCCCGCTCGGTCCTGGTGCCGAACAGCAGCACCCGCAGCCAAGAGGTGCTGGGGGCACGGTACGTCGCCCGCAGCCTGACCGAGGCGGTCGACATGATCCTGACCGGCCTGGTTTGAGCCGATTCGGGGAAACGGTCGGCTATTGGAGCGAAGTCTCCAGAAGCCTCGCCCGGTCGGCGGCCACGCTGGGCGGCACGACGCTTCGCGACCGCAAGACTCGGGGAGCGCCGGCCACCGCCTCGGCTGCTCCTGCCCACGCCCCCGGTGTCCGTCGCCGGCGGGCCAGCAGGGCCACCGACTCCCTGAGGGTGAGGACCAGCGGTAGCCGCTGCCACGACGCCCATAGCGCGTTGCGCACCAGGACCCGGTTGCGTTGGGAGTGGTTCCGGCCTGGCCCGGGCTGGTGGTGGACGCGCAGGTTGGGGACGTAGCGCAGCTCCCAGCCGGCCGCCGCCAGATCAAGGGCGAGACGGTCCTCCTCAGCCCCGACACCGATGCCCGCAGGGAAACCGCCGGTGGCGAGGAATGCCTCTCTGCGCACCACTGCGGCACACGCCATGAATCCGAGCACCCTGGTACCCGGCCCGACTCCAGGGTCGAGCGGGCTGTTGGCCAGCACGGTGCAGAACGGGTCGGGGCGTCCGGCGGGCTCCACGGTGACATGGGCGGCCAGCAGCCCGACCGACGGGTGATCCTCGAACAACGAGGCGGCGAGAGACAGGGAGCCCGGTTGCCACCAGGAATCGTCGTCACAGAAGGCGACGAACGGCGAGCGGCAGCTTTCCACTCCGAGGTTCCGTCCCGCCGCCCCCAGGTCATGGCCAGGCCGTAGCACCAGCAGCCGATCATCGTCCGGGTAGCGCTCGGGCAACGGTTCGGCGTTGTGGTCGACCACCACCACCTGGGGGCACTCGGGGAGGTCCAGCAGCCGCCGCACCGCGGCCACCGCATCGCCCGGACGGCCCCGAGTGATCATCACGACCGAGACGTCCGAGAACTCCTTTGCCACCAGCTGATCCTGGCGCGTGGCGCTCGGGGATGCTGAGTGGTCAGCCGGTGGAACGGCTGAACTCAGGTCCGGCTGGCTTTGCGGGCCTGGTTGGTCTTGCGGGCCGCCTTGGCCACGGCAGTGGCTTGCTTCTTGCCGGCAACGGCCTTGCGCTTCTCGGCCAGGACCTCTCGCTCGGTGGCGAGGCGGCGCTTGTCGGCTTCGGCCTGCTTGTCGGCGATCAGCTGATCGCGGTGAGCCGTCTCCTTGGCCGCCTGGTGCTTGAGCTTGTCGGCCTCTTGGCGGATCTTCTGTTCCTTCTCGTTCAACGCCTCTTTGGCCTGGCTCTCGCGTTCGTCGGCTGTCCGCTCGGCCCGCTCGGCGGTGTCACGGATGTGCTGCTCCTTGGCCGAGAGCTCATCGTCGGCCTCCCGGCGGCGTTCTTGGGCGTCGGCTTCGAGCTCGGCTGCCTCGGTGAGCTTGCGGACCCGGACGTCGCCCAGCTCCCCCTGCTCGACCAGCTCGTCGTCGCGCAGCAGCCGGCCGACCGTGGTCCGGACCCGGGCTTCAAAGGTGTCAGCCATGACCGTCGGTCCCCAAGCGGCGTCGGTGTTGCGGGTGATGCGGGCAAGGGTGTCGACCGGAACCCGCACCAGGTGCAGGTAGCCGTTGACAGTGGCGCGGGGGATGGTGTGGACGTCGATGCTCATGTTGCGCGTTCTCCTGGTGCAGGTGGGGTCGGTTTGGGGAGGTTCAGTCTGAGATGTGGTCTTCGATGGCGTCGGCCGCGGCTCGGGCCGCCTGGGCCTTGGTCTCCACCTGTTCCGCTTCGGCCTCGGCGTCAGCCCGTTGCCTTGCGGCCTCAGCGGCCTTGGCCTCGGCCACGGCCAGTTCCTGGTCCTTGCGAGCCTTTACGGCGTCCTCCTTGCGGGCCGCCTCCGTCTCCGCCTGTGACTCGGCCGCCCGCTGCTCGGCTTCCACAGCGGCTTTGGCTTCCTTCTCACGTTGCTCCGCGGCGAGCCGTTCGGTCTCCAGAGCGTTGTCCTGAAGGCGCCGGTCGAGCTCGGCCTGTTCCTCGGTGACCGCCGCCTCAGCATCCTTGGCCGCCGCGGCGCGTTCGAGATCGACCTTGGTCTGGTCGAGCCGACCTTCGGTGGCCAGCGTCTTGTCGCCCAGGACCGACCCGGCCTTCTCCTTGACCTTGCCCTTCAACTTCTCGAAGGTGCTGGACGGCTTGTCGGTATCAGACATGGTGATCTCCTGAACGGGGCCACGACAGCAGGGCCAGACAACGTCTGAGCCGCCGCGTCAGGCGAAAGGGATGAGGACGAGAGCCGATGGTCAACCGTTTGCTGCGGTATGTCATTGGCTTGCTGTAGTTCACTACCTGCCAACGAGATCACCAACCTCGGGCACCCAGAATCACCCGGGTGGGCGACAAGCGAACATCCTTGCTCCAGGGGCATGTGCGTTTATGCCGATGACCCGCGGGGAGAACCGCTTCGCCATGTCAGGGCTCGACCACTCCACGACACAGACCGCAGAACGAGCCACGGCGGGCAGCAGTTGGCCAGCAGGCGGGCACGTTGCGGTGGCCAGGCTGGACAACCTGGGTGATGTGCTGTTGTCCGGGCCGGCCGTCCGGGCCGTAGCGGAGCGCGCTGACCGGGTCACCTACATCGCCGGGCCGGCCGGAGTAGCGGCGGCGCGGCTCCTGCCAGGAGTCGACCGGGTGGTGGAGCTGGCCGCACCGTGGGTGCCTTACCGCCCGGGGCCTTTCGAGATAGGGCCGCTGGCCAGCTTCGTCGAGGAGGTCGGTGCCGACCGGCCCGGCCGAGCGCTCATCCTCACCTCCGACCACCAGAGCTCGTTGCCGACGGCCCTGCTCCTGCGCATGGCTCGGGTGGCCGAGCTGGCGGCCACGTCGGCCGACCATCCGGGCTCGCTGCTGGACGTCCGCCTTCGCTCGGTGTGCGGGCACGAGGTGGAGCGCAACCTGGCAGTGGCCGGGGCGGCCGGGTACCGGTTGGCGGATGGTGACGACGGCCGCCTCCGCATCCGCTGGCCGCTGCCCATGGAACCGGCCATCACCTCCCCTTATGTGGTGGTGCACGACGGTGCCTCGGTCCCGGCGCGGGCGTTGCCGCCTCAGCTCGTCAACGATGTGGTGCGTTGGGCCCTTGGTACCGGCATCCGCATCGTCATAACCGGGGCGGCCCTGGCCCATCGGCCCCTGCCCGACGAGGCGGCGGGTTCAGGCCTGGTGATCGATCTCCGGTCCGACACATCGCTAGGCGAACTGGCCGGCGTCCTCGAACGGGCCGAAGCGGTGGTGGTCGGCAACACCGGTCCCGCCCACCTGGCGGCGGCGGTGGGGACGCCGGTGGTCTCGGTCCACGCCCCCGTCGTACCGGCCGAGCAGTGGACCCCCTGGATGGTGCCGACGGTGATCCTCGGTGACCAGCGCATCAGTTGCCGGGGGTGCCGGGCCAGAACCTGTCCCATCGCCGGTCAGCCCTGCGTCGGCCAGGTCACCGCCGCCCAGGTCGCCACCGCCCTGGATCACCTGGTCGGCCTCGGCGGGCTGGCCATCCACGACCCGATCCGGGGCAGGTGAGGGTGGACATCCTCATCTGGCACGTACACGGCTCGTGGACCACCGCCTTTGTGCAGGGCGAGCACAGCTACCTCATCCCGGTGCTACCCGACCGTTCCCCGCTCGGTCGGGGACGGGCGCAGACGTGGGATTGGCCGAAGAGCGCGTTGGAGGTGACACCCGCCGAGTTGAGCGAACGGCCGGTAGACGTCGTTGTGGTGCAGCGCCCGGTCGAAGAAGCGCTGGCCGCCGGCTGGCTGGGCGGCCGGGTCCCGGGTCGCGACGTCCCGATGGTGTGGTTGGAGCACAACACCCCACCCCGCGGCACCGGCCAGGACCGTCACCCCGCCGCCGACCGCACCGATGTCGCGCTGGTCCACGTCACCCCGACCAACCAATTGTTGTGGGACACCGGTTCCACTCCCAGCACGGTGATCGAGCACGGTGTCATCGATCCGCACCTCGACATGACCGGCACCGAACCCAGCGCGGCTGTGGTGATCAATGAACCGGGGCGCCGCGGGCGGCCCGTGGGCTTCGACCTGCTCGGCCGCTTCGCCGAGGCGGGCCCGCTGAGCTTGTACGGCATGGGTGTAGATGCGGTCACCCAACCCGGCGTCACGCCGGTCGCCGATCTGACCCAAGCCCAGTTGCACGAGCGGATGCGCCACCACCGCGCCTACCTCCACCCCTTCCGCTGGACCTCTCTCGGCCTGTCCCTGGTCGAGGCCATGTTCCTCGGGCTTCCCATCGTCGCCCTGGCCACCGCCGGTGTCCCCGATGCCGTTCCCGTCGACGCCGGCTGCGTCACCAACCGGGTCGACGACCTGACCGCCGCCCTCCGGCGCTACCTCGACGACCCCGACTTGGCCCGCGCCCACGGGCAGGTCGCCCGCCGCGCCGCTCAGAGCCGCTTCGGGATCGAGCGGTTCCTGGACGAATGGGACCTCCTGCTGAAGGAGGTGGCGGCGTGAGGATCGACTTGGTCTCCGAGCACGCCAGTCCCCTAGCCGTTCTGGGGGGCGTGGATGCAGGAGGCCAGAACGTCCACGTGGCGGCACTGGGCCGGGCCTTGGCGGGCGCCGGTGAACGGGTCCGTGTCTTCACCCGGCGCGACGCCTGCGGCCTACCCGAGATCGTTCCTTTCGGCGCCGGCGCCGAGGTCGTCCACATCGACGCCGGTCCCCCCTGTCCTGTGCCCAAGGACGAACTCTGGGCATACATGCCCGCCTTCGCCGACCAGCTCCACCGCTACTGGTCGGAGGACCGGCCCGACGTGGCCCACGCCCACTTCTGGATGTCTGGGTGGGCGACGCACCGGGCGGCGCTGTCACTCGGCATCCCCGTGGCCATCACGTACCACGCCCTCGGTTCGGTCAAGCGGCGCCAGCAAGGCGACCGTGACACCAGTCCGACGGAGCGGATCACAATCGAGCGGGACTTGGCAATCGCAGCCGATGTGGTGCTGGCCACCGCCAGGGCCGAGGCCCACGAACTGGCCTGCATCGGGGCGTCGTGTAGCAACGTCTCCGTCGTTCCTTGCGGGGTGGACCTGTCCCACTTCGCGCCTAAAGCCCTTCCGGCTCCCCGTCCTGGCCGGTTGGCCGTACTGATCGTGAGCCGCCTGGTGGAACGCAAGGGCATCGGCAACGTGATCGAGGCGCTGGCCGGCGTCAAAGGGGCTCAACTGACCGTCGCCGGCGGGCCCCGGAGCGAACGGGTGGACAGCGACCCCGACGTGCGCCACTTCCGTGCGATCGCCGAACGTCACGGCGTATCCGAGCGCGTGCGTTTCCTGGGAGCCGTCGACCGCGCCGAACTGCCGGCGCTGGTCCAGGCGCACGACGTCATCACCTGCTGCCCGTGGTACGAGCCGTTCGGGCTGGTGGCGCTCGAAGCCATGGCCTGCGGCCGTCCGGTGGTGGCATCGGCGGTCGGCGGCCTGGCCGAGACCGTGCTGGACGGGGCCACCGGTGTTCTCGTGCCGCCGCGGGATCCCGACGCCATCGCCGGCGCGTTGCGGGCCCTCCGCGACAGCACCGAAATGCGCCGTCGCCTAGGTGACGCGGCCGCGGTGCGAGCCCGTGCCTACGGGTGGGACCGAATCGCCGACTCGACCAGACAGGCCTACCGCAAGCTGCTCACCGGTGCTCGCGTCGGTGACCCGGAATCCGTAGGCGGAGCGGCGTCGTGACTGCTTTCCCGGCCGCCGACACCGGTGCGCGAGACGTGGTGGCCGATTCCTTCTCGCGCCATCGGGCCACCCTCGATGGGTTGCTCCAAGACCTGGCCGGATCGGTGGCGCGGCTGGACGGGTGGGCGTCGCTGTTGCACGAGCGGTTGAGCGCCGGCCACCGGTTGCTGGTGGCGGGCAACGGCGGCAGCGCCGCCCAGGCGCAGCACTTGGCGGCCGAGCTGGTGGGCCGGTTCCGCTCCGACAGACCGGCCTTCAGCGCGGTGGCGCTCACCGCCGACTCCGTCACCATCACGGCGTTGGCCAACGACTACGGCGTCAACGAGATGTTCGCTCGCCAGGTCGAGGCCCACGGTCGTGACGGTGATGTTCTCTTGGCGCTGAGCACCTCGGGTCGCAGCCCCAACTTGCTCAGGGCCGTCGAGGCGGCGTGCCAGGTGGGGCTGGTGACGGTGGCGTTGACCGGCGCCCGGCCGAACCCCCTCAGCGATGCCGTGCACGACGCAGTGGTGGTCGGCAGCTCCGACACCGCCCTGATACAAGAGGCTCACCAGGTGCTCATCCACTTGCTGTGCGAGGCGTTCGACGCTCGAGTGTTCACCGCTGAAGGGGTCCGTTGACGGCGTCGGCGCAGCGGCCGCTGGTCGTGGTCGGCGACTCGCTGCTGGACCGCGATGTTCAGGGCCGCGCCGAACGCCTGGCTCCTGATGCACCGGCCCCGGTGGTCGATGTAGAAGAGGTTCGGGACCGCCCGGGAGGAGCGGCTCTGGCCGCCGTGCTGGTGGCCCGCGCCCATCCTGGCGGGGTGCGGTTGGTGACATCTCTCGGAGGACCCTCGGGTGACCGGGTCCGGGACCTGCTGGTGGCAAACGGCGTCGAGGTCGTCGACCTCGGTCGCAGCACCCCCACACCGACCAAGACCCGCGTGCGGGTCGGGTCGGCCTGCTTGGTCCGGCTTGACGCTGGCGATACCGCCGGGCCGGTGCTCGACCAAGACGCAGCCCGTTCAGCCCTGGCCGCCGCCCTCGACGGCGCGGTAGCGGTCCTGGCCTCCGACTACGGCGGCGGGGTGCTGGCCGGCAAAGGCGTCCGTGCCGAGCTGAGCGGTCTCGACCCCCACGCCGCGTTGGTGTGGGACCCACATCCCCGCGGGGGAGACCCAGTCGACAACGCCGCCGTCGTGACCCCCAACCGGGCGGAGCTGGCGACCGCCGCCGGCCGGCGAACCGACACCCTGGCCGAGGTGTTGGCGGTCGCCGCCGACCTACTGCGACGGTGGTCAGTGGGAGCCGTGGCGGTGACCATGGGACCGGGCGGCGCGGTGCTGGTGGACCGGTCCGGCTCGGCCCAGGTGCTGCCGACCGAGCGCGAGGTCAGCGGGTCGGACCCCTGCGGCGCCGGTGACTGTTTCGCCGCCGCCACCGTCACAGCGTTGGCAGCCGGCCGGCTGGTGTCCGAAGCGGTGACGGCCGCAGTATCGGCGGCGACCGAGTTCGTGGCCGGCGGCGGCGCCGGCGGCGTGCAGATGCCAATACCACCGCCGGGGAACATGAGCAGCGTGACGGCGGGCGACAGCGACGGTCCGCGGCGGGCATCGGAGCCAAGACCACAGGTAGTCGCCACCAGCGGCTGCTTCGACCTGCTGCACGCCGGCCACGTGTCCATGCTCGAACAGGCGCGCCGCCTCGGCGACCGGCTGGTGGTCCTGCTCAACTCAGACGACTCGGTCCGGCGGCTCAAAGGCCCGGACCGCCCGCTGACCAGCGCCGCCGACCGGGCTGCCATCCTGCGGGCTCTCAGCTCGGTCGACGAGGTGGTGGTGCTCGACGAGGACACGCCGCTCGACGCCCTGGCTCGGCTCCGGCCGCACCTGTTCGTCAAGGGTGGCGACTACGCCGCCGCCGACCTGCCCGAGACCCAGGCGATGCTCTCCTGGGGAGGGGCGACGGTGACCCTGCCGTACATGTCGGGCCGCTCGACCACCGGTCTCCTGACCAGGTGGACCGGTCCACCCACACCTCTCCTCGAGGAGGACTCTTCCCTGTGAACGACCCGTCAACGGAACCGGCCACCAGCCCCCTCTCTCTGCAGGACCGCACGGTCCTGGTCAGCGGCGGCGCCTCCGGGCTGGGGGCGGCGGTGGCTGTCGCTGTCCAGGTCGCCGGCGGCACGCCGGTGGTGCTCGACCGGCGTGCGCCCGAGGCGTCGTGGCCGTTCCACCAGGTCGACCTGGCCGACACCGCCGCCACCGAGCAGGCCGTTCACGCCGTTATCAACGAGCACGGCGGCCTCGACGCAGTGGTCACCTGCGCCGGCATCGACCTTCCCGCCCCGCTCACCGACCTGCCCGCCGCCGACTGGGAGCGGATCCTGCGGGTGAACCTGCTCGGCACGGTTGCGGTCGTCCGCGCCGCCCTTCCCAGCCTGCTCGAACGGCAGGGCCGGGTGGTGACCGTGGCCTCGACGCTGGGCCACGGCGTGGCCGGCGATGCATCGGCCTACTGCGCCAGCAAGTGGGGTGTCGTCGGCTTCACCAGAGCGCTGACCGCTGAACTCCGGGGCCGGCTCGGCATCACCTTGCTGACCCCGGGCGGCATGGCCACCGCCTTCTTCGACCAGCGCCAGGACCAGTACAAGCCGCCGGCCGATCTCCAGCTCTGCGACCCGCTCGACGTGGCCGAGACAGTGGTGTTCGCCCTGACCCGACCGCCGGGCTGCGAGGTAAAGGAGCTGGTCGTGACCGGCCCGAACGAGGCGTCCTGGCCGTAGGCCGATCGCCAGCTCAGACACCGTGGGCCACCCGCCGCGTCTACTGGTGTTGCGGGCCCTCGGCCTCGGTGACCTGCTGACCGGCGTACCCGCACTGCGCGGCCTGCGGCGCCACTACGACGGACACCGGCTGTTGCTGGCGGCGCCCGAACCTCTTCGTCCCCTGCTGAGCTGGATCGGCGGCATCGATCAGTTCGTACCCACGCCTGGGCTGGCGCCGTTGAACCGGTCACTGCACGGTGCCGACCTGGCCGTGAACCTCCACGGTCGAGGTCCTCAGAGCACCCGCCTGCTGGCCGATCTGGAACCGGCACGGTTGGTGGCCTTCGACCGGCCGGACCGGCCGGGTCAGACCGAGCGCTGGCGCGACGACGAGCACGAGGTGCAGCGGTGGTGCCGCCTGGTCGGCAGCACCGGTGCAGTCGCCGATCCGAGTGACCTTCGCCTGCAGGACCCGGACCGACCGGTGGATGGGTCCGAGGTAACTCGCCGGAGTGGGGCGGTGCTCCACCCGGGCGCGGCCAGCGGCTCACGTCGCTGGCCGCCCGAACGCTTCGCCGCCGTGGTGCGCCACTTGGTAGACCACGGCGTGCACGTCACCGTGTCCGGCGGCCCGGCCGAAACGGAGCTGGTCGAGCAGGTCATCGCCCTCAGTGGCGGGTCCGGCGCGGAATGTGGGCCGCAGGTCGGCGGTGATCTGGCCGTCCTGGCGCGCCTGGTCGCAACCAGCCGCCTGGTGGTCGTGGGTGACACCGGCGTCGCCCATCTGGCCACCGCTCTCGGAACCCCGTCGGTGGTGCTGTTCGGCCCCACCGATCCAGCCCGCTGGGGGCCGCCGCCCGGCCCTCATCACGTGCTGTGGGCCGGCGCCACCGGCGATCCGCACAGCGACCATCCGCATCCCGGGCTGCTGGCCATCAACATCGAAGAGGTGATCGCCGCCGCCGACCGAGCGCTGTGTTGATGGGGAGCGCAGTTTCAAACTGCGGGAGCCGGGGAGCGGCCTCGGACCTATCTCAGGAGAAACCATGAAGGCAGTGACCTGGCAGGGCAAGCGCAACGTGCAGGTGGAGCAGGTCAAGGACCCGATCATCGAGCAGCCGACCGACGCCATCATCCGGGTCACATCCAGCGGCATCTGCGGTTCGGACCTACACCTGTACGAGGTGCTCGGCCCGTTCATGACCGCCGGGGATGTCCTGGGCCACGAGCCCATGGGGATCGTCGAGGAAGTCGGCCCCGAGGTGAACGACATCAAGGCCGGCGACCGGGTGGTGATCCCGTTCAACATCTCGTGCGGGCACTGCTTCAACTGCGGCCAGGGTCTCCAATCACAGTGTGAGACCAGCCAGGTCCGCGACCAGGGCACCGGTGCCGCCTTGTTCGGCTACAGCAAGCTGTACGGCCAGGTGCCCGGCGGCCAGGCCGAGTTCCTACGCGTTCCCTTCGCCGACTACGGGCCCATCAAGGTTCCCGAAGGTCCGGCCGACGACCGCTTCGTCTACCTCTCCGACGTCCTCCCCACCGCCTGGCAGGGACTCCAGTACGCCGACGTCCCCGCCGGGGGCACGGTGGCGGTCCTCGGCCTCGGCCCGATCGGTGACATGGCCTGCCGCATGGCGCTGTACGAGGGGGCCAGCCATGTCTTCGGCTTCGACCTGGTGCCCGAACGGTTGGAGCGGGCCAAGCAGCGTGGCGTCGAAGTGTTCGACGTGACCAAGACCGACGATCCCTTCGCCGCCCTTCAGGACCTGACCGGGGGCCGCGGCCCCGATGCGGTCATCGAAGCCGTCGGCATGGAAGCCCACGGTGCGCCGGTCGGCAAGCTGGCCCACCAGGTCACCGGCCTGCTGCCGGACAAGTTGGCGGCCAAGCTCATGAAGACCGCTGGCGTGGACCGCCTGTCGGCGCTGCACCTGGCGATCGAGCTGGTCCGGCGGGGCGGAACCGTGTCCTTGCTGGGCGTCTACGGCGGCATGGCCGACCCGATGCCGATGATGACCATGTTCGACAAGCAGATCCAGCTCCGCATGGGCCAGGCCAACGTCAAGCACTGGGTCGATGACCTCCTGCCGCTGTTGACCGACGACGATCCCCTCGGGGTGGACGGCTTCGCCACCCACCGCCTCCCCATCGACGCCGCCCCCGACGCTTACGCCACCTTCCAGGCCAAGAAGGACAACATGGTCAAGGTCCTCCTGCAGCCTTGAGGGTCGGGGCGGGCCCCCCGGTCCCGCTGCTAAGGAGCCGAGCCAACTCCGGTGGCCACCTCATGCAACCGGCCCGCGACGGTGTCGGGGGCGAGGGGCTCGGTCGGTGCGCCCGCCCCTTCAGCAAAGCCGGCCAGGGCCTCGCCCAAGGCGTCGTCGGCGCTCCAGCGGGGCGTCCAGCCGAGCTCTTGACGGGCTCGTGAGGTGTCGAGCACCGGGATGCCCATTACCAGGTCGAACAGCGCCGGCTCGGCGGGCACCAGATGAGCGCTCCACGCCGCAGCCAGACTCACCCGGAAGATCCGCGGGTTGACCGGCACAGCCCGGACGCCGAGCACCTTTCCCAGCGCGGGCCCGTCCAGCACCGGATCGGCGGCCACGTTGAAGGCGCCGGTCGCATCAGACAGCACCGCCCGCCGGTAGGCGTCGGCCACGTCGTCGCTGTGCAGCGTCTGGAGGCGCATTCCCCTCGGCAGCGGCAGCGCCGGCGGCAGGAGGCGGCGTCCGATCAGCGATGCCGGCATGAACGGGCCCAGGAAGATGCGGCGCTGGGAGGTGGCGGAGTCGCGCTGGAAGATGAAGGCCGGCCGCAGGCGGACCGTGCGGATGTCGGGGTTCTCGGCCGTGAAGGAGTCGAGCAGCCGCTCGGCGTAGGCCTTCTCCCGGCCGTAGCCGGCGGTGGGCAGGCTGTGGGTCGGCCACGACTCATCCCGGGGCTCGTCGTCCTCCACCGGGGAGTAGGCCCCTACCGACGACGCGTGCACCACCGCGGCCACACCGACTTCGGCGGCAGCCCGCAGCAACCGCTCCGTGCCCACGGCGTTGGCCACCAAGTCACCTCCGGGCTGTGGCTCGGCTGGAACAGCCACGCCAGGTGGATCACCGCCTGGGCGCCGTTGAGCAGCGGCACCAGGTCGTCGGTGGCCATGTCAGCGGTGTGGAAGGCCACCCCTCGGTAGGTACGGTGGGTAGGCGCCGGGCGACCCCCACCACCTCGTCCACCGCGGGGTCCGCGACCAGCGCCCGAACCACTGCGGTGCCAACATTCCCGGTTGCGCCCGTCACCACGATTCGCATGGCTGGCCCGGCTACCCCGTCAGCGAGGCGTGAACCGCAAGGTTTCAACCTGATGAAGCTGGTTAGGTCCTAGGCAACGAAAGGGGAAGATATGGCAGAGAACGAAGGTCAAGACCCGGACGAGGGCCGCGACCCAGAAGGCACCAAGCTCAACGTGGCTCCGGGGGGTCGCAGTTCCAGAGGTCCGAACCCGGATCCTGGTGGAAAAGTCGAACCCGGTGGGCCGATCCCGCCATACGAAGGTCGGACCGGTACCGGGAGCGAACCAAACGCTGCCAGCGCACAGACGGTCGAGCGCCAACTGGCCGAGACCAAGACCGGCCAACCCGGCTCCACCGCCAGCCCCGCCGACGAGCAGCCGGCCCAGGAGAGCCAGTTGAGCGACGAGGGTGTCGAGAGCCCGAAGGGCGTCGGCGTCAGCTATGGCACCCGGGGTGAAGACGTCGGCGAGCGCGATGGCAAAGAAGCCGGCCGTGACGACGCCGGTACCAAGGGCCCCGATCGCCCGAAAGGCACTTCCGACAACCGCGATCAAACCTCGATTGATCCCTGAGGGCGAATCACCCGTCCGAAGGGCGCAGCGGCGCCCATCTGTTGGTTTGATACTCCAAGACGATGGCAACGCCGACCACCACCGCGACTCGAGTCGCGGCCCTGCCTGCGCCGAGAGGTGAGCTGACCACCCGGCTGTGGGCTGTTCTCAGGTGCGGCGACAGTACGCCTGTCGCCGATCTGGTCTCCGAGTCTGACGAGCCCTTCACCGACGAAGACCTCCAGCTCGCCCTTTACTGCTGCTACGAGTTGCACTACCGCGGGTTCGCCGGAGTCGACGATCACCTCGAGTGGGATCCCAACCTATTGGCCTTTCGCGGCCGTCTCGAAGCGCGGTTTCTGGAAGCCCTGCTGCCGTGCCACCCCGGGACGCTCACACCCGGCCAAGCCCAAGACGGCCTGAGGGCAATGGCCGTTTCGGCTCGGGGACCGTCGCTGTCGGCTTACCTGGCCGATCCGGTGACCGGTTCCCGCGACCGGATCGAGGAGTTCCTGATCCACCGTTCGGCCTATCAGTTGAAGGAGGCCGACCCGCACACATGGGCGCTGCCCCGCCTCGACGGTCAAGCCAAAGCGGCCATGGTCGAGATCCAAGCCGACGAGTACGGCGGTGGGGTCGACGGCCTGATGCACGCCCAACTCTTCGTCGACACGATGCGCTCGGTCGGCCTGGACCCGACCTACGGCGCCTACCTCGACCGACTGCCGGCACCCACGCTGGCGACCGTGAACCTGGCGACCATGTTCGGACTGCACCGCCGCTGGCGGGGGGCTCTGGTGGGTCACCTGGCCCTGTTCGAGATGACCTCGGTCGTGCCCATGGGACGGTATGCGGCGGCCCTCGATCGCATAGGTGCGGGCGATTCGGGCCGGCGTTTCTACGACGTCCACGTGATCGCCGACGCGCACCACCAGGTGGTAGCCCTAGATCAGATGGTGGCCGGCCTGCTGGCCGACAACCCTCTGCTAGCCGGTGACGTGGCCTTCGGAGCCGCCTCGCTGACCGAGGTGGAGCTCCGGTTCAGCGCTCACCTGCTGGACTCCTGGGCGGCCGGTCGATCGTCGCTGCGGTCTCAGTAGCGCGGCGCGGATAGGTCGCGCCGGGGTCACCCCGATGCTGCCGTCGGGGTGCTCGGTCGGCTGCGGTTCTTTGTCGGTGGGCATGGTCGATCCTTTGGCTCTAAGACCCCCCTTCTACCCCCGGTGCCCCCGCCAGACAGCGCTTTCACGGCGCTTCGCGTTTCAGCGGGGTTGGGTGCCGAGTAGGGACCAGTTGCAGCCGCCGACGGCGAGCAGGATTCGGGTGCGGTAGTTGGTGAGGTTGCGGAACCCGGCGGCGACTCGTTTCACCTTCT
>JAABUM010002542.1_pt1 | contig 24162 bp, 21 predicted proteins | sample 5559161 | NCBI WGS metagenome assembly JAABUM01 (sample SAMN10711868, study PRJNA513369) | rock metagenome | isolation source: Antarctica rocks | place: Antarctica: Victoria Land, Siegfried Peak nord
TCGCGCCGATAGTTCTCCGCGACGGCCAGGTGGCGTCCGGTCCGCGCGGCGGCGTCGATCAGGTGCAGGCTCTGGCGCACGGTCAGCGCGATCGGTTTCTCCACCATGACGTGCAGCCCCGCCTCCAGGGCGGCCACACCCACCGCCGCGTGCAGGTCGGGCGGCGTGGTGACGATGATGGCGTCGAGCGTCGGGATCGCCCGGTGGGCCTCCTCGATGGAGGAAAAGATCTCCGGCGCCGTCCCCAGCAATTCGTGGGCGCTCGCGCGCGCGAGTTCCGCGTTCGGGCGCATGATGTCGCAGACGGCCGCGAGTTCGATATCCTGCCGGCCGATCCCGCGGAGTTTCTGGAAGCCGACGATGTGGCGACGGCCCATCCCGCCGCAGCCGACCAGGGCGACGTGTATCGTCATAGCAATGCTCCTTTCCATCATGTTCGTCGATGATTGTGTCGGTATCTCGGTTGCCATCCCCGGCCGCAGGCCCCACCCGGGATGTTCAGCGAATCGCGTACCCCAGGCCGGTGAGATACGCGGCGTTGACGCGCGCGCTCTCCAGCGGCGAGACGTCGCTGCGGCTGTTCTCGATGACGACCCAGCCGGTGTACCCCCGCCCCTCGAGCGCGCGGAAGAGCCCGGGGAAATCGATGCCGATCGTCCCCCGGCCCAGCTCCACGAACTTGCCGCGCGCCCAGTCCTTGAGGTGGATGTAGCCGATCCGGTCCCGGAAGCGGTCGAGGGTCGCCAGGGGCTCCTCGTCGACGAGCGCGATGTGCGAGGCGTCGAGGCAGAGGCGCAGCGCGGCCGTGTCGCGCAGGAGCAGGTCGATCTCCTCCGCCGTCTCCACCGTGCAGCCGGTGTGCGGGTGGTAGGAGACGGCCACGCCGCGCGCCGCGCCGTAGACGGCCAACCCTTCCAGGAAGGCCGAGAGTTCGGCGTATTCCGCGCCGGTCGGCGGGCGGTAGCGCAGGCGCTGCCCCCCGACGATCCCATACGCGGTCGCGCCGAGCGCCGCGGCGTAGTCGATCTTGTCGCGGTGCAGCGCGCGCTGTTCGTCCGTCAGCGGGAACGCCACCGAGCCGAAGAGGGTCGCCACGGCGAGGCCGTCGAGCGCCGCCGTCAGCGCGTCGGGCGACCCCATGTGCGCGACCGTGTGGCCGTACAACTCGACCGCACCCCAGCCGGCCGCGCGGATCTCCCCGAGCGCCGCCGACAGGTCGCAGGTGGCCCCCCAGTTGATGGTGCTGTACGCGAAGCGGAGCATCGTCCCTCCCTTCCCGCCGAGTCGCGCGGCGACCGCGGGCACCGTCGCCCGGCGGCGCCCCATGCCCCCACGCTCAGCCTTTCACGCCGCTCGAGGCGATCCCCTGGATGATCCATTTCTGGGCGACGACCCAGAGGACGAAGAGCGGCAGGACCGACAGGGTGACCGCCGCCATCATCACGGCGCGGTTCTCGCCCGCAGTGCCGCTCAGCTCGGCGATCGCCATCGGCACGACCTTCATCTGCGGCGAGCGCACGACGATCAGCGGCCAGAGGTAGAGTTTCCAGGCGTTGAGGAACGTGATGATCCCGTAGGCGCTGAGGACCGGCCGGCTGAGCGGCAGGGTCAGCGTCCAGAACTGCTGCCAGAAGTTCGCGCCATCCAGCCGCGCCGCCTCGTAGTATTCGTCGGGGATACGCAGGAAGAACTGGCGGAAGAGGAAGGTCCCGAAGGCGCCGTGGGCCACGGTCGGGACGATGATCGCCTGGTAGGTGTTCACCCACCCGAGGTTGACGATCAAAATGTAGGCGGGGATCAGCGTGACCTGCGCGGGGATCAGCAATGTCCCGAGGTAGAGGAGGAACAACTGCTCGCGGAAGGGGAAGCGCAGGCGCGCGAACGCGAATCCGCCCATCGTGGTCACGAGGCCCTGCAGGACCACGATCCCGACCGTCACGATCGCCGAGTTCAGGAAGACGCGCGGGTTGACCACCCGGAGCGCGGCGGGGTAATTGCTCCACTGGAACGGGTTGGGGAGCCACTCGGGCGGGTAGGCGAAGACATGCTGCAGGGTCTTGAGCGAGGTCGAGACCATCCAGACGAACGGGATCACGTTGAGGATCGCCGCGACCAGGATGACCCCGTAGAGGAGCGCCCCCGGCCACAGCATACGGCGCGCCAGGCGCAGCGGCGGCGTGCGCGTCGCCGACGGTTTTCCGGCCAGTTGTCCCATCATCAGTAGTGCACCCATTTCTTCTGGAGCCGCCAGTTCAGCATGGTGAAGGCGAAGACGACGACGAACAGGAGGTAGGCCTGCGCCGAGGCGTAGCCGAGCTGGAAGTACTGGAACGCGTTCTGGTAGATGGTGTAGATGAAGGTGTTCGTCGCGTTCAGCGGGCCGCCCTGGGTCATGACGTTGACGATGTCGAACGACCCGAAGAGGACGCTGATCACGGTGATGAGGAAGACGAAGAACGTCGTCAGGGTCAGGAGCGGGACGGTGAAGCCCGCCTGCTGGCCTTGCACGATGCCAGCGTGCTCCTCGCCGCCCAGCGCAACCCGACGGCGGTGCTGGAGCAGATCTTGCAACGGGCCGTTACCCTCCTGGGCGCGGGCAGCGGCACCTTCTACCAGCTGGGACGTCGACGCGGGCTTGCTGCGCTGTCTCTACAACTGGCGCGTCCCCGCGCACGACAGCACGCCCGATCAGCGGCCGGGCGAAGGGCTCGCCGGTCAGACGTTCGCGCGCCAGACGGCGCTCATCGTCAACGATTACCAGACGTGGGCGTGGGCCATGCCCTCGGGGTTACGGGCCGGTCTGCGGGCCGCGCTCTGCGTCCCGCTGATCCGCAGCGGGATCACGCTGGGGGTGGTCGTCATCCGGGCCTACGAGCGTGGCGGCGGCTTCACCGACGACGACGCCCGCCTGTTGGGGTTGTTCGCCGACCAGGGGGCGATCGCGCTGGAGAATGCCGGGCTCTACGCGACCGCGCAGCAGGAGCTGGTCGAGCGCGCACGGGCCGAAACGGCGCTGCGCGCGAGCGAGGCGCGCTTCCGCGACCTCTTCGACAACGCCAGCGATCTCATCTACACCCACGACCTGAGCGGTCGCCTGATCGCGCTGAACCGGGCCGCCGAACGTCTGACGGGCTACACCCTGACGGACGATCGCGCGCTCCACCTCCGCGATCTGGTGCCCCCCGAACACCGCGACAGCGTGCGCCGGGCGGCCGAGCGCACCATGGTCGGCGAGGATCGCGCGCCCTGGGAGCTCACGATCCTCGCCCGGGATGGGCGCCGACTGTCGCTCGAAATCACGACGCGCCTGATCCGTGACGAGACGGGGCGGCCCGTGGGGGTACAGGGGATCGGGCGCGATGTCGGGGAGCGTAAGGTGCTGGAGGCGCGTCTGGCCCACCAGGCGACCCACGATCTGCTCACCGGCCTGCCGAATCGCCCCCTCTTCCTCGACCGGCTCACGCACGCGCTCGCACGCCGCGAGCGGGGTGCGAGTCCGACGCTCCTCTTCGTCGATCTCGATGGCTTCAAGGGGGTCAACGACGGCCTGGGCCATGAAGCGGGGGACCGCGTGCTCCGCGCCGTCGCGGAACGCTTGCACGCGTGTGTGCGTGTGTGCGTGTCGAAGACACCGCCGCGCGCTTCGGGGGCGACGAGTTCGCCATCCTCTTGCCCGCGGTGGCGGATCGGCACACGGCCGTCCGCATCGCGGCGCGGATCATCGCGCGGGTGCGCGCGCCGGAGGTCGTCGTCACGCCGAGCGTCGGGATCGCCCTGGGTACCGGCCGCGCGATCCTGCCCGAGGAGCTGTTGCGCCGCGCCGACGTGGCGATGTATCACGCCAAGGCCGCCGGCAAAGGCCGCCACGCGATCTTCCAGCCGGGGATGCGGGGCACCATGCGCGGTTGCGTCAGAACTCGGACGTGAGTTGGGAGGGCCGCGTTTGCGCTGGTAACGGAGGGGCGTTGGCCGCAGCGTGCAGGAGCTACGCATGCCCTGCCCCCACAGTGCCGCGACCACGACCACCGCGCAGCGACGGCGTACCGTCCTCGGCGAGCGCACGTGCCGGTGTCCGGGCTGTCGGCGGTTCTGCAACGAGCGGACCGGCACACCGGACAACCACCGGCAGTACCCGACCGACCGCGTGCTGCTCGTCGTGCGCCGACGGCTGCGCCACACGCTGCGCCTGCGGGATCGCGCGGCGATGTTCCTGGCGCGCGGGCGCGTCTTCGGCCACGAGGCCGTCCGCGACTAGGCGGCGCGCTTCGCCCCACGCCTGGCGGATCGATTGCGCGCCAAGCGGCGCGGTCAGGCGGGCAGCACGTGGCACGCCGACGAGCCATACGTCAAGGGCAACGGTGCCTGGTGGTACGCCTACCGGGCGATCGCTCGGGCGGGCCATCGCTTCGAGGCGCCGCTGCGCGAGCAAAGCGACATGGCCGCGTCGTGGCAGTGCTGTGCCGCAGCCCTTGCGGCCACCGGCCATGCGCCTCCCGACGGACGGGCACGACGCCTACCCACGTGCCATCCGCGAGACGCCGGGCGCTGGCGTGTCCCACCGCACCAGCCGCTACAGGCGGGCCTGGGCCCGGCGACGCTGGTGTTCCTCGACGAGCGGGGCGCGCACGTCGCGATGACGCCCTGCTACGCCCGCGCCCCGCGTGGACAGTGGGCCTACGGGCGGGTGCCCCACAACTGGGGCGACAACGTCACCCTGGTCGCGACCCGCACCCGCACCCCCACCGGCCCCGGCCCGGCGATGACGCTGGCCGGGGCGCTCGATGGCCCAGCGTTCCTCGCCTATGTCCGCGAGCTGCTCCTGCTAACGCTCGTGCAGGGGCAGACACTCGTCCTCGACAACCTGGCCGTCCACCACGCGCCGCCGTCCGGCGGCTCGTCGAGGCCCACGGCTGCCACTTGCTCTTCCTGCCGCCTTACTCGCCCGATTACAACCCGATCGAGTTGGCGTTCGCCAAGCAGAAGGCCGCGCTCCGCCGGGCGGGTGCCCGCACCCGCGCCGCCCTGGAGGCGGCGATGGCCGCCGCCCTCGACGCCCTCACCCCTGACGAGGCAGCCAACTTGGTTCCGCCACTGCGGCTACCACCTATCGGGCCAACCATTATGGGTAGTGCTCTAGTCCACGACTTTTGCTATCCTGCTAGAATCTGCGTGCGAGCGTCGAAAATAAGGGGAAAGGATCGCCACATGTTCTTCGAACTACGCCAGTACCGCACCCTGCCGGGGAAGCGCGCGGCCTGGGTCGCATCCATGGAAGAGGTCATCATCCCCTTCCAGGTTTCCAAGGGGATGGTCATCGTCGGGAGCTTCGTCGGCCAGGAAGTAGACGACCTGTACATCTGGATGCGGCGCTTCGCCAGCGAGGAAGAGCGGGTCGCCCTCTACAAGGCCGTCTACGAGTCGGACTTCTGGAGGAACGAGGTCGCGCCGAAGGTCGGTGAGCTGCTCGATCGGCCCCGCATGGTGATCACACGCATCGAGGCGACGCCGAAATCGGTGATCCAGTAGCGGCGGATCGCCGCCGATCATCCGTCTGGACACGGTAGGGACACAGCGGGACGCAGCGCGCTCGTGATCGCGCGCCATCCGGTTCGCAACTATCGCGCGTCTGCGTGCCCGTTATCCCTGGCCCGATCCTGGTGGCGGTCCATCCTCCGCCAGCACCGCCGCCCCGATCGCCACCAGCATCGTCTCGGCATCGGGGTCGCTGATGCGCGCCCAGGTCGCCCGTCGGAGTGCAGCCAGTTCCTCGTCCAGCCGCAGCCAGCCGCGTACCTCGGCGAGGCGCGCGGCGCGCGGCAGGCGGCGATTGGCGGCAGGGCGACCGAGGGTGCGCTCCAGGCGCTCCAACCGCGCATCGATCAGCGGTTCTAGGGCGGTCGCCGGGCCGTCCAGCCAGGGCGGGCGAACGGCGACCGCGCCGGGGAGGACGATCTGCCAGTCGGTGATGTCGCCGGGCGGCGGCGCATCGAGACCCCGCGCGGCGAGGAGTTCGAGCACGGCGCGGCGGCGCGCACCGCCGAAATGGAAGACCCAGACCGTCGCCCCGTCGCCGAGGGGCACGATCGGCCAGTCGTCCGGCCCCAGGCCCAGGTAGCGCCGCACCGCCTGCGGCTGATCGGTGCCGTGCAGCCAGGGGCGGCTCCGGTAGCGCCAGTCCCCCTCCGCGCGCGCTTCGTCGGCGACGTGGCGCACCTCGATCCGAAAATCGTTCCAGCGCCGCACCTCCAGCAGGTGTCCGCCCGCGCGCAGGCCGCGCCCCGCCCGGAAGGCGACCCCGCTGGCGATCGGACGACCAGTCGCCTCGTCCGCCACCGTCGCGCCGCCATCATCCTCGATCGTCGAGTGGATGTCACCATAGGGGACGCGGGCAAGCCATTCCTCGCCGAGGCGCACGCCGCTGGCCTCGCTGTGGAGTTCGTCGTTGGCGATCATCGTGTCGAGGAGATCGCGGGCGAGTAGGGGCGGCGCGCAGTCGTCGAGCAGCGCCTGAAGCCGCGCGCGTGGCCGGGCGATGCGCCGCCCCTGGAAGATGTAGGAGGCGACCTGCTGGCGGGAGACCGCGCCCTCCGGCCCCCGCTCGGCCATCCCGCGCCACCCAGCGCGGGCGGCCTCGATCATCGCGGCGTGGACGACGGTATCGAGGAGGGTGTCGGCGCAGGCGAGCACGCGCGTCGCGCCGGTGCGGCGATTGCCGCGCCCGATCCGCTGGAGCAGCGCCGAGACATCCGGCGCGGGGCCATCGAGCACGACGAGATCGATGTCGCCGATGTCGATCCCGATCTCCAGGGTGGAGGTGGCGAAGACGACGATCCGCCGCTCGCCGCGTGCCGCCGCCTCGGTCGCCTCGCGTTCCTCGCGCGCGAGGCTGCCGTGGTGGGCGCGCACCGCGTAGCCGAGATTGCGGAGGTCGCGCCGCAGCCGTACGGTGAGGTCGTCCACCCGCTGGCGACCGTTGGCGAAGACGATGATCTTGTCCGGCGGGTCGGGCGCGGCGAGGAGGCTCGGTAGCGCGACCTCGACCCGCGCGCTCGCGCCGGGCGCACCGACCGTCTCGATCGCCCGCGCGCCGGGCACCGCGATCACCGCGCCACCCGGCAAATAGGCGTCGCGCACCGCCGCCGCATCGGGCACGGTCGCACTCAGCGCGACGACCTGTACATGGTCGTCCGCCGTCCAGCCGAGCGCCCACGCCTGCCGCCGCAACCGCCGCAACCGTTCGAGCAGCCAGCGGGTCTGCTCGCCGCGTGGCCCGCCGTGCAGCAGGTGGATCTCGTCGAGCACGACCGCCGTGACCCCGGCCAACGCGTGGCCGTCGGGCCGCGACCGCCGCCCCCGGCAGAGGAGACTGTCGAACGATTCCGGCGTCGTCAGGAGCACCTGGAGCTGCGACACGCGCGCGGCGTCGGCGCGGTGGTCGCCCGTGCGCCGGTCGAGGCGCAGGCCGAGCGCCGCCAGCGGGGTAGAGAGTCGGGCGTAGAGGTCATTGATCAGGGCGCGGGTCGGGGAGACATAGAGGATCGTCCACGGCGCGGCCCGCCCGATGAACCGCTCCACCAGCGGTGCGCAGGCCGCCTCGGTCTTGCCCGACGCGGTGGCGGCGCAGAGCAGCACATCGGTGCCCGCCAGGATCGCCGGGATCGCCGCGCGCTGCGGCGCGGTCAGCCGCCCGAAGCGCGCGAAGAAGGGATCCCAGGTGCGCGCCAGTCCGCGCGCGATGGTGCGATCGAGCGCGAGCGCGGCTTCGAGCGCGGGCTGCTCCACCGACGACATGCTGGACACTCACTTTCTCGGCTCGCCCCAGCGGCAGGCGACGCTTCTTCCCATCGGCCCAGCCAAGGGTGGCACCGGCAGCGCTAAACCGAAGCGCCGATGGAAACTCCATACCATGGCCCAGCACGGTGCAGTCCGCGCAGGCGGATATTATGCCCTTCATGGGTGCTTCATGGCGAAGCTTTCAGCCGGGAGTAGCTGCCCTCCGGGGTACTTCAGTCCAACGGCCACGCCACGCCGGTGCGGCCCTCACCCCGGCTCGTCCGCCCAGGGGGCACCCGGCTCGCCACCCCTCTGCCACTCTGGGAGAGGGGCTTCGTTGCAGACCTGTGCGGGTGCCGCGACCACCCTCACCCCGGCGCTCCGCGCCACCCCTCTCCCCATCCGAGGAGAGGGGGAAAGGCGCCACGCTCGTGGAGTGCCAGTCTGCGGAGGTGGACGGTGTATCTTTTACTGGGTAGTGGCTACCCACCGACGCTGGCCTTCCCCGGCTCACCCGACCGCGACCGCCGGTGGCCCGTACGCCGCATCGAGCGCGGCGACATAGCGCTTGATGAATGCGCGGATCAGGCCGCTCTCGTCGAGGCCACCGCCGATCAGGCTCCCCTCGACGCGATCGATCAGGGCCGGGTCGAAGTCCGGTTCGCGACCGTAGGCGGCGGCGTAGAGTCGCCCGATCCGCCCGGCAAGTTCCCGGCGCAGCGCGGCGGGCCACGGTGCCAGCCGATAGCTGCCGCCGCCGGTCGCCGCCAGCATCGGGCCGACGACCGCATCCGCCTCCTCCCCGTCTTCGTCGACCGTCGCGAAGAAGAGACCGAGCGGCGCGGCGCGGTGGGCGGTCTCGCCGCGCAGGTAGGCGGTCAGCACACCAAGGTGCGCCTTGACGCGCTCGTAATTCGCCCGCGACGGCACCTGCTCCACCTCGAACTCATCGATCGTCACCACCAACCCCCGGAAACCGGCCAACCTGGCGACCGCCGCGTGGCCGACCAGGGCCGCGACGAGATCGTACGGGCGATCGGCGATGCTGTTGCCGAGCATCCGCCGCAGGGAAGCCGCCCCGTCGCGCGGCGAGGTACGCACGCCGATCTGCCGCGCCACATCGGCGGCGGTGAACTCGGGACTACTCGACAGGAGCGCATCGAGGGCGTAGGCGTGCGCGTCGAGTTGCTTGCGGAGGTGAAGATCGGCCATGACCTGATAATTCTGCCGGACGCGATCGAGCCGACCGGGCGCATCCTCCGCCTCGTCCAGGATCGCGGGCGCGGGCTGTCCGGCCCCGATCGCCCGCGCGTAGAGATCGAAGACCGGCGTCGCCGAGTCGCCACCGGGGGTGCTCAGACTCCCCCAGAGCTGGCGCAGAAAAGTATCGGGGCGCGCGAGGCTGATCGTCTGGCCGTCCACCTCGACGCGCGCCGTCGCATACCCCTCCCGTCCGGCGATGTAGCGGATGGCCGCCATCGTATGGCTCTTGCCGGTGCCGAACGGGCCGGTCACGGCGGCGACGTGGGGGCGATCACCGAGCGTCAGCGGGAGATTGGCGAGCGCCCAATCGCGCAAGTCGGCGAAACCGAGCGTCAGTTCCGCGATCGCGCCGTGCGGCACCAGGCCGAAGCGCAGCGCCTCGACCGAACGCCGCGCCGCGATGTCGCCGCGCGGTGGGGTCGCCGCCGCTGCCGGTGCCGTGTCCGGGACGGCGCTCGGCGCGGCGGGCGCGTCGAGCGCCACCAGTTCCCCCGCGAGTACCTCCACCTCGACCCCGCCGAAGCCGTCGAGTCGGACGAGCGCGCCGCCCCTGGTCGCCTTGACGACACGCCCCGGCCCCAGGTGCGCCGTGCCGACCCGCGCGCCGACCCGCAATCCCCCCGCCCCGTCCATCACACCTCGTCCCATTCGGCACCGCCCCGGGCGCGCACGACCTCGCCCGTGTCGAGGACGCCCTCATCGTGCAGGCGGATCAGCATCGCGCAGGTACGCTTCACCATCGTGCGCCGGTTCGCGCTCGTCGGGTCGGCGTCGGCGATCTCCCGCGCCAGTTCCGCGACGATCGCCGACACCCGCCGCTGATCAACCCCCAGATCGCGCACGGCGTGTTGGTAAAGGAGTTCGGTCAGGCGCAGGCCGATCGCGCGCAATTCGCGCTCGGGATCGCCACGGAAGGTCAGGTCGATCCGGGGAGCCAGCGTATTCCCCTCGAAGAAGCCGTAGCCGGGGCCGGGATCGACCAGGCGCTGCTGCAACGCCGGGAATTCGTCGAGGCGCTCCACCAGGCCCGGCTCGAAGGCGTAGACGACCAGCGCGGAGCCGTTGCGGAGATCGGCGACGGCGTTGATGTTCGATTGGAGCCGCGAGAGGATGCGCGGCAGATCGCGCCGCGCCACGTCCAGCCCCTGCTCCGCCTCGTCGTAGCTGATGACGGTGCCACGGAAGCCCGCGACGCGGACGAACTGGAAGAGCGCGAGCAGCATCCGTCGTCCGTACAGGTTCTCCTCGCTCTTCGTCACCGGAGTCAACCCCAACTCCCGCGCCAGCATACGATCGGTGACCTCGCCATCGAGCCAGCGGCAAGCCGCGGCGAACGCCGCGTCATCCTCGCGCAGCTGGGCTTCGAGGCCGTGGCGCAACACCCGCCCGAACGCCTCCAACTCGAAGTCGGCCTTGTCGAGTCCCGCGATCCAACCGGCGACCAGATGATCGCCGAGCGCGGCGTTCCCGGCAGCCCGACCGCGGATCTGTTCCACCGCGGCGTCCAGCAGCGGTCGGATGCCGCGCTCGTCCGCGCCGGGCGTGCGAATCGCGCGCACCACCTCGCGGTAGACGATCAGGCTCTTCGTGAAATCGAGATCCTTGTTCAGCGCCACCTCGGCGGTGACACATTCCAGCGCCCGCGCGATCTCCATCAACTGCCGCAGGAAATGGGTCTTGCCCGAGCCGAACGGCCCGACGACGAATTTTTCCGCCGAGTCGCCCCGCGCGAAGCGTGCCTCGAAGTATTTGCTCCGTAGCCGCGCGAACGCCTCATCGTAGCCGACGCCGAAGAGCGCACACCCATCGTGCGGCGCCGTCCCGTACTCGGCCATCCGCTCGATCATCGCGATCACATCGACAGCCATCGCTCACCCCATTGGAAGTAGGTCAGTAGGTCAGTAGGCGAGTAGGCCAGTGGGCGAGTGGCCGGGAACGTCACTTTTCTACTCGCCCGCTCGCCTACCGGCCTCCTTCGCCCACTGACGACTCGTCGTCCAGCCGTTCCAGTGTCAGCGCGGCCAGCCGCCGCAAGAGCGGGCGGCGGTAGCCCGCGCCCGCGTGCTCGGACAGCACCGCCTCGCCTGCGGCGTGCAGCGCAGCGGTCAGGCCGTCGGTCGGGGTGCCCGCCACCGCCGCGAGTTCCACCAGCCGGGCGGCGATGCCATCCAGGAAGGCTTCGGGGGTGGGGGCGATGCCGACCGCCTCGATCGGCACCACCGGCCAGCGCCAGGCGGGCGGCGTGTCGGCGTCGCGCCACATCTCCAGGCGCTGACCGAGGGCCGGATAGAGGCGCGTGCCCTGCTCCAGGAAACCGGGGAGGACGGCGAAGACGGCGACGGTGCCGACGATCCCGCCGGTCGTACAGCCATCGATGAAGCGGCGCATCACATTCGCGGCGGTTTGCAGCCGTTTCGAGAAAGCCCCGCGACCGGGGACGAGCGTCCGCTCGTTCTCATCGAAGAGCAGGAGCGTCCCGCGCAGGCCGAGATGATAGAGGCCGCTCAGGGCCGTGTTCAACACCTGTTCGGCATTACGACGCGAAAGGGGATCCTTCACCCCGTCGATCCCCGCGCGTTGCAGTTGCCCCGCGCCGATCCGTTCGCCCCGCAGATAGGCCCGCAGCGGGGCAGGCAGCGTCGGTTCACCGACCGCCCGCAGCATCGCCGCGCGGAAACCGGCGTGCGGCAGATGCGCCCGCCGTAACGCCGCCACGCCGCTCAGGCTCCCCCGTCCCCAGGCCGCAAGGATGTCGGGCAGCGAGCGGAGGGTCACGCCATCGCGCGTCACCTCCACCCGTTCGAGGATGTGCCGGGTGATGAGCGACCAATCCTCCAGACCGAGATCGCGCGACAGCTCGGTCTGCACCACGCCCAGGCCGCGCTCGGCGGCGCGGTCGGCGAGGAGGCGCAGCAGATGGGTCTTGCCGGAGCCATAACTTCCCTCGAAGAAGCGGCAGGTCGCGCCCCCCTGAGCGACCAGATCGTCGAAGATTTCGCGCTCGATCGTGGCGAGGAACGGGCCGGTCCCCACATCGAGGAGCGCCGCCGCCGTGTGACCGAGGATGCCGTACTGCGCCACCTGTTCGAGGGCGGCACGAACCATCGCCGGGTCGGGCGGCATGCCCACGGCTCGGGCCGCTCCCCCCGTGCTCATGCGTCCCCGCGCCCGCTGTTGAACGGCACGACGAAGCACATCGTCCGGTAGTCCTGCGCCGCTTCGAGGCCGTTGACGACCATACCGAACTGGCGCGACTCCTGCTGACTGCCGGTTTGCAGGCCGAGCCGCTGCCCTTCCGGCACCTCGGCGGCGCGCGCGCGATAGCGGTCGAGGTTATAGAGGAACGCCCAGCGCGGCAACTCGGCCCAGCGCAGCTTCTTCTCCGGTGCCTGCCCCGCCAATTCGCTGCGTACCAGGGCCACGCGCACGCCGCGATAGAAGTCGGGCAGCGGCACCACCTCCGCCCGACCCTTGGACTGACGCTCCCGTGCCGCACGCTCGCCCGCATACGCATCGTGGAAGATGGCGGCCAGCGACGCATCCGGGAAGGTCGCGCCGTTCAGGAGCGCCCGTGCGCGCTCTTCGAGCGCCGCGAGGTCAGCCGCGCCACCGAGCGGCGACCAGGGGGTCAACGCCTCGCGGTTGTAGAAGAAGCGGGCGCGAGCCTGATCGCGCTGCAACCCGAGTTCGAGCATATCGACCCGCCAGCCGCCGCTCCGCTCGCGCAAGTGCTTCCCGTCCGCGCGGGCCGCGCGCACCCACTCGGCCTCGAGCGGTCGGAAGGCGGCGATCCGTTCGCGTCGGGCGGTCTCCAGGAAGCGTTCGGTGCGCCCGCGCAGATCGTCGAGCGCGGGGCCGAGCGTATCGCCGGACGGCAACCGCTTCAGGGTCGCGGCCAATCTTTCGAGGGCGCGCGGATCGTGCGGCTTGATCTTCGCGAGCGCCCCGAGCGGAGCGGTAAGACGGCGGTACTCGGCCTGAAGCTGTGGGAGAGCCCCCGCCGTACCGCCCTCGACGCCCGCCTCGTCGGCCTCCGCTGCTTCCGCTCCCTCCACATCCAAGGCGAACGGCTCCTCGTGCTCCGCTGGCTCCGTCACCGCCGGTTCCCAATCTTGCATCTGGCCCCTCACCTCCTCCGCGTCGCAGATGGCTGTTATTCTACCAGTACGAGGCCCATTTGCGACGTGTCCGTGTCGGTCAGTTCCCCAGCCCCCGATCGGGACAATCTACGCCACGCCCCCCGCCGGGCGTGGCCCGGCTAGAGCCGGGGATCAACCGGCTCGCTCTCCAGCGCCAGGACACCGAAGACGCACTCGTGGACCCGCCGCAGCGGCTCGTGCCGGGTGAAGCGTTCCAGCCCCCCACCCCGAGCGCAAATTCCCGACCGGCGAGCGCGCGCTTCGCGCCGAGTCGCCGCACCTTCAGTCGCGCCAGATTCTCCGGGCGGTCGTATTCCGGCCCGTAGATGATCCGCAGGTATTCCTTGCCGCGCACCTTGATCCCCGGCTGCACCAGCCCCCGCCGCCCGACGACGATCGGGTCATGCGGCTTGACCACCATCCCCTCGCCCCCGCGCCCGGTGAGCGCCACCCACCAGGCGATCGCCGCCTCCTCTTGCGCGGAATCGGTCACATCGATCGTCAGATGTGCCGTAGGGTGGAGCAGGCCGCTCGTGTCCGCCTCGCCGAGTCGCGCCAGCGTGGCGAGGTGCCAGGCGTGGTCGCGGTCCAGATGGACCCGGCCCTCCGTCGCCAGCAGCTGGAACGGGGCGTACTTCAGGTCGGCGAGCCCGTCGACCGGCCAGCAGTAGCGCCCGTAAGCCGCGACGTAGCGCTCCGCCATGTCGGCGCGCTCCGCGAAGCGTGCCCGGACATCGGCCACATCCACGCCCGACGCGGTGGCGGCGTCGAGCGCGCCGACCGCCAACGTCAGCGCCGTGGTCGCGGCGGCACCGACTGCGGCATACTGCCCGCGCAGCAACTCTTGCGCCTTCGCCGACCAGGGGAGCAGTTCGCCATCGAGGCAGGCCCAGTCGGTCGCGAACTCGTCCCAGAAGTCCGCGCGATCGAGCGCGTCGCGGATCGTCGCCAGGAATTGTGCCTCCAGCGCGCGGTCATCGAAGAAACGCCGCCCGGTGCGCGTGTAGCAGATCCCGAGGCCGTCGCCAACCACGCCGAAGCGCGCCCGCGCCGCATCCTCGTCGCGACAGACGACGACGATCGCGCGCGAGCCCATGTGTTTTTCCTCGCAGATGACGCGCGGCACCCCCTCGTGGCGGTAGTAGGCGAACGCCTCCGCCGGGCCTTCCAACAGGTCCGGGAGGGGGCTCGTCTCGGGCGGCGACATCGTCGGCGGCAGATGGATCAGCCAGCGCGGGTCGGCGGCGAAGCGGCTCATCACCTCCAGCGCGGTGATCGCGCGCTCCTCGGCGATCGCGACCCGCCGCCCCAACCGTGTCTCCACGAAGCGCTTGCCGAGCACATCCGCCACGTCGAGCAGGTCGTCGTGTTCCTGCTGCGCGCTCAGCGCGGGGGCCAATTCCTCGACCGGCAGGAACGGGCGGGCCGACTCGGCCCAGGCGCGCGCCGTCGGCACGGAGACCAGTTCCCGTTCGGGCCAGCGCAGCGCGGTCAGCGCGCCGCCGAAGACGCAGCCGGTGTCGATGTTGATCGTGTTGTTCAGCCACTCGGCGCGCAGGGTCGGCGTGTGGCCGTAGACGACCGCCGCCCGCCCGCGATATTCGGCGGCCCAGTCGAGGCGCACCGGCAGGCCGGTCGCGTCGGTCTCGCCGGTCGTCTCGCCGTAGAGGGCGAAGTCGCGGACGCGCCCCGAGCCGCGCCCCTGGTAGCGCGACTTCATCCCGGCGTGCGCCACTACGAGCGCGCCGTCGTCAAGGACGTAGTGCCCGACCAGGCCATCGAGGAGAGCGGCGACGCGGGCGCGGAAGGCGGGCGACTCGTCCTCAAGTTGCGCCAGCGTCTCGCCGAGCCCGTGCGTGATCTGCACATCCGCCCCGCCGAGCTTCCGCAGGAGCTTCACGTCGTGGTTCCCCGGCACGCAGAGCGCCGTCCCCGCCGCGACCATCCCCAGCACCAGACGGTAGACGTCCGGCGTGTCCGGCCCGCGATCGCCGAGGTCGCCGAGGAAGATCGCCCGCCGCCCGTCGGGCGGGATCACCGCGTACCCGGCCTCGCCGTTGGCGTCGGTCTCCGGCGCGATCTCGTAGCCGAGCCGGTCCAGCAACGCGGCCAGTTCCGCGAAGCAGCCGTGCACATCGCCGATGATGTCGAACGGGCCGTGCTCGCGCCGCCGATCGGTCCAGAGCGGCTGACGGATCACGGTCGCCGTCGCGACCTCCTCAGCGGAATGGAGGACATGGACGTAGCGGAAGCCCTCCTTCTTGAGGCCGCGCAGCGACCGACGCAACGCGCGGACGTGGTTGCGGACGACGTGCGGGCCGAACTGTCGATCGGGGCGCTCGCGATTCCGCTCCTGGCAGATCGCCTCGGGGAGATCGAGGACGATGGCGACCGGGAGAACGTCGTGCTCCTTCGCCAGCGCGAGGAGCGGGCGGCGGGCTTCCGCCTGCACGTTGGTCGCGTCCACCACGGTCAGCCGCCCCGCCGCCAGCCGCTTCGTCGCGATGTAGTGCAGCACATCGAACGCCTCGCCGGTGGCGGCCTGATCGTTCTCGTCGTCCGCGACGAGGCCACGGCAGAAGTCGGAGGAGAGGGTCTCGGTCGGTAGGAAGTGCGCCCGCGCGAAGGAGGACTTGCCGGACCCCGACGCGCCGATCAGCACGACGAGGGCCAGGTCCGGGATCGTGAGGTCCATGCGTTACGGCATCCTTTCCGTGTCCAGGCGCAGGCGCACCGGCAGATCGTTCAGGGCGGTTCGTGCGGTCGGCGCACCGGGTAGGGCGCTGCGGTCGCGCGCCATATAGCCGGGCTCAGGAAGGGGAGGTGCTCGCTCCCGGTCCATTGGCGGGCCACAAGTTCGAGAGCCTATGCTGGTCGTGCCGCACTCAGAGCAATTGGTCGCGCAGTTCGAGCCAGGGTTGCAGCGATCGTGGGGGCCGTAATTGGCCGCTCTCCACGAGGAGCGCCAGCGGGGCGAGCCGATTCTTGATCGCGCGCAACGCCTGAAGATCGCGGATCAGGCGCGGCGCACGCTCACGGGCGCGTGATCGTTCCCGCACCATGTTCGCTCTGGCGCGCGCCTCATCCGCACCGAAACGCAGCCCGTCGAAGAAACAGAAGAGGAGATCGTCGCTGCCGAGGAGACGATCGCCGGGGATGATCCCGATCCGCGCCATCAGGTAGGCTCGTAGCTGCATGACCGAGTCCTGATAGCCGCGTCGCTCGCGCGATGCGGTCTTCCCGGTCAGCAGATCGTAGACCGCGATCGCCGCCTCGGCCCACCGTCGCGCGTCCAGTGCCCGCGCCAGCCATGCCGAGCCCTCGCCATCGTCGCGCAACGACGTATGCTCCGCGAGCAGGGCTTCTTCTAGCGCCGCGCGCCGCGCAGAGGGATACATGTCGAGCGTTGCGGGGACGAGGTCGGCATTGCGCCGAGCGTTAAAGGCCGCCGCGTCGGCCAGGCCGAGCCAGTTGAACTGCGCCGGGACACGCTGCTCCTGCGTCCGCGCCCTGCGGATCCAGGAGCGCACCGCCTCGGCATCCTGGCTGAGCAGGGTTTCGGGGGTCAGCGGCGGTTGCAATCCACGCATCGCACCTCTTCCTCGGGGTTAGAGACGCTCGATACCGGTGGCGGCGAGGACGGGTGCCCCAGCAGTCAGGACCGTATGGGCGATTTCTTCACCGGACATGAATTTGGTATCACCAAAAGTTCGCCCGCGATGCTCACCACCCACTTGATCGTTCCCGCGCCGATCACCCGATCGAAAGTCAGATCACGGGGCCTGATCGGAACGACACCGAGACGCGCCGCCGCCGCAAGTTCCTCCGCCAATCGTGCCGGGAGTGCGTCCTTGAACACGCGAACCCTCCGGCCTCATTGCCCGCAACACCTCGGTAACAGGAAGTATAGCGTGGCGGTGTATGAGCCACCTGTTCCCTATCGCGCTCAGGTCGCCTCGGCGCGCGTGAAAACGGCCAGCTGGGTCGGCGGGCCGACGTCTGGATCCTCCGGCCCGATCGGCAGGAAGCGCGCCGCATAGCCGTGTGTGGCGGCGACCCGCCCAGCCCAGGAGCGGAACTCGGCGCGCGTCCACTCGAAGCGGTGGTCGCGGTGGCGGAAGCGCCCGGCGGGGAGCGTCGGCCAGCGGACGTTGTACTCGGCGTTCGGCGTCGTCACCGCGACCGTGCCCGGGCGCGCGTTCCCGAAGACGACGCGCTCGAACGCGGCGAGGCGCGGCGGGTCGAGGTGCTCGATCACCTCCACAACTGCGGCGGCGTCGAAGCCCGCGAGGCGATCGTCCCGGTAGGTCAGCGCCCCCTGCATCAGCCGGACGCGCGCCGCCTGGGTCGGCGGCAGGCGGTCGAGCCGCAGCCGCTCCGCCGCGCGCGCCAGGACGTGGTGCGCCACATCGACGCCGACGATCTCGGTGGCGTCGGTATTCTTCAGCAGCGCCACGAGCAGCCGCCCCTCCCCGCAGCCGAGATCGATGATCCGCCGCGACGACCGCGCCGAGGCGCTGCTCGTTGAGGCTGATCCGACGCTCGGCGGCCTCTTCCTCGCCCGCATGGCGCTCCTCCGCCGCGTCGGGGTCGGGCACTTCCGCCGCGACGAGCCGCGCCAATGCCTCGTCGGTCAGCGAGCGCTGGTGCTTGAGGTAGCGCCGGGCGATCAGGTCGCGCTCGGGGTGCGCGCCGAGCCAGCCCTCCCCGCGCCGCAGGAGCTTCTCGACCTCATCGTCGCCCACGTAGTAGTGCTTCTCGTTGTCGAGCACCGGGATCAGGACGTAGAGGTGCGCCAGCAGGTCGCGCAGCCGGGTCGTCCCGGAAAGGGTCACCGTCCGATACGGGCTCTCGCCCCAGTCGGGGAAGCGCGGATCGAGCGGGCGTCCCTCGGAGGCCACGCGATAGCCGAGCGGCGCGAAGAGGCGCTCCAAAATCTCGTCGCCACCCCGGCAGGGGAGCGCGGCGATGGTCGCTTCAAGCGGCAAGGGCTGATCCACGAGCGCCGGGCGATCCTTGCAGTTCCCGGCCAGCGCGCTGCGGAAGACCTCGGCGAGCGCCACGCTGAGGAACGAGGAGGCGACGTACGGGCGATCGTTGACGTACTGGTCCGACGTCGCGCCGCGCCCGCGCACCAGCCCGATCGGATCGACCTCCAACAGGAGCGCCGCCGTGCAGCGCGCGTCGGTCGCCTCGGGATAGAAGACATGCGCCTGACCGAAGGCCAGGCCAAAGCTCTGGAGGCGGGCCGGGTGCTTGTGCAGCAAGTAGCCGAGATCGGTCGCGGGCTGGTGCGTGGTCGTAATCGTCAGCAGCATCGCAGAGCATCCTTTATGCCTATGCGGGACTCTTGAGCGCATCGCTACGCGCGGCAACCGGCGTTGCGCGCTTACTCCTGGGAGCGGCGACGGTGGAGGGCACGACCGGACACAGTGCGACTACAGGGTCCATCAGTTCGCGCCCCGGACAGCAAGGAGGCCTGGCCCCGGACCGCTACTCGCCCCCGCCCGCCAGCGCCGCCCCGATCGCCGCCGCCGCATCGCCGCGCGGCACCAGGCGGTCCTCGCGCGTGGCGAGGGCACGCAGCTTGACCTGGCCGCTCGCGCGTTCGTCCTCGCCGACGAGCGCGACGAGCGGGACACCCTTGCGGTCGGCGTAGGAGAGCTGATCGCGCAGGCCACGCCGCTCGTTCAGGTAGACCTCCGCGCGGATCCCGGCGGCGCGCAACTCGGTGACGAGCGCGAGGGCTTCCCCCACGCCGTCATCCGTGCCGCCGCGCACGATCCCCACGAGCACCTGGGCGACGGTGCGGATCGGTGGCAGCAGGCCGAACTCCGCGATCACCTCGAAGGCGCGTTCCAAACCGAGCGAGAAGCCGGTCGCGGGGACATCGCGCCCGCTGAACGAGCCGATCAGGCCGTCGTAGCGCCCGCCACCGCCGATCGAACCGACCTTCGGGCGCTCGACCGCGATCTCGAAGACCGGGCCGGTGTAGTAATCGAGGCCGCGCACCATCGAGAGTTGCAGCGCGTAGTGGTCGCGCGGCACGCCGAGTCCACTCAGAAAGCCGAGCAGCCGTTCGAGGTCGTCCGCCCCGGCGATCACGTCCGGGAAGTTCGCCGCCCGCCCGCGCAGCTCGGCCAGCACCTCGGCGTCGGTCCCGCGCAAGGTGACGAGTTCGAGGACGCGGTCGGCGGCGTCCGCCGCGATCCCGCGCGCGACCAACTCCTCGCGGACGCCGTGCGGCCCGATCTTCTCGATCTTGTCCACGCTGCGATAGACCTGCCCGGCCTGCTCGTCCGCCACCCCGGCCAGCTTCGCCAGCCCGGTGATCACACGGCGATCATTGATCTGGATCACGAACTGCGGGAAGCCGAGGGCGCGCACCGCGTCCGCGACGGTGGCGATCGCCTCCGCGTCGGCCAGCATCGAGGGGCTGCCCACGGTATCGACGTCGCACTGGTAGAACTCGCGGAAACGCCCGCGCTGGGGACGATCGCCGCGCCAGACCGGGGCGATGTGGTAACGCTTGAACGGCAGGACGAGATCGTTGGCGTGCAGCGCCGCCACGCGCGCCAGCGGCACCGTCAGGTCGTAGCGCAGCCCGACCTCCCGCCCGCCGTGATCGGTGAAGCGATAGAGAAGCTTTTCGTCCTCGCCGTACTTCCCGGTGAGGGTCGCGGCGTATTCGAGGGCGGGGGTATCGAACGGCTCGTAGCCGTGGCGCTCGAAGACCTCGCGCAGGATCCCCATCACCTGCTGGCGCAGGAGCATCTGGGCCGGGAGGAAATCGCGGAAGCCGCTGAGCAGCTGCGGCTTGATCAGCGCCCGCCCCTTGCCACCGCTTTTCGCCTCGCCCTCGCCATTCGCCGTCATCGCCCCTCCAGTCGGCTATCGCGTCAATGCTCGCATCCGGCCATCACGCCGGGCTAGCGATTCTTGTTCCTTCCCCATAGACGCCACCAGGAAAGCGCACCCGCATGCCAGATCGTAGCCGTGCGGTCGATCATAGCGGAGCGCCGCGCCACGCGCCAACCGTCCGATCGGACAGCCGCCCACGCCCCGCTCAGCGATTCGCCGTCAGCCAGCGCGTTCCATAATCGACGAGCGCACGTTGCGGCATTAGGGCCGCAGGCGCGGCGGCGATCCGCCCCGCGCGCACCAGCCCGGTATCGCGCGCGAAGGCCGCGCCGAGCTGCGGGAAATCCTCGGCGTCGACATCCAGCGTCTCGAACGCGACCCACCGACGCTCGCCCTCGACCATGATCGGCGCGCCCTGCTGGCCGAGGCGCTTGCCAGGAAAGATCGCGCGCGCCTCGGCCAGGTGCAGCGACGTATTATTGCCGTGCCCCACGCCGAGCAGCAGCACCCAGCCGTCGCGCTCGTAGAGGCGCGCGAGCGGCGAGCCCTCGCCGAGGCCGGAGGTCAGCTCGTGTTTTCCCGTGATGAACGCCGCGTCATGTCCCCAGGCCGCGAACGAATCGTGCGGGTGGTCGCTACGGCGCACGTCGGCGGCACCCCGGAAGCAGTCCGGGATCGCGCCCATCCCGCGCGTCGGCGTGGTGGCCGGGTCGTAGGCCGGCATCGTGTCGCGGATGATCGGCCACCACGCCTCTGGCACCGGCGGGTTCTGCCAGCTCGCCGGCTCGGTCAGACCGGTCGAGTGGGTCGGCATGACCAGCGTACCCGTCGGGCCAAGCGCCGCCTGCAACGCCAGCACGACCGCCCGCGCCCCGCCCGATACCCACCCGAGCGCGCTGAGCGAGGAATGGACCAGCAGCGCCATGCCGGGGGTCACCCCCAGCGCGGCGAGATCGGCGGCGAGCGAGGCGACGGTGGCCGGGCGTTCGACGCGCGCGATCTGCTGCGCTTCGCTCATCGCGCCCCGCCCCGCCCTACCGATACGCCGCGCGGCACCGCCATTCGCTCAACCACCCAACGCACCGTAGACGACCTCGCCGCCGACGATCGTCGCCGCGACCTCGGTATTGAGGATCTCAGGGCCGGGGATCGCCAAAATGTCTTGCGAGAGGAGGACGAGATCGCCGAGCTTGCCCGGCTCGATCGTCCCCTTGATCGCCTCCTCGCCGGACGCGTAGGCCGCGCCCGCGCAGTACGCTTCCAGCGCATGGTAGGCCGAGAGCCGCTCGGAGGGATACCAGCCCCCCTCCGGCAGCCCCCCTGCATTCTGCCGCGTCACCGCCGCGTGGATCCCGGCGAGCGGGCTCAGGTTGTCCACCGGGGCGTCGGAGCCGAACGCGAGGACCGCGCCCGACCGCCGCAACGTCTCGAAGACGTAGGCGAAGCTGCCGCGATCGCCCCACCAGCGGTCGATGCCGAACATGTCCGAGGTGCAGTGGATCGGCTGCATCGAGGGGATCACGCCCAGCTTCGCGAAGCGCCCGATGTCCTGCGGCGTCAGCACCTGCGCGTGCTCGATCCGGTGGCGGAGGCCGCGCCCCAGGCCATCGGCCTCCGCCTCCGCGAAGATGTCCAGCAGCAGCCGATTCGCCGCGTCGCCGATCGCGTGGATGCAGGAGGCGATCCGGTGCGCGGCCCCCTGCCGGATCAGGTCGCGGATATTCTCGCGCGTGCGGACCGCGATCCCGTAGTTATCCGGTTCCCCGGCGTATGGTTCGAGCATCAGCGCCGAGCGGGAGCCGAGTGCGCCGTCGGCGAAGATCTTGAGGTGGCCGAGGCGCAGCCATTCGTCGCCGAAGCCGGTGCGGATACCGAGGCGGATCGCGTGTTCGAGGAGTTCGGCGGGGATGCTCTGATAGATCCGCAGGGTCATCCCGCCGCGCGCGCGCAGGTGTTGCAGCGCGGCGAGCGCGTCCGGCCCCTCCATCGAGCCCGCGCCGGTGAGGCCGAGGCGGTTCGCCTCGCGCATCCCCGCCCGCAACGCCCCTTCCACGCCAGCGGTCGTCGGCACCGGGATCGCCTCGCGAACCGGGCGCATCGCCCCCTCGATCAGCAGCCCGGTCGGCTCGCCGTCGGCGTCGCGCACGATCAGGCCGTCCGCCGGGTCGGGCGTGTCGCGTGTGATGCCGACCGCCTCCAGCGCGCGACTGTTGACCCAGAGCGAGTGGTGATCCTGCGAGGCGAGCGCGACCGGATGGGCCGCGATCTGGAGATCGAGGTCGAGCTTCGTCGGCCAGCGGTTGTCGCGCAGGAAGTTGAAGTTCCAGCCGCCGCCGCCGATCCACTCGTCGGGCGGGGTATCATGCGCCCGCGCCGCGACCCGCCCCACCGCCTCGCCGATCGAGCCGACGCCGAGCAGTTGCACGCGCGAAAGTTCCAGCGAAAGGCCCATGAGGTGCAGATGGGCGTCGATCATCCCCGGCACGACCGTCCGCCCCGCCGCGTCGAGCTCCTCGCCGCCCCCCAGCGCTGCCCGAACCTCGTCGTTCGCCCCGACCGCGACGATCCGGTCGTCGATCATGCCGACCGCCTCGGCCCGCGGGGCCGCCGGATTCATCGTGTGGATGTTGCCGTTGTAGACCGCGAATTTGCGGACCATGCTCTATCCCCCACCCTTCTGTCGCCATCTGCGGGCACGCGCCACGGCGCAACCCGGTGGGACCGAGTATCGGGGAGACACGCCCGCACGGCAAGTCACCGGGCGATGCCGCGCCGATCTTCACCAAAACTTCAGGGACTCCTTACGAGGACTTCAGAATACTCCGTCAGAATATGTATGTGGGATACGGACCACGGTCGCCCGTATGTGCGACGTTTGACACCGCAGGGCAATGGCCCGACAGGCATTCCAGAAAGGACCACGGACACCGATGGAGCACGAACAGACGACAACCCGGCCCGACGATCAGGGCGTGACGCAGCCACTGGCCCCCTCGCCGTTCGTACGCTGGCGCAAGGCGATCGCCGCGAGCGCGGTCGGCCTCGGCGTCGGGGCATTGCTGGTGACCGGGGCGCTCGCCGCCCCGCCCGCCACGCCGAGCACCGGGAGCGGCACGCCGACGACGCAGGGTCCGAGTCGCGGGGCGAATGGCACCCCAGCGACAGGACAGAGCGGCGGCGTGCAAATGCCCGGGCGGGGCGGGGCGGAGTGGCGGGGCGGCCCGATGCAGGGTGAGATGGGCGGCGGCAAGGTCACCGCGGTTAGCGGCAGCACGATCACCGTCCAACGCGGCGGTCCGAACGCGAACGGCGCGATAAGCACCGTGACCGTAAGCGGCGACACCACCTACCTCGTCGGCAGCGCGGGCAAGCTGAGTCTCGGCGCGCTGAGCGACGTCAAGGTCGGCAGCACCATCCGCGCCGAGGGGGCCGCCGACAGCGGCGGCAACGTCACCGCGCTCCTCGTGAGCATCATGGCCCCGCAGGCGGACGGCCAGGTGACCGCCGTGAGCGGCAACACGATCACCATCCAGGGGCGCGGTCCGATGGGGCAGGGCGCGACGCAGACCGTCACCGTCGGCAGCGGCACGCAATACGTGACCGGCGACCCGGCCAGCAACACCGCGTCGAGCCTCGGCGCGGTCACGGTCGGCACGCGGATCCACGCCGAGGGGACGCTGAACAGCGATGGTTCGTTCAGCGCGACCCTGGTGCGGGTCGAGCAGGCCCGGACCGCCCCGAGCAGCGCGCCGAGCAGCGGCACACCGACCGCCGGTGGCAAGGGATTGCCCGGTCACCTGGGACGGCCCGACTTCCAGGGTGGCCCCGGACGCATGGGTTGGGGGCCGAAGGGTGACGGCACGGTCACGGCGATCAGCGGCAGCACGATCACCGTCCAGCACGGCGGCCCCAACGCCAGCGGCGCGACGAGCACCGTGACCGTGACGAGCAGCACCGTCTACCTGATCGGCGACGGCGATCAGGTGAAGAAGGGGAGCCTGAGCGACGTGCAGGCGGGGATGCGCCTGCACATCGAGGGCAACGCCGATAGCGGCGGCACCATCACCGCGCTCGTCGTCCGCGCCGAGATGGCACCGAGCACCACGCGCTAACCCGGTCCTAAGAA
>JAABUM010002543.1_pt1 | contig 24160 bp, 23 predicted proteins | sample 5559161 | NCBI WGS metagenome assembly JAABUM01 (sample SAMN10711868, study PRJNA513369) | rock metagenome | isolation source: Antarctica rocks | place: Antarctica: Victoria Land, Siegfried Peak nord
ACGTCGCGCGGCACGCCTGCTGTGGGTCTAGCGCCGATCAGTAGTAGTGGCGACGCCCGCCGATGGCCCGGCCACCGGCGCCGAGCAGGGCCAAGACGAGTCCCACGACGAGCAGGATGCCGCCGATCACGAACAGGATGTGCAGGCTCTTGACCAGCAGACCCAGGACCAGCAGGACGACTCCGAGAATGATCACGACGACTCCTCATCTGAGCGGGTGAGCCAGCCAGACGCTGACCACTGGTAGGGAACCTATCTAAAATTGGCCGCGCTAGCAACCGGGGCCGGCCTGGCCGGGATCAGTCGCGCAGGTGCTCGACCCAGCGGGTGGTCAGGTCGCGCAGCCGCGGCAGGTGGCTCTCGCTCAGCTGGTGCATCAGCCGTTCCCCCAGAGTGGTCAGCCGCAGGCGGGTGACACGCGCGTCGGAAGGGTCGCTGTGCCGCTGGAGCAGCCCGGCTGCGACCATGCGGGCGATCAGCTCGACGGCGCTGGGGCTGGCAACGCCCAGCGCTACGGCCACGTCCTTGACGGTCGGTCCAGCCGGGTCGCCATGGCCACGCAGCGAGAGCATCACGTGTTGCTGCGCGTGGGTGGCGCCGACCTGTCGCGCCTCGCGTTCGCTGTGCCTCTCGAAGGCCGCCATGCCGGAGCGGACGGCGAGCAGGCCCGCGAAGTGACGGTCGGTCAGGTGTGCCATGTCGGCCCTCCCTCTGCACCCGGGCCGGAACGCCGGCCGGCGGAGCCGTCCCGGACAACAGGTCGGCTCCCTACCAGTATGCGCTTCCCCGTCGACCGCCGTCCCCGCCGCTCCTGACCTTCCCGGCGGATGGAGTTTCCCGCCGTTTCAGACGGGGAGCAGCGCCGGTCTCACGAGCCCGAGCCGCCGCGGCCGGTCTGCTCCTGCAGCCGGTCGATCTGCTCAGACGCCTCGGCCTTGGTCAGGTCCGCCGGCAGCTGTTCCCCGGCCGCCCGCGCCAGGGTGTCCAGGTAGCTGCGCTGGGCACCGGTCATCGGTTCGTCACCGGTGACCCACTGGCTGGGGTCCTTCTCCGTCGTGTTCGCCGATCCGGGGCTGCTCGCGCCGATGGTCTCACCAGGAGGCGTCGGGCCGGCGTCCTCTGCAGTCGGGTCGGCGTCCGTCTGTGCTGCGGGGGTGCTCTCCGCTGCCTGGTTCGTGGGCTGCTCGCTCATGGGACAGCACGGTATACGCACAGCAGGACGCGCCGCAGCCACCGCCTCGGCCTGGCATGACGGGGTCGGCTTTGGGGTGGGCTGCCGGGATGAGCGCGGCCGTGCTGGTCCGCGAGGGCCCACCGTGCGGAACGTCGCCGTACCGGTGCTCTACAGTGGCCGCACCGCATGCCGACGAGCCGGGGTTGCCGGAGGGACCGTTCATGACCAGGGAGCCCGTGCCGGCGCCGGTGGTCCGGCTGCTCAACGCCGTCAACAGCGAGGACACCGCCGAGTTCCTCGCCTCGTTCAGCGACGACGGCGTGGTCGATGACTGTGGCCGGCGCTTCGACGGCCGCCGCGCCATCCAGAGCTGGAGCGCCACGGAGCTGATCGGCGACCGCTGCCGCCTCACGGTCCAGGGGGTGCGGGCCGCGGGCAACGACGTGGAGATCCATGCCGACGTGGTGAGCATGGGCTTCAACGGCCCGACGACGATGGTCTTCACCCTCCATGGCGACCACGTGACGTCCATGCGGCTGACCGACTGAGCTCGGCGGTCAGGGCCCGTCGGCTTGCGGCGGCGGCGGCGCGACGGCGGGGAGGGTGCTCGCCGACAGGCCCATGCCCGCCGCGCAGCGGCGACCCGGCGGCGTCCCAGCGGAGATGGTGGCGCCGTTGATGACGGTGACGTCGTCGTAGGCGGGCCTCCCGGCGATCAGGTTGCGGTAGGTGTACCGCGTCAGGGACGTCAGGTCGCACCCCTTCCCGAACACGGCGATGTCGAAGGCGTAGGGCTGGCCCACCATCTCGCCGCCTGTACCGTCGGGCACGAGGTGGCTGAGGATGCCGCCCCCGGTGAACGTGCCCACGCCGATGCGGTTGCCCTCGAGCTCGTCCTGGTGCAGGTGGCCGTTGACCCGGACTCCCGCTTGGGTCACCCCCTCGGCGGCGGCCGGCTCGTGCGTGACGACGACATCGGAACGGGGGTGGCCGGCATACGCCCGGTTGTAGGCCTCGACGGCCGGCGCCTGCTTGGCCGCGGTCTGCGCGCTGTCGTCACCGAAGTACCGCGGGTCGTTGAACCCGCTCACGGTCACCCCGTCGACCGAGGCCTCGACGTAGGAGCCGCTGTCCGGCTGGAGCAGGACGACGTTCGGGATCTGCGCGAGCCTGCGGGCCAGCGAGGTGTCATGGGGCCCGCTGGCGTCGTGGTTGCCCCGCACGAAGATGTAGGGGACGCCGAGGCCGGCGATGGAGCCGAAGATCCCGGCCGCCTGCGCTTCCGTGACGCTGCCGAGGTTGAGCAGGTCGCCGCTGTCGATCACGGCGGTGATCTGCTCGTCCCGGATGATGGTCCGCATGAACGGGTAGGCGTTGGCGCCGTGGATGTCCGAGACCAGCAGGAAGCGGGCGGCCGGGCTCTCGCTGATGGCCGGCGGGACGAACTTCTCCTGCAGCGCCTGCGACAGCGCCAGGAGGTTCGTGACGTAGGGCGTGACCTGCTGGGCGCGGGTCTGGACGTGCGCGAGCAGGCCCGCGTTGCGGCGCAGCGTCCCGAGCAGCCCTGTGGTGCGGAAGTGGCTGAGCTTGCCGGGCTGGTAGCCGTCCCACACGGCGACGCTGGTGCCGAGGATGGCCGTCAGCGCGGACAGGCCCATCGCCACGAAGTGCCGGGCGCGTGGCCGCGTGCGCCGGCCGAAGGCGATCAGTGCCAGGGAGATCGCCGCCGCGCCGAGCGCGCCGAGGCTGAACTTCAGGGCCATCCGCCAGGCAGCGCCCCTGATCGCGTCGGTGAGCTCGCGCTGGGAGGGTTGCAGCGCCCGCACCGACACGGCCCGGTCGTTGAACAGGTTGGTGATGTTGCCGCGCGTCTGGATGGTCACGTCCATGCCCGGCGCCGGCAGCAGGCTCCTGAACACCAGGTCGAGGTCGCCCAGCGACGTGGGGCTGTGGATGGTCGAGGTGAGCCGCGGCAGCGGGGAGAGCCGGAGCTGGGCCTGGTAGTGCTCGGTGCCGGCGCTGGTCGGGGACAGGCTGGTCGCGCTGACGCCGCCGAGGTAGGCGACGGTGACCGCGGACGCCGCGATCACCAGCCGTCGGGTCCCCGTCGGCCACCGCGCCGCCGCCCCCCGTGCCGTCGCCCACCGGCCGGCCGGCAGGACGCCCAGCGGCCGCCGCAGGGGGGCGGCCGGACGCCACCCCATCACCGCTTCATGGTGCCACGCAGGCGGGTCCGCTCGGCACCGCTTGAGCCGATCCGGGGACGGGGCAGGTACTGTCCGGGCCCATGGGCGGCTCGCCGCTGACCGCGGCGCTGGGACGTCGTGGCGCGCTGGTGCTCGACGGGGCAATGGCCACCGAGCTGGAGTGGCACGGCGCCGACCTGTCCGGAGGGCTCTGGTCAGCGCGGGTGCTGATGGACCGGCCAGAGCTCATCACGCGGGTGCACCGCGACTACCTCCAGGCGGGGGCCGACGTGATCACCACAGCCGGCTACCAGGCGAGCGTGCCCGGGTTCGCCGCGCGGTGCGTGCCGCGGGCCGCAGCCGAACGAGCGATCCACGACTCGGTCCCGGCTCGCCGGCGGTGCGCGGGACGACTTCTGGGACTCGGCCGGGGGAAGCGCGCGAGGTGACCGCTCGCGGCCGCTGGTCGCGACGTCGGTGGGCCCCTACGGTGCGGTGCTGGCGGACGGCTCGGAGTACCGGGGCGACTATGACCTGTCCGCCGCCGACCTCCTCCGCTTCCACCGCGAGCGACTGGCCGTGCTGGTGGCTGCGGGCGTGGAAGTGCTCGCCTGCGAGACGATCCCGTCCCTTGCTGAGGCGCGCGTGCTGGTCGAGGCGATGAGCAGCTGGCCGGAGCTGACGGCGTGGGTGAGCTTCAGCGCCCGGGACGCCATCAGCGTCAGCGACGGCACGCCCGTCGCACAGTGCGCGGAGTTCCTCGACAGCCAAGCCCAGGTGGTCGCCGTGGGCGTCAACTGCACGCCGCCGCAGCACATCTCGGCGCTGCTTGAGCGGATCACGGCTGCGACCGGCAAGCCGGTCGTCGTCTATCCCAACTCCGGGCAGAGGTGGGACCCCGGACGTCGAGCGTGGGCCGGCGAGCGACCGGAGCCCGATCTCGGGACCCTGGCACGGCGCTGGTACGCCCAGGGCGCCCGCCTCGTCGGAGGCTGCTGCCGCACCGGGCCGGGCGACACGCGGGCGATCGCGGCAGCTCTGCAGCCGTCACGGCAGGGTTGACCGCCGTTGCGGGCCCGGGACGTGGCAGACTCCCTCCCCGACACCACGAAGCAGACGCCGCTGCCGCTGGGTTCTGACGCCAGGCCGGTGTACGGCGCCGACGAAGGGACAGCGGCAATGGCGCACGACACCCACGGGGGCTCCCCGACCAGCACGGCGGCATCGGACCACGACCCGACCCGCGGCCGATGGCTGCTGGTCGCGGCGGCGATGCTGCTCCAGTTCGCGATCGGCGCGGTGTACGCGTGGAGCGTGTTCAGCAAGGCGCTGCAGGCGGCCCCCCCGTTCCATCTGAGCAAGCTCGAGGCGTCGCTGCCGTTCGAGGTGACGATCGGGATGGTGTTCATCGGCACCTTCATCGGAGGACGCATCCAGGACCGCCGCGGCCCGCGCACGGTCGCCCTAGTCGGCGGGCTCGTCTACGGGGTCGGTGTCATGCTCGCCTCCTTCGCGCACAGCCACAGCCAGCTGTGGCTGCTGATCCTGGGCTACGGCGTGATCAGCGGCTTCGGCCTCGGGCTGGCCTACATCGTGCCCATCGCGATGCTGCAGAAGTGGTTCCCGGACAAGCGAGGTCTGATCACGGGGCTGGCGGTCGGCGGCTTCGGCTTCGGGGCGGTCCTGACAGCACCGGTCGCCCAGCGGCTGATCGGCGCGAACTCGGACGTGCCGACGAGGGCCTTCCTGTCCCTGGGCGTGGCCTACCTGGTCATGTCGCTGGTCGGCGCGTCGTTCTTCCGCAACCCGCCCGCCGGATACACCGTCCCGGGCTACGTGCCCGCGACGACCGGACGGGTTGTGGACAGCGGCCGGGACTACACCCAGGCTGAGGCGCTGCGGACGCCCCAGTGGTACCTGCTCACGGCCATCCTGACGCTCAACGTGGTCGCCGGCATCTCGCTGATCTCCCAGGCCGCGGCCGCGGCCACCGACATCGCCGGCTACACCAAGGTCGGGGCGGCTTCGGCGGTCGGCGTCCTGGCGCTGTTCAACGGTGCCGGTCGCATCGTCTGGGCCGGGGCATCCGACCGCATCGGCCGGATGCCGTCCTTCGCCGCGATGCTCGGACTGTCAGGTGTCTGCCTGCTGCTCCTTCCGCACGCCTCCAGCGCCGGGCTCTTCTTCGCCCTCGCTGCCGTGGTCTACCTGTGCTACGGCGGCGCCTTCGGGACCATGCCGGCCACCGCGGGCGACTACTTCGGCGTCAAGAACGCCGGCGCCATCTACGGGCTGATGATCATCGCCTGGAGCATCGGCGGAGTGGTGGGCCCGATCATCGCCGCAGCGCTGATCGGCAGCGGCAAGCACTACGGGACGGCCTACACCACCATCGCGATCATCGCGCTGGTGGCCGTGGTCCTGCCCTTCATCACCCGGATGCCCCGCACGCGGCACAACGCCGAGGAGGGGTCACTGGGCGCCGTGCGCTCCTGACCGGACCTCGCCGGACTCCGCGGCGTGGTGCGCAGCGGGATCGGGGTCAGGCGCTGCCCGTCCGCTCCTCGGCGGTGGCCTCGCGGACCACCAGCCGGGTCCAGGCGCCGACGTAGATCCGGTCGTCGTCGGCGAGCTCGTGTCGTCCGGCGGGGATGGCTGCTGTCGGTAGCGGTCCGCTCGCCGGGCCGACATACGTGCCGTTGGCGGACTGCAGGTCCTCCACCCACCACCGTTGCCCGTCGGTGGTCAGCTGGGCGTGGCGGCGGCTGACCCCGATGTCGGAGCCGCAGTCGACCTCGGGGTTGATGCCGCGGCTGAGCGACCTGCGGCCGACCAGCACGCTCTGCGCCGTCAGGGGAGCCACGGCCGGCAGACCCGGGGACGGGCAGGGCACGTCGCTCTCCTGCGCGGCGTGCCAGTCGGGGTCCACCCAGATCTCGACCACGGAGGCCGGCTCGATCGCGGGCGCGACCGGGGGCGGGGCGGGGGACATGGCCTGAGCCTGTCCGGCGTTGACGTCGATGTCGAGCGAGGAGGCAGGGTCCGGGGGCCGGGGTGGGGTGCCGGTCGTGAAGTCGAAGCCGCAGCTCTCGCAGAACAGCGCGTCGTCGGCGTTGTCGGTGCCGCAGTGCGGGCACGGCTTCGGACCCGCTGTGCCGTCCGGTCCCGGCTGCGTCGTCGGGGCGCCCTGCGGGGGCGCCCCGGTGCGCCCGGGTGCGACGGCGCTCCCGCCGGCCGGGGCGCCTCCGGCCCCGTCCGGGGGTGCTGCCGGCTCGATGGGCGCACCACAGGTGTCGCAGTAGTCGGCGGAGGCGGAGGAGTGGCCGTTGGGACAGGTGTAGCCGCTCACTTGCTGATCCGGGTCGTCTTCGTCGACGCGGTGTCGAGCGCCATCTCGTCCAGCTTGTCCACCGACGCCTTCAGCCGCACCTTCCCGGTGCCCGGGTCCTCGACGTCGACGACCTTCCTCAGCCGTGAGGTGGCCTCGTCGTTGCCGGTCTCAGCAGCGAGCTGGACGGCACGACCCAGCTTGGCCGTCGCGGTGTCGTCGTCGCCGTCGGCCTTGGCGGCCAGGCCCTCCTGGATGGCGTTGGCCAGCTCGGCCTGACCGGTGTAGTGCGCCACTGCCGGGTTGATCCGGGTGGTGAGCGTGTCGTCGTTGCTCCACAGCGCCTTGACCAGGCCCTGGGTGACCACGGTGTCGCCGACCGCCAGCTGGACGCGGGCGGCGAGCTGCTCCTGCCCGATCTGCTTCGCGGGCAGCCGGACCGCGACGTGGAAGTCGCGGGACTCATCGCCCCAGGAGCCGGTCGGGTAGGCGCCGGTCAGCGCGTTCAGCTCCTGTCGCCGGGAGGACAGGTCCTCGACGCTGGGCGAGACCTGGCGGACGAACAGCACCTGCGCACCCTGCGGCGCCCACACCCGCAGCGTCGCCTGGGCTACCCCCCGGCTCATGGCCTGGCGCATCAGCGACTCGAACTCGGCCGCCATCGACTCCGGCCGCGGGATCAGGTCGAGCGTGCCGAGCAGCGCCGTGGCGATCCGGCGGACCTCGGCGACCTGCCAGTCGGCGCCGACACCGCGGCAGTCGCACTGGAACCTGCCGCGCGCGTCGGCGATGGCCCGGGTCAGCGCCTCGGAGGTCTCGTGCTGGTTCTGTCCGTCGGTCAGCAGGATGGCGTGGCGCTGGCTCAGCCCCGGGATGGAGTCGAACAGCCGGGCCGCCATCGTGACCCAGGTCCCCATGGCGGTGCCGCCGTCGGCCCAGAAGCCCGAGACGGCCCGCTTGGCGGCGCGCCGGGTGCTGGGGTCCATGCGCGCCATACCGGTCTGCGCCGGGGCGGGCGGGTAGGCGAGGTGGGCGAGGTGGTTTCCGGCGATCACCGCGAACCAGGTGCCGTCGATGATCTGGTCGATCGCGGCGCTGGCTGCCTGCTGGGCGGCCACGATCTTGGGGCCCTTCATCGAGCCCGAGGTGTCGACGATGACGATCTCCCCAGCCTCGCCGCCGCCGGAGCGCCCCGCCTCGCCGGCGCCGGTGCAGGTCACCGTGACGATGGCGTGCACGTCGGTGCCGCCGTCGGGCAGGAACTCGTTCTGGTAGACGTCTGCGGAGAACTCAGCCATCTGGCGTACTTCCTTCCATCGTGCCGACCAGCTCAGTGGGGTTGCCCCCGCTGACGCGAGCGAGCCCCACGGTGATGTTGTCATGGCCGCCGCGCTCCTTGGCCCAGTCGACCAGCGCCCGCGACAGGCCCTGGGGTTCGCGGTGCTCGCTCGCCAACGTGGCCACCAGCGCGGCGAGGTCGGCGGGCTCGGAGCAGTAGTTCCACAGACCGTCCGAGCACACGAGCAGCCAGCCGGGCGGCTCGAGTCTGCTCGTGACGGTGTGGGCAGGCTCGGCCGGCGAGTCCACCCCCAGCCAGCGGGTGATGGCATGCGCCTGCGGCCCGTTCTCGGCCTGCTCGCGGGGCACGCCCAAGGCCATCCGCTCCGCGGCGACCGAGTCGTCGATGGTGAGCACGCGGGCCGGCGCGGGCTGGTCTGGGAGCCAGTAGGCGCGGCTGTCACCGACCCAGCCCAGCGCCAGCAGGTCACCGTCGAGGACGGCGACGACGATGGTGCACGACGCCGGGCTCGCCACCAACCGGTCACGGGTCGTCGCCACGACCGCCTCGTCCGCCGCCTCACACGCCGCTGCGATGCGGGCGGCCACTGCGCTCGCGTGGCCGGCAGCGGTGTCAGGGCCCTGGACCCGGGAGCCGGTCAGCACGGCCCGGGCCGCCCGTGCCGCAGCGAGGCTGGCGACGTCGGGGTCGGTCGATGAGGAGACCCCGTCGCAGACGACGATCACGCCGACCTCACCGGGCCCGCCCCCCGTCGGGTCGGTTGCGGCGACGGGGGACGGCAGCACGGCCAGGGCCATCGCGTCCTCGTTGCGCTCATGCCGGATGCCCCGGTCGCAGGTGCCGGCCAGCCACGGTGCAGGCTGCTCCTCGAAGTGGTCGCGCTCGGACACGGCTCTGGCGCCGCACGTCCCGCAGTAGCCGTCGGGGGCGACGGAGCCACCGCATGCGGCACACGGCGCGGCGTAGCGGGCGCTGCTGCCGGCATCGTCCAGCGGGCTGCCGTCCCGGTCGGGCGCCGCGCTGGCTGAAGCTCCGGACGCCTCCGACGCCGTCGCCGCGCCGCACACCTCGCAGAACCTCGCCTCCTCCAGGACCTCCGCACCGCACGAGCGACACGTGGCCGTGCTCATCCCGGGCCGGTCGTCGGGCTGGTCATCGGCTCATCGCCGGCTCCAGGGCCGGACCTCGTTGGCCCGGTCGACCAGATGCACCCGCTCCTCGCGCGTCGTGGCGAACGTGGCCAGCTGCCGGTACGCCATCTCCAGCCCCTCGCGCAACGGCGCCTCCTCCGCCGGCCGGCCGCCGATGATGACCGTGGGCTGCGGGCCGTCGCTCAGGACTGCCTGCAGGGCGGTGCCGAGGACGTCGGCGTTGAGCCGGGCGCGGTCGACGGGTTCGAGCGCGATGGCATCGACGCTGGACATTGCTGCGGCGAGCGACGGCAGGCCCCGACCCGACGCCGCCAGCAGCGCGGCCCGCCGGCGGCGGGCCTGGGTGTAGCTGCGGCTGGTGGTCGGGATCAGGTCCAGAGCAGCCACGGCGCCGTCGACGTCGCCGCGTCCGGCGCGGATCCGCGCCAGGCCGAACGCCGCCGGGGCGATGTAGTTGGCGTCGCACCGGGTGCAGATCAGGTAGAGCGACTCGGCCACGTCCACCTCGCCGCTGCCCTCGCAGGCCATCGCCAGCGCCAGCTTGGGCGCCAGCTCCCCCGGCACCTGGCCGTAGACGGCGTTGAACGCCGACTGTGCGGCGGTGGTCTCGCCGCGCGCCAGCGATGCCAAGCCCGAGATCCACACAGCCCGCCACTCCCACGGGTCCTCGCCCAGCAGGTCGCCGACGCAGCGGTTGACCAGGTCGAGGTGGCCGGTCTCCAGCGCCGCGTACGCGGTCGCGAGGCGCACCTCCGGCGAGGTCTGCGGCGCCATACCGAGCAGGTCGAGCCGCTCCTGCGGGCCGGCCAGGCTGACGGTGTGCAGCCAGCTGGCCATGGGATCGGAGTCGTCCACCCGCAACGTCGGCAGGTGGCGCCACTCCAGCGTCTCGTCGGACCCGGCCGGCACCCCGAACAGCAGCGACGACGTCGACGCGGCGGCGACCCCGGCCTCGGGCCGGTCGGCGGCGACCACCTCCCGCAGGACGCCGAGCAGCTGGACCCGCAGCTCGTCGGCCGACGCGAACCGGTCGCCGGGGTCGGGAGCGCAGGCCATGGCCACCAGCCGGTAGAAGGAGTCGTAGCGCTGGAACAGGGGCGTGTCGTCCACCGAGGGCAGCGAGGCGACATACCGGCTCTGGTAGCCCCGGAACTCCATGGCGAGCACGATCAGCGTCCGCCCGATGGTGTAGATGTCGGAGCCCACCGACGCCCCGGCGTCGGCGACCTCGGGTGCCTGGTAGCCGACCGTGCCGTAGATCGGCGAGTCCAGGTCGTCGATCCGGCGCACCCCGCCCAGGTCGATCAGCTTGACCGCGTCACCGACCTGGATCACGTTGTCCGGCTTGAAGTCGCAGTAGGCCAGGCCCAGGTCGTGCAGGTACTGGATGGCGGGCAGGATCTCGACGATGTAGGCGATCGCCTGGTCCAGGGGGATGGGGTCGTAGCGGCCGTGGTTGGCGCGCATCCGGGCCTTGAGCAGCTGCTTCAGCGAGGTGCCCCCGACGTACTCCATCACGATGTAGCCGGCGCCATCGTGCGTGACGAAGTTGTAGATCTCGACGATCAGGGGGTGCTCGACCTGGGCGAGGAACTGCCGCTCGGCGATGGCTGCGGCTAGCGCGTCGGGGTCGCCGGAGTTGAGCAGGCCCTTGAGCACGACCCAGCGGTCGGACACGTTGCGGTCGCGGCCCAGGTAGACCCACCCCAGCCCGCCGTGCGCCAGCGCGCCGGCGACCTCGTACTGGCCGCCCACGACGTCGCCGGGGCGCAGCTTGGCGGTGAACGAGTACGGCTTGCCGCACTGGGGGCAGAACCCCTCGGGTCGCCCGGGGCGACCGTCGCGCGACCGCCCTACCGGTGCACCGCAGTTGGCGCAGACCCGCTTGTCCTCCGGGACCGTAGGGTCCCTCATCACCGCCGCCGCCGCGTCGACCGGCGCGACCGGCGGGACGGTGGTGATGCCGGCGCCCAGCCGAGCGCCGCGTAGCCGCGTCGAGCCCGTGCCGTGGCGCCGGGTCAGCCGGCTCCCGCCGATCCCGGCGCGCGCGGAGCCCAGGGCGGCCGACGCCAGGCGGATCGACGAGCGCGAGACCGTGGTCAGCGACGGCGACGTGCCGGCCGGGGCGCCCGTGGTGTTCGGCGTTGTGTTCGGCGGGGGGCCGGCCGGCGCGGAGGTGGCACCGGCTCCAGCAGCGCCGCCCGAGTAGCCCACCGGCGCCGGCGGCGATCCGCAGACGTCGCAGTATCCGTCGACGATGGCGCCGGGGCAGCCGGGCTGGCTGCACGCGTGCGGTCTGGTGGTGCCCGTGGCGACGCTCACGCGGATCGGCCCCGGCTGGGGGTCAGTGCCGCCAGCACCGCCTGGTAGACCCCGACCAGGGCCTCGGCGCGGCCCAGGTCGACCGGCACGGCACCGAGCGCGGCCTGGGCGGCCCGGTGCGCCTCGGCCACCAGCGGGTCGGCGCCGACGCCGGCGCGCAGGGCCTTGGCGCGGTAGGCGTCCAGCCGGCCGCGCAGCTCCTCGCGGCGCCCGAGTGCCGCGGCGTACGCGTCCTGCGCGATGGTCAGTGCGCGGGCCACCCGGTCCAGGCGGGCCAGGTAGGCGTCGACGGCGTCGGGCTCCTCAGGGACCGGGCCGAGGGCGTCGACGTCGGGTATGGCCAGGCGGGGGGCCGGGGACACGGCGCGTACGCAGCGCGTGGCCAGGTCGCGCACCACCTGGGTCCTGGCCTGCAGCGCGGTGCGCAGGGTGCGGGCGCGGGCGCTGTCGCGGGCAGCCTCGCGACGGCGGGCCGCGCCGACGATGAGGTCCCGCTCGGTCGTCGCGCACTCGATCTCCAGCGGCGCCAAGGGTCCCTGCACGTCGCCGCCGCGCTGGGCACTGGCCGCCAGGGCCGCGACCCGGTCGGCGAGCCGCGACGTCCTGCTCGTGGCCGCGTCCCGGGCCGGTCCCTCCGGCACGGTGGGCAGCAGCTCGCGTACGCGCTCGACCCCGGCTCGCAGTGCCCTGATCCGCGTCCCGGCGTCGGCCTCGAGAGGGTCCAGGGCCAGGCGGGACCGCAGCGACGTGGCGAGGGCATCGGAGAGCCGGCACGCCTCCGGCAGCGACACGGCCATCGGCGCGACGGAGCCTGCAGGAGTGTCCAGCCGGCCCCAGATCAGTGTGGCCAGGCGCTCGCGCTCGCTCGCCCCGACGCGGCCCGAGTCCCAGGTGGCAAGGAGCAGGTCGTGCCGGTCGGCGACGGCCTTCCAGAGCGCCATCGACAGCGTCACGTCGGCGGTGAAGGCCGCCGGCTCGGGCGAGGCGAGGGCCGCCTCGTCGAGGCTGCCCAGCTCGCGTCGGCGTTGGTCACGCCAGGCGCCCAGGGCCTCGAGGTAGCGCAGCGCCTCGGTGGGCTCGACCGGTGTGCCCAGCCGGCCGGGAGCCGGCGGCGCGACGGCGGTAGGGGCACTCATGGCTTGCGACCGTAGACCGGCGCAGGGGGCGCCGGCGCGGGGCCGAGCGCCGCCTTCAGCCACCGGTCGTAGTCCTTCTTCCAGGTGCCGTCGGTCCGCATCCGGTCCAGCACGGCGTTGACGAAGCGGACCAGGTCGAGGTTCTTCGGCGCCATCGCCAGGCCGTAGGGCTCGCTGCTGAACCTCGCGCCGACGACCTTGGCGTAGGGGTCCTGCGCGGCCAGCCCGGCCAGCACGGTGTCGTCACCGGTGATCGCGTCGACCTTGCCCTGCTGGAACAGCACCAGGCAGGCGGTGTGGGTGCCGGCGGGCACCGGCACCACCCCCCGGAACGTGGCGATGGTGGTCAGGCTGGTGGACCCGCTGGGCGCGCACACCCGCTTGCCGCCCAGCTCGGCCGGCCTGGTGACAGGTGACGTCACGGGCACGAGCAGCCTCTGCCCGGCCTGGTAGTACTGGCTGGAGAACGCCACCTGCTTCCACCGTTCGCAGTTGATCGTCATGTTGCGCGCCACGATGTCGACCTCGCCGGATGTGAGCGCGGGGATCCGCTGCGCGGCGTTGATCACGGTGAAGTCGACCTTGTCCGGGTTGCCGAACAGCGCCGTCGAGACCGCCCGCAGCATGTCGATGTCGAAGCCCTCGATCGGAATGTTGGGCTTGAGCGGGTTGGCGGCTCCCAACAGCAGGGTGTCGGCCGACACGCCGGCCTTGAGGTAGCCCCTCTTGTAGATCGCCGCGAGCGTCGGGCCGGAGCCCTTCCGCGGCTTCGGCAGTGGGCCGTCGGGGCGGTACGAGGCCAGACACTGCCCGGTTCCGGTAGCGGTGCCGGTGCTGCCCGCCGACGCCGACGGGGACGTGCTGGTCGTGGCGCTCGCCGCTGGCACCGGCGTCGGCCGGTAGGCCGCCGAGGAGCACCCGGCAGTGGTGAGTACCAGGGCCGTCACCGCGGCGAGCGACAGGCGGCGCCCGATGACGGTGTGCAGGGCGCTCATCGGTGCACCCTCATCGGTACTCCTCCAGCCGCACGGCGATGCCCCACCAGGCGGCCGCAGCCGCGAGCAGACCGACCATCAGGGCGAGCGCACCCAGCAGAGGGAGCCAGCGGTGCCCGGACAGCTGAGCGGCGGTGTCCGCGCCGGCCGCCTCCAGGACCCGGGCGCTCGCGGCATCGAACGCCTGGAACGTCGCGTTGGCCGAGGACGACGACGACGAACCGGTGGCCAGTGCCACCGCCTTCCTCCAGTCGCCGCCGTCGTCGAGAGCGCGGATGCGGGCGTGCGTGCGTGCATAGGGCGTCCACGTGCCGAGCAGGTCGCTGCTCCCACCCAGCAGCGCGTCGATCTTCCTGGCCTGCTCGGTCACCGTGGCCGCTGCCGACTTCCACTGCGCCTCGATGGTGGCGCCCGAGCCTCGCTTGATCAGGGTCAGGCTCTCCCGGGACTTGGCGTCGAAGCCGGCGATCCGCGCGCTCGCAGCCTCGAGCGTGACGGCATACGACTGCCGGCTCACGGCGCGTACCTGGCCGGAGAGCGAGCTGAGGGTCAGCACGGCCAGCAGGCCGGTGACCAGGACGATGGCCGTCGCCAGGGACAGAGGGGTGTTGACCAGGCGGTGGGTGCGCCGGGCGACCCAGACCATGATGGCGATCAGCGATCCCAGGGCCAGGATGCCGAAGATGACGACCCACAGCGCCGCGCGAGCCGTCGAGTTGAACTCCACGCCGGTCCGCTCCTGGTTGGCGCTCACCAGGTTGTCCAGGACTGGCAGCGCGTCCTCGCGCAGGCCCTGGCTGGCGTTGGCGAGGTACTGAGCACCGACCGGCAGGCCCTGGCGGTTGGTGGCCCGCGCCTGCTCGACTAGCCCCGCGTAGGTGACCAGGGCGCTGTTGAGCGCGGCCAGCGCGGCGCCGTCCGCCGGCTGGGCCTCGGCGGCCTCGGCGACCAGCCGCGACGCGGCGGCGATCGAGGAGGAGTACTGCTCGCGGTCCGACCTGGGCTCCAGGCCACCGACCAGGAAGGCGTTGGTGGCGCCGGCGTCGGCGCGGACCAGCTCGGTGTGGATCTCCTGGATGCGTACCAGCTGCCGGGCGTTCGCCCCCGCTCGGTTCAGGGCCTCGCTCTCGGCCCGGAACGCCTGTGCGGTGGCCAGGCCGAAGGCGAGGCTGACCACGATCGCCAGGGCGGCCCAGAGGCGCAGGCGTCCGGGCGTGCCGGCCGTGCCGGACCGGACCAGCGCCCGCAGCCGGGCGGTGGCCTGGCTGAGCGGGCTGTGCGCGGCGGCCGGGCCATCCGGTGCGAGCGGGTAGCCCGAGGTCCCGGGCGGGGCGGACGGAGACGGCCCCTGCCGCGTCGGCATCGACCCGCGCGCGCCCGGCGTCGGGGTCGTCGTCTGGGTCACGCGGGACCTTTCGTCGGGTCGTCGACCGGCTCGTCGGGCAGCTCACCGCTCGGGTCACCGCCCGCCGGGTCACTGCGGGCCGGGTCACCGGCCGGCTCACCGGGCGGGAGGTCCTCCGCGAGGTCTGCGGCCACGAGCAGCCGGAGCTGTTGCGTACTCGGTTCAGCAACGTCCTGGAGCCGCCAGGCGTGCCGCCCGATGGCTGCCTCGAGGACGTTGCGTGCGAACCGGCCGTTCCCGAACGCCATACCGCGCTCCGCCGCCGCGACCATGTCCCGGAAGGCGGCGAGCGCGCCGGGGTCCAGCTCGTAGTCGGCGCCCTTGGCCAGCTGCACGAGGATGTCGACCAGCTCGCCGTCGGTGTAGTTCTCGAAGGTGATCGTGGTCCGGAACCTGCTGGCCAGCCCGGGGTTGGCGGCGATGAACGCCTCCATCGGCGCCGGGTATCCCGCGACGATCACCACCAGCTCGTCGCGGTGGTCCTCCATCTCCTTGACCAGGCTCGCCACGGCCTCCTCGCCGTACTGGTCCCCGGTCAGGCTGTACGCCTCGTCGACGAAGAGCACTCCCCCCAGTGCGCTGGCGACGACAGCTGCGGTCTTGACCGCTGTCTGGCCCAGGTAGCCGGCCACCAGCTCCGAGCGGTCCACCTCGACCAGCTGACCCCGGCTGAGCAGCCCGAGCGCCCGGTAGATGCTGCTGACCAGCCGGGCGACGGTCGTCTTGCCCGTTCCGGGGTTGCCGACGAAGACCAGGTGACGGGTGATCGCCGGGTTCTTCAGGCCAGCCTTCTCGCGCAGCGCCTCCACCCGCAGCATGGCGACCTGCCGGTGCACCTCGCGCTTGACCCGGGCCAGCCCGACCAGCGCGTCGAGCTCGGCGAGCAGCTCCTCGAGCGTCTTCTGCGGCGCGGTCGGCGCCGTCGGCGCCTCGGCCACAGCAGTCTGCTGTGACGCTGTGGTCTGCCGTGCCGCTGTGGTAGGCGGTGCCGAGTCGTCGGCCGCGCCGGCCACCGGCTGAGCCACTTCGGTGTCCGGTGGCGTGGGCCAGGTGGGCGACGAGGGCCGCAGCCCGGCGACCGACGTGCCGACGCCCACCGCCTGGAGCTGCGCGGCAGCGGCCACGGAGGCGTTGCCGATGACCCGCATCGTGGGCTCGCCGAGCGTGCAGGCGGCAGAGGCCACCTCGGCCAGCGCGGCGGCATACGCGGCCGCGTGCTCGGAGCGGTCCGCCGCCAGCCCGGCCAGGCTCACCGTCGGCGCCCCGCGCCAGCGGCGGGCCCGGGTCGCGGCGTCGAAGAAGTCCCGAGTCGTGCCGCCCCCCACCGCCGCGGTCCAGTCCGGCGCTGCCCGTGGAGCCGACTCCGCGATGGCTGCAGCAAAGTCGGCGCCCTCGCGTCGAGCGGCCTCCGCCGACAGCTCGGCCTTCTCGGCCACCCGCACGAGCGCGTCGAGGGCGTCCCGCAGGGCGGTCACGGCGCGGCGCCATGGGAGCCGCCCGTCGGCGGCATCAGCGATGAGGGCGCCTGCGCCGAGGGGGGCACCAGGGAGCCGGGCCGGCCTTCGGCTGCCTGCCCGAGATCGAGCGTGCCGCCGCTGGATGCGGGGCCGAACCGTTCGGCGAGGAACCGGCCCTGCACGACCAGCGCCTCCGCGTCGGCCCGGCACACGGCGTCGTAGACCTTGTCCATCGTGGCGCCGAGCAGGTCGAGCTGGTCGATCAGGATCATCAGCGAGGTCTTGCCACGGTCGACGGGCCGGCTGTCCGCGAACTGGCGCGGCAGCCGCAGGTAGCCCCCGACGGCGTCCGGAAGGTAGTCGGTCGCGGTCGCCATCACGGTGTACGCCTGCGGGCTGCCCGCCCCCAGTGTCGACAGCCGGGGGATCGTGTCCCGCACCACCCGGCAGACGCGGCCCACCCGGGAGGCGACGACGGCGGGCACGGCACCGGACGCCACGAGCTGCTCGACCCGGGCGACCGCCTCGAGCAGGTCCTCGCTGGTCGGCACGCGGGGCAGCTCCAGCCGTGGCGCCGGCTCTGGCTCCGGCTCCGGGCGGCCGAAGACGCGCGACCAGAACCCTCCCGATGGCATCTGGCGATTCTCGCAGACCGCGGCAGGCCCGTTGGCGTCCTGCGGGAGGCACTCCGCTCAGGGCCGTCCGGCGGCCGTGCCGGCGCGGATCGCCCGCAGGGCGTCGGCGACCTCGACGGCGTCGCCTTCGGCGACCTCCGAGCTGTGCCGGTCCGGCCGGGCCGCCAGCAGGTAGACCAGCCCGCTGCCCAGCACGACGACCAGCCCGATGGCGACGACCCAGCGGTCGACGAAGCCGGGGCCGTCGCCGGGGCGGATGAGCAGGACCATGGCGGACACGCCGTAGGCGAGGGCGACGACGTTGACCGCCATGCCCCAGCCGCCGAGGGTCCACAGCCCGGCCGGCTTCCACCCGCGCAGCCGCTGGCGCAGCGCGGCGAGCACCACGGCCTGGAAGGCGATGTAGATCCCCAGCACGGCGAAGGCGGTGACCCGGGCGAGCGAGTCGGGGTTCACGAAGACGAACAGGCAGATCAGGATCGGCACCACGCACGCGACGAGCAGGGCGTTGGTCGGAACCGCGTGCCGCTCGGACAGGCGGCCCAGCCAGGTGCTACCCGGCAGCATCCGGTCCCGCGCGAAGGCGTAGAGCAGCCGGCTGCCGGCGGCCTGCAGGGACAGCACGCACGACACGAACGCGGTGATCGCGACGAGCAGGAACAGCTTGGACCCCACGGTCCCGAGGGAGTCGACCAGGATCGAGGGGATCGGGTCGGCGTCCTTGCCGGCGACGATCGCCTTCAGGTTCGGCGCGGCAAGGACGTAGCCCGCGAACGACACCACGCCGGAGACGCCGCCGATCAGGATGGTGAGGATCATCGCCGTGGGGATCCGGCGGGTCGGGTCCTGCACCTCCTCCGCCACGTCGCCGCAGGCCTCGAAGCCATAGAAGAGGAACAGCCCGCTCAGCGAGGCGCCCAGGAAGGTGCCCAGGTAGGGCTTGCCGCCACCGGCGCCCAAGGGGTCGAAGAAGACCGAGAAGGGCTGGTGGCGCTGGAACAGCAGCAGGTACAGCCCCAGCGCGAGGACGCCGGCGAGCTCGGCCACCAGCCCGATGCGGGCGATCCGCGCCAGCATCCGGGTGCCGCTGAAGTTGAACGCCAGCGCCAGCACGAGCAGCCCCACCGCGGTGAGCAGGCCGACCAGCGGGGTGAGGGTGATACCGAACAGGGAGGCCACGAAGCCGCCACCGAACTCGGCCACCGCCGTGACGGTGACGATGATCGCCCAGATGTAGACCCACGAGACGACCCAGGCGAACTTGCGGTTCCAGAGCCGCCGCGTCCACGGGTAGATCCCACCCGCGAGGGGATACTGCGAGACCACCTCACCGAACACCATTGCCACCATCAGCTGGCCCGCGCCCACGATGAACAGCCACCAGAGCGACGGTGGGCCGCCGAGGCTGAGGCTGTAGGAGAACAGCGAGTAGACACCCACCAGCGGCGAGAGGTACGTGAATCCCAGCGCGATGTTGGACCACAGGCTCATCGACCGCCGGAACTCACCCGAGTAGCCGAGCGCAGCCAGGTGCGCCTCGTCGGTCCCGGCCGCCGACGGGGGCGACGGCGGGGTGGAGCCGGAGTGCGTCATCGAGGTCCTCCTGGTCGGGCGCTGGTTTGACACTAGCTCCGGCGTGGACGGACGATCGTGGCTGCGGACGGAGCAACATGGATGATGTCATCTCGGTAGCCGGCCCGATCGTGATCCTGGCCATCATGGTCTTCGGCGGCGCCGCCATCGCCAAGGGCGGCTTCACCATGTGGCGCACGCCGAGCGACGGCGACTCGTTGACCAACCGGCTGCTCGGCCGGGGACCGGGCGAGGAGGTCCTGCGCCCCAGCCCGTACGACCGGGCCAGGCGCCGCCTTCGCAGCCGGTGGGCTGCTCGGCGCGCCGGACGCTGAACGCCCGCGCCCCAGCCTCGAGAGTCAGCCCCTCTGGGTCAGCCGGCTCAGCGGCCGAGGTCGAGCGAACCGCGGGCGACCCTGTCGTCCTGGCGGTTGACCCGCTCCAGGTAGGTGCGCGACTTGTCGACCTCGGTCTCGAGGGTCCCGATCGTGGCAGCCATGGTGTCCAGCGCCTGCACCTTGAACGCGTCGATGGCGTCCATCGTGGCGTAGATGTTGGCGAAGGCCGCCTGTAGCTGCGGCAGCCCGATCGTGGCCGAGGCCGCCTGCTGCTGGATCTGCACCGAGTTGTCGCGCAGCATCTGGGAGGTCCGCTCGATCAGCCCGGACGTCGTGGTGTTCAGCGCGGTGATCTGGTCCAGCACCAGCTTCTGGTTGCCGAGCGCCTGGGCCACGATGACGGCCGTCCGCAGCGCGGAGATGGTGGTGGTCGAGGCCCGGTCCACCCCCTTGACCAGCTCCAGGTTGTTCTTGATCACCACGTCGATGGCCAGGTAGTTCTGGATCGAGACCGCGAGCTGGGTCAGCAGGTCCTGGTGCTTCTGCCGTACGTAGAACAGCACGTCCTCGCGCAGCGTCTTGGCCTTCGCGGGGTCGCTCACGTCCAGGTCGGCGATCGAGGCGGCGAGCCGGGAGTCGAGCCGCTCGGCGACGTAGACGTACTGGTTCAGCCGGCCCATGGTGTCCCAGAGCTGCTGCTTCTCCATGTTCAGCGCCACGTTGTCCTTGGCCAGCTCGTCCTGCCCGTCGCGCAGCGCGTGCAGCACGGCGTCCAGGTGGCTCTGCGCGCTCTGGTACTTGTGGAAGTAGTCCGTGACCTGGTCACCGAACGGCAGCCTCTTGAGGAACCGGCGCGACCCCTGCACGCCCTTGGGGTCGAGGTCCTCGACCGTGCGCCGCAGCTCGAGCAGCGTGGCGCCGACCTTGCCCCCCTCGGCCAGCGCGCCCTCCTGCATGGCCTTGACCGGCGACTTGAGCAGCCGGTTGGACGACTCCGCGGCTCGCCGGATCTCCTGGTCGCCCATCGTCCGCACGTCGTTGGCCTTGGCGGCGAACTCCGGCGACTGGGGCTCCAGGCCGGTCAGCGAGCTCAGGTAGCTGTCCACCTTGGCGTCAAGGCCGGGCAGCGCGGTGGCTGGCACGGCCGGCGCCAGCCGGGGCGCCGCCGTCGCCGCCACCGGCTGCGGCACTGCCGGCGGGGTAAGGGTCAGGACCGACTCCATCGCGGCGGGCGGCGCCAAGGGCGCCTGCTGGGTGCCGTCGGGTCCGCTGGTCTCGCTCATGGTCCCACCCGTCGTGTCGTGTCCGTCGGCCACACCTGCAGCCCTCGCAGCACACCCCCGCGGCGCGCCGGGACGGCATACAGACGTGGGGCCAATCTACGTGGTTCCCGCAAGCTCGTAGCCCGCTGCAAGGCGCGGGATACGCTCGGAGAGACATGAACGCACAGCCGTCCGGAGGTCCAGCCGACGCCACGTACTGCGTCCCCCTCGTCAGGTGGGCCGACCTCGGGGCGCCGGTGCGCTACGTCGACCACGGCGGTCCGGCCGACGGACCCGTGCTCGTGTGCGTCCACGGGCTGGGCGGCTCCGCGGTCAACTGGGCAGCCCTGGCCCCGCTGCTGACCACCGCCTGTCGGGTCATCGCCCTCGACCTTGCCGGCTTCGGCCTGAGCCAGCCCGACCCCTTCGTCGCTAACGGGACGTCGGTCACGGCCAACCAGGAGCTGCTGCAGCGCTTCCTGGACGAGGTGGTGCAGGAGCCGGCCGTGCTGGTCGGCAACTCCATGGGCGGGCTGATCACGATCCTGGAGACCGCTCGGCATCCCGACTCGGTCAGCGGGCTGGTCCTGCTCGACCCGGCGCTGCCCACGGACGTCCGCACGGCGCCGCACCCCATGGTCACCGTCGGCTTCGCCCTGTATGCCGTGCCCCGCGTCGGTGCTGCGTTCATGGGCGCCCGCCGCAGGGGCCGGACTGCCGAGCAGTATGCGCGGGAGGTCATGCGGCTGTGCTGCTCCGACCCCAGCCGGGTGCCGGAGGAGATCTTCCGCCAGCACGTCGAGCTGGCGAGGCAGCGCGAGCAGCTGCCCGGCACGCCGGACTTCGATGCCCAGTTCCTGCTCGCGGCGCGATCGCTGCTGCGCACCGTGACGCCCGGCCGGGCATACCAGCGGATGATGCACCGCATCGACGACGCCGGAGTATCCGTGCTGCTGATCCACGGCGACGAGGACCGCCTGGTCTCCGTCGCGGCGGCACGGACGGCGGCGCGCGCGCATCCGACCTGGCGTTTCGAGGTCGCCGAGGGCGTCGGCCACGTCCCCCAGCTGGAGGTCCCCGACTGGACGGCGGCGACGGTCCTGAGCTGGTTGACGGAGGTCGGGCTGCTGCCATGCAGCAGCTGAGCGGGCTCGACGCGGCCTTCCTGGTCCTGGAGAGCGGCTCAACCCTCGCCCACGTCGGCTCGGTCTGCGTGCTCCAGGGGGAGCCGGAGCTCACCGTGGAGCGGCTCCGCGAGGTTGTCCGGTCCCGTCTGGACTGGCTGCCGGTATGTCGCCGCCGGCTGGTCACCGTCCCTGGCGGCATCGATCACCCGTGGTGGGCGGAGGTCTCCGACCTCGACCTCGGCTACCACGTGACGGGGTCGCGGCTGCCTGCAGGACCAGGCAGCTCGGACCAGCGGCTCGCGGGCCTGGTCGCCTCACTCCATGAGCGGCGGCTGGACCGCACCCGCCCGCTGTGGGAGATGCACCTGGTCACCGGTCTCTCCGGTGGCAGGGTGGCGCTCTACTCCAAGGTGCACCACGCGGCCCTCGACGGGATCGCCGGAGGCGACCTGCTGACGGCCCTGCTCGACCCTTCGCCGGTGGCGCCTGCGGCCACCCCGTGCGGCCCGGTCGCGCCGACCGTGCCGGAGCGGGCTGCCTACCTCACCGACCAGGTCCCGACCCCGGCCTGGCTGCTGGCCAGGGGCCTGCTCAACCTGGCCCGCTGGCCGTTCCACGCCGCTCGCCTGGCTGCTCGGGTGGTCCGCGCGGCGCCCGCCGTGGCCGGAACGCTGCGACCGCTCACCCGCGAGCTGACCGCGCGTGACGTCCTGGGCTGGCTCCGCGCTCCGCGGCTCTGGGCTCCCCCGACCCCCTTCAACGCACCCATCTCGGCGAGCCGGACCTGCGCCTTCGCCACGCTCCCGCTGGCCGACGTCAAGACCATCCGCCGGGGGAGCGAGCTGACCGTCAACGACGTGCTGATGACGCTCGTGGCAGGCGCGCTGCGTCAGTGGCTGCTGGCGCACGACGCACTGCCGGCGGCGTCGCTGGTGGCTGCCGTGCCGGTGTCGGTGCGAGGCGGCCGCCCCGGCGGGGTCACGGGGCCGGCCATCCCGGTGGCCGGCCGGGGCAGCCGCGACTCCGCCAACCGGTTGTCGTTCCTGCTGGCTGCGCTGCCGACCACGCTGGAGGGCAGTGCCGACCGGCTCGAGGCGATGCGGGCGTCGCTGCAGCGGGCCAAGGCCGGGCACGCGGCGATCCCCCGGAACCTCATCGCCGACCTCACCCAGCTGACCCCGCCCGTGCTGGGCGCCGCAGAGTGGCGGCTGCTCGTCCGGCTGCGTGCGCTGCAGTGGGGGGGCTTCAACCTGGTCATCTCCAACGTGCCCGGTCCCAGCCGGCCGCTCTACCTGGCCGGCGCCGAGCTGCTCGCGTGGTACCCCGTGTCGGCAGTGGCCGACGGTCAGGGCCTCAACGTCACGGTGATCACCTACCGGGGCACGGTGCACGTCGGTCTGCTGGCCTGTCCCGAGCTGATACCGGACCTGGAGACGATGGCCGGCTACCTGCGCGAGGAGGTCGCCGCCCTGGTCGGCAGCGCCCCGCCGGCCACCTGGTCCAGGAACGCGCCCACCAGGGCCTCGGCGCGGGCGTGCGACTCGTCGTCCAGAGCCGTCACGTGAGCCAGCAGGAGATCCGGGTCGAGTCCGCGGGCCCGCGCCTCGTCCGCGCCACCGTTGTCCAGCCAGCCCTTGAGCATCGCCGAGTCGAGCTCGGGGTGGAACTGCACGGCCATGTTCTGCCGCAGCACGAACGCCTGCGACGCCGAGGCGTTGCGGGCCACCTCGGTCGCGCCCGGCGGCAGTGACCACCGGTCGCTGTGCCACTGGAACCACGGTCCCTGCGGCACCAGTGACGGGTCGTCGGTGTGCACCACGCTCCAGCCGATCTCGGGTGCGGGGGAGCGCGCCACCGAGCCCCCGTGGGCGCGCGCCAGCATCTGGGCGCCGAAGCAGATGCCCAGCACCGGCACACCGGCGGCATCGGCCCGCTGCGCGAGGTCGAGCTCCGGGAGCAGCCAGGACCCGATCAGCTGGTCCTCGTACGCGCCCCACGTCGCGCCCATGACCACCACCGCGTCGTACGCCGTGGGCTCGGGGAAGGCCACCTCGACCCCCGGCGCGGTGTAGTGCGCCTGGTCGACGACGAGCAGCTCGTCGATCCGGTAGCCGCGGTCCAGGAAGCCCTGTCCGACCGCGCCTGGGGGTGAGACGTGGTCATGCTCGATGAACAGGACGCGCATGGCGAAGGAGCCTACGCGGCGCAAACGCCCGGGAAACACAGCCTGCCCGCGGTCGAGGTGGTGCCGTGGCTGGGGACCGAGCGGCCGGGCCGGCTGGCGCCGGCGCTGACCCGGTTCCCGACGCGCGGTAGCGCTCACCGCCGGCACCCCTCGACGTCGAACCTGGCTGGACCGGGACGCTGCGTCTTCTGGTGCGCACCGGCCCCGCTGACCCAGGGCGCGGTCTCACACCTGAGGATCCTGGTCGACGCGGACCTGCTGACGCCGGAGCAGCGTGGCAAGTGATCTGGCTCCACCGCGGCGGGGCAGATCCAGGGTCTGGGGGGATGATCACCGGGGTGATCCAGTGGCCGACGTCTGTGCAGCGCCGGGCGGTGCTCGTCGAAGTCGCCGCGGCGATACCGATCCCTGGCGGTGCCTCCGCGGTGCTGGTAGCGGTCGACGGTGTAGATGGCGCCGGGAAGACAGTGTTCGCCGATCAGCTCGGAGACGTCTTGACCGCCGCAGGGCGGACGGTGATCCGCGCCTCGACCGACGATTTTCACCGACCGCAGGCTGAACGGTACCGCCGCGGCCGGACCTCACCG
>JAABUM010002544.1_pt1 | contig 24151 bp, 22 predicted proteins | sample 5559161 | NCBI WGS metagenome assembly JAABUM01 (sample SAMN10711868, study PRJNA513369) | rock metagenome | isolation source: Antarctica rocks | place: Antarctica: Victoria Land, Siegfried Peak nord
TGGGGCTGGCTCTCGATCCGGAATGGGCGATCGGCCCCGGGCAATATCCCGGTCGCGTTTTCGGGAGCGTGACCGGCGCCCAGGTAGATGAGGTCGCGGCGTACTTGTCCGGCATCGTCACGAAGCACGACCTGCCCGAGAAGGCGATGATCGTGCACGTTCTACGGACGTCGATCCTGACCGAACCGGAGGGTATGCGTCATCGGACGGGCGTAGCTCTGGTGAAGTCCGTCGATGGTATCGGCGGACGGGAATCGAAGACCGGCACCTACGCACGGGTCATGGCAGGCACGCCGCCCTGGTTTCGACCAGGTTTCAAAGTGTTCTACTCCGAAGATGCGAAGGTAGGCCCGCTGATGACGAAGAAACAGGTGCTGGCGTTGACCCCGCAACCGGACTACGTGCTCTACGAGTAGTCACCGTCGAGAGGGCCCGTCCTGCACCGTTGCGGAGCGGCCTTCTCATCGCGTGCGTCCGCCCGAGAGAACTCAGACGTTGAAGCCGAGCGCGCGCAGCTGGTCGCGGCCGTCATCGGTGATCTTGTCCGGGCCCCACGGCGGCATCCACACCCAGTTGATCCGGTGGCTGGCAGTCAGGCCTTCGAGAGTTGCACCGACCTGGTCTTCGATCACGTCGGTCAATGGGCACGCGGCGCTGGTCAATGTCATGTCGATGACCGCGTTGGCTTCGCCGTCGACGGTGATGCCGTAAACCAGGCCGAGATCGACCACGTTGATGCCGAGCTCGGGGTCGACGACATCGCGCATAGCCTCTTCCAGGTCGGCCACGTTCGGGGTCGCCGGGTTCGCTGCAGGAGTTGGGGTGGTTTCGGTCATGAGGTACCTCCGGGAACAGGGTGTGGTTCGGTGCCGAGTATCTCGGCTTCGGTCAGTGCTGCGGTGAAAGCAGTCCAGGGCAACAGCGCGCATTTGACACGAGCTGGATATTTCGCGACGCCGGCCAGAGCGACGCCGTCGCCCAGCAGTTCTTCGTCGCCCGGGTCGGTGCCGCGACTGGTCAGCATCGACTTCATCGCCTCGAAGGTGACCAGTGACTGTTGGATGCTCTCCCCCGTGACCTCCTCGGCGAGGATCGACGCCGCGGCGATCGAGATCGAACAACCGATCGCGTCATAGGAAACGTCGGTCACCCGACCCGCGTTCAACTGGACGCGAAGCGTCACTTCGTCGCCGCACGTTGTGTTCACGTGGTGCACCTGCGCGGCATAGGGCTCGCGCAGCCCGGCGTTCACAGGCCGCTTGGAGTGTTCGAGGATCAATTCCTGGTACAGGTCCATCACGCTGCCCCCGACTCGACACCGAAGATCTGCGGCACCCGATCGAGCGCAGCGGCCAGCGCCGAGACGTCCTCGAGAGTTGTGTAGACCGAGAAACTGGCCCGTGTCGACGAGGTCAGTCGCTGGGCACGATGTAATGGCCACGCGCAGTGGTGCCCGGTTCGGACGGCGACACCGTCGTCGTCCAGCACCTGACCGACGTCGTGCGGGTGCACGCCGTCGACGCTGAAAGCCACGGCTCCGCAGCGCTTACTCGCATCCAGCGGTCCCAGCACGGTGATCCAGGGCCGCTTCGCGAATTCCTGCAGGACCGCTTCGGTGATGACCCGGTCGTGCGCCAACACCTCGTCCATACCAAGAGCGCTCAGGTAGTCGCAGGCGACGCCGAGTGCCACGGCCTGGGCTGCGACCGGCACGCCCGCCTCGAAGCGCTGCGGCGGGGCGGCGTACGTCGAGCCTTCCATCGTGACCAGCTCGATCATCGATCCCCCGGTCAGGAACGGAGGCATCGCTGCGAGCAGCTCAGGCCGTCCCCAGAGCACGCCGATCCCAAGGGGTCCGAGCATCTTGTGACCACTGAAGGCCAGGAAGTCAACGTTCAATCCACTGACATCGACGGGCAGGTGGGGAACCGACTGGCACCCGTCCAGCACCACCAGCGCACCGACCTCGCGCGCGCGGGCGGCAAGTGTGTCGACCGGGTTGATGACGCCGGTGACGTTCGAAACGTGGGTGAACGCCACAATTTTCGCCCGGTCACTGATGATCGAGTCCATCTCCGACAGGTCCAACTCACCGGTGCCGGTAACTGGAATCCACCGTAGCGTCGCGCCCGTGCGCCGACACAGTTCCTGCCACGGAACCAGGTTGGCGTGATGCTCCATTTCAGTCACCACGACCTCATCGTCCGGGCCGAGTCGGAACCGGTCCGCTAGTGACGGATCGACTCCGTCCATCGCCCCTGGCGCACCGGAGTTGCTGAAGGCGTAGGCCACCAGATTGAGCGCCTCGGTGGCGTTCTTGGTGAACACGATTTCGTCCTGCCGACCACCGATGAACTCGGCGACGGTCGCTCGGGCACCTTCGTAGGCGTCGGTCGCCTCCTCAGCGATCTGATGCGCACCTCGATGAACAGCAGCGTTGTGCTGCTCGTAGAAGTTGCGCTCAGCGTCCAGGACAACGCGAGGCTTTTGCGAAGTGGCACCGGAGTCGAGATAGACCAACGACTTGCCGTCGCGCACCGTGCGGGTGAGCAACGGAAAATCCGCCCGCACCTGCTGCGCATCGAACGGCATGACGATCAGGCCTTGGCAGCCACGAGGTAGCGGTCGTATCCCTCGTTCTCGAGGCGGTCGGCCAGTTCCGGGCCGCCCTCTTCGGCAACCTTGCCATCGATGAACACGTGGACGTGGTCGGGCTTGATGTAGCGCAGGATCCGCGTGTAATGGGTGATCAACAGGACGCCGATGTCGGTGCTTTCCTTGGCGCGGTTGACACCCTCGGCGACGATCCGCAGAGCGTCGACGTCCAGACCTGAATCGGTCTCGTCCAGGATGGCGATCTTGGGCCGCAACAATTCCATCTGAAGAATCTCGTGGCGCTTCTTCTCGCCACCGGAGAATCCTTCGTTGACGTTACGCTCGGCGAACGCGGGGTCCATCCGCAAGTTGTCCATCGCGCCCTTGACGTCCTTGACCCAGGTACGTAGCTTCGGTGCCTCGCCGTCCACTGCGGTCTTCGCGGTGCGCAGAAAATTGGACACGCTCACGCCGGGTACCTCGACGGGGTACTGCATGGCCAGGAACAGACCGGCCCGCGCACGCTCATCGACCGACATGGCCAGTACGTCCTCGCCATCGAGGGTGACGGTGCCGCTGGTGACGTTGTACTTCGGGTGTCCCGCAATGCTGTAGGCCAGTGTCGATTTGCCCGACCCGTTGGGGCCCATGATCGCGTGGGTGGCTCCCGACTCGATGGTCAGGTCGACGCCCTTGAGGATCTCCTTGGCGCCCTGCTCGGTGTCGACCGACACGTGAAGGTCGCGAATCTCAAGTGTTGCCATATTCGTTCAGTGTCCTTTGGTAGTTCAGGTGGAGGGGATGGCGACGAAAACGTCGTTGCCATCAATTTTCACGATGTAGGTATCGATGGGTTCTGTTGCCGGAAGGCAGTCAGGTCGGCCGGTGCGCAGATCGAAACGCGAGCCGTGCAGCCAGCACTCGAGCATGCAGCCCTCGACCTCCCCTTCGGAAAGGGAGACATGGCCGTGTGAGCAGAGGTCGTTGACTGCGTAGACATCGCCCTCCTCGGTGCGGGCCAGTGCAATGTCGGTACTTCCGATCGTGATCTGCGTTACCGATCCTGGGCCGAGATCGTCCAGAGAAGCGACCTTGGCGAATTCCTGGGTCAACTCATCGTTGCTCATTCGCCGGCCTGCTTGAGTTCCTCCTCGATCGCCGACATCACGGTGTCGACCACCTCGGGTACGCCGATCTTCGCGACGACGTCGGCGAAGAACCCGCGCACAACCAACCGGCGGGCCTGATCTTCGGGGATGCCTCGCGCCTGCAGGTAGAACAGCTGTTCGTCATCGAAACGTCCGGTTGACGACGCGTGACCGGCACCTTCGATGTCACCGGTCTCGATCTCCAGGTTGGGCACCGAGTCGGCTCGTGCTCCGTCGGTGAGCACCAGGTTTCGGTTGAGCTCGTAGGTTTCGATGCCCTGGGCCTCGGCACGGATCAGCACGTCGCCGACCCATACGGTGTGCGCTGAATCGCCCTGCAGCGCGCCCTTGTAGGTCACCAGTGACGTGCAGTGCGGGGTGTTGTGATCGATGAACGACCGGTGCTCCAGATGCTGCCCGGCGTCAGCGAAGTAGACACCCAACAGCGTCGCTTCCCCACCCGGACCCGCATAGCGCACACCGGCGTTCATCCGTACGATGCCGCCACCGAGCGTCACCGCGATGTGCCGGTAGGACGCGTCGCGCCCGACCAGTGCATCGTGCTGGGCAAGGTGGTTGGCGTCGTCATCCCACCGCTGCAGACTGACGACAGTCAGGTTGGCGCCGTCACCGACGATGATCTCGACGTTCGCACTGACATCAGCGGAGCCCGTGTGATCCAGGATCACCATGCCCTTGCTGTGCCGACCCGCCTCGATCACCAGGTGCCCATTGGAGCGCTTGCCTGCCCCGGTGCCGTGCAGATTGACCCGCAACGGCTCGGCGTATTCCTGTTCGGCCTTCAGCTTCAGGTGTACCGCCTTGGCACTGTTCGCGTGGGCCACCACTGCAGCTCGGTCACCGGGCACCAGTGCGGTTCCCCGAGGTGCTTCGCCAATGGCGAGCGGTTCGGACACCACGTCACCGGCTCCGTCGACGTCGATCTCCAACGCGTCACCGTCACCATCGTGATCGGCAAACAACGCCGTCAGACGGTCGACGGGGGTGAACCGCCACTCTTCCTCGCGGCCGTTCGGAACCGCGAAGTCCGCGACGTCGAACGACGTGGTGCGCTCGGCGCGCGAGGTGTCCGGTATGACGGCACCGCTGGCAGCTGCACCAGGATCGGTATGCGTGGTCGCATCGGGGGTAAGCAACGACATCAGTGGTTAGTGCCTTTCAGAACGTTGGTGAAGGAACCGGGGTCCCCGCGAGGTATCGAAGCGGCGCAGAACTTCCTGGGGCCTCTCAGCCGACGGCGCCTTCCATCTGCAGTTCGATGAGCCGGTTCAACTCCAGTGCGTACTCCATCGGGAGTTCGCGGGCGATCGGCTCGACGAATCCGCGGACGATCATGGCCATCGCCTCGGTCTCGGTCATGCCGCGCGACTGCAGGTAGAACAGCTGGTCTTCGCTGACCTTGGACACGGTGGCCTCGTGACCCATCTGCACATCGTCCTCACGGACATCAACGTAGGGGTAGGTGTCCGAGCGACTGATCTGATCGACCAGCAGTGCGTCGCAGACGACGCTGGACTTGGAGTGCTCGGCACCCTCCAGGATCTGCACGAGACCGCGGTAGGACGTTCGACCGCCGCCCCGGGCAACCGACTTGCTGACGATCGAGCTGGAGGTGTTCGGGGCGCAGTGCACCATCTTGGAGCCTGCGTCCTGGTGCTGGCCTTCACCGGCGAAGGCGATGGACAGCGTCTCGCCCTTGGCGTGCTCGCCCATCAGGTAGACGGCCGGGTACTTCATGGTGACCTTGGAACCGATGTTGCCGTCGATCCACTCCATGGTGGCGCCGGCCTCGCAGGTGGCGCGTTTGGTCACCAGGTTGTACACGTTGTTCGACCAGTTCTGGATCGTCGTGTAGCGGACGCGGGCGCCCTTCTTCACGATGATCTCCACGACCGCGGAGTGCAGCGAGTCCGACTTGTAGATCGGCGCGGTGCAGCCCTCGACGTAGTGGATGTAGGAGTCCTCGTCGGCGATGATCAGCGTCCGCTCGAACTGGCCCATGTTCTCGGTGTTGATCCGGAAGTAGGCCTGCAGCGGGATGTCGACGTGCACGCCCTTGGGGACATAGATGAACGAACCGCCGGACCAGACGGCGGAGTTCAACGACGCGAACTTGTTGTCGCCCACCGGGATAACGGTGCCGAAATACTCGCGGAACAGTTCTTCGTGCTCCCTCAGGCCGGTGTCGGTGTCGACGAAGATGACCCCCTTCTCCTCCAGGTCTTCACGGATCTGGTGGTAGACGACCTCAGACTCGTACTGAGCGGCAACACCGGCGACCAGTCGCTGCTTCTCCGCTTCCGGGATACCGAGACGGTCGTAGGTGTTCTTGATGTCCTCCGGCAGTTCCTCCCAGCTGGTGGCCTGCTTCTCGGTGGACTTCACGAAGTACTTGATGTTCTGGAAGTCGATACCGGTCAGGTCACTGCCCCACGTCGGCATGGGCTTCTTGTCGAACAGGCGCAGCGCCTTCAGCCGCAGTTTCAGCATCCATTCCGGCTCCGACTTACGTCCGGAGATATCCTCGACGACCTGCGTGGACAGACCTCGCTTGGCTGTCGCGCCAGCGGTGTCACTGTCTGACCACCCGAACGCGTAGCGGCCGATGTCGGCCAGACCGGGGTTCAGCTCTTCGATGGTGCTCATCGTCGATTCCTCTCACTGGTGCTGGGGGTTGTGGTGCTGGTGTCGCTACCCGTGGCAGGCAACGAAGTGTTGGTGGGAACGAACGTGGTGCAGACGTGCTCGCCGTGCGCCAGGGAAGCGAGGCGTTGGACGTGCACTCCGAGTAATTCGGAAAAGATCCGCGCTTCGGTCTCGCAGAACTCGGGGTAGCGGGTCGCGACGTGCTGCACGGGGCAGTGCCCTTGGCACAACTGCATGCCCGCGCGAGATGTTCCGTCGCCGAGCGGGCGGGTGCTCGCCGCGTAACCCTGCTCGGTCAGAGCGCCCGCGAGCGCCTCGACCCGTGCCTCGGGGTTTGAACCGGCCGCCTCGACGGCTGGTCTCGCGGCGACCGCGAGCCTACTGGCGCGTTCTGCGGCGAAGGCACGAACTGCACCTGGACCGGCTGTCCGCTTCAGAAAGTCCATCGCAGCGACCGCGAGGTCGTCATATGAGCCCTGGAGTTGAGCGTGGCCCTCGTTGGACAGAACATAGGCACGAGCGGGGCGGCCTCGACCGCGACTGCCCTGCATAGCCACGCTTGCTTCCTCGACGAGTCCCTGTTCGGCAAGTCCGTCGAGGTGCCGGCGAACTGCTGCCGGCGTCAGACCGAGTCGACCACCCAGATCAGCGGCGGTCAGCGGGCCGTTCTCCGAGATTTCTTCCAGCACCCGGTTACGCGTACGCGACTGGTCTGGAGCCCGCACCGAAACCGCAGGCGACCCCTGGGGCGTGCCCGGCCTCGATGACGCGCGACTGACTCCAGACGTCGCGCCGAAGCGCTCATCAGAGTTAGCAGCCATAATCACCACATCAGTGTGACCTAATTACCTGTGCGTCTTATAGCCAGGCTGTCCTAACCTGCGAAGGCAATGGTCACCGGCCGCAGCTCGCCGCCAGCATTCCGCGCCGTTCTTTCGCGAGCAGCACCTCGTACGCTGCATGGTTGACCTTGTTGAGCCAGTAAACGTTGCCGCGTGCCCGACTCAGGACGGCGTCGTACATCATCGGCAGAACCGAGGGATTCACCGTGAGAATGAGGTCGACTCCGGCATTCAGTGCGTTGACCGCCCGGTTGGAGGCCGGCCAGCGTCCTGGTTGTACCGCGTTGCCCAGGTCGTCGCTCATGATCGGACCGGTGAAGCCGGTCGTGCGGACGAGGTTCACCACCTTGGCGGAGAAGACTCCCAACGTTGTGCTGTCGATCCGGTCGTAGATCGCCGAGGACATCATGACCGTCGTCGCGCCGCTGTTCACGTCGGCGCGGAACGGATTGAGGTACGCGCTGCTCGGGGACGTGGTGCGGTCGTGGACGCCATAGGTGGTGTCGGTGTTTCCAGTCACTACCCCGAGACCGGGGAAGTGCTTGGCAGTCGCGGCCACCCCCCCGGTCCGCATCCCCCGCACGAAGGCTGCCGACCCTGCGGCCGTCTTATACGAGTTGTAGCCGTACTCACGCTGGAAAGCGCCGATGGGCGGGTTGCTTCGGGCGGCCGCCGCACTAGGGACGGTACCGGCGACCGGCGCGAGGTTCAGGTTGATGCCGACACTTGCCAACTGCTGAGCCCAGGTGGTCGCGGATCGTTGAATCGTCGAGGGCGACCAGCCGCCCTGGGTCAGCGCCGTTGGAATCGGGTTGAACCCGCTTCCTTGGAGGACCTGGACGTAGCCGCCCTCCTGATCGGTGGCGACGAACAGCGGGACATTTGCGGTGGACGCGGAATCGACCTTCGATCGCAACGTGGCGGTTGTCTGCGCCGGTACCGCCGTGCCTCCCGTGCTTCGGCCACCCAGAAACACATTCCCCACGTGATATCGCCGAACCTGATCCAGCACGGTGGGGCTCGCGGAGGTGGCCGGGGTTCCGACCATGAATATTTGACCTGCCCGTTGCTGCAAGGTCATCGTTCGGAGCACGGTGAGCGCTGTGCAGCTGGGCGCCTTCGCGGTGGCTACCGCAGCACCGGACGTCACCCCTGCGGCCCTCGATGGCGGGGACGCCACCAGGCCGACTCCCAGGAACATGATGGTGCCGGTCAAGGTGCTGACTACTCTTCTGTCCATCAGGAGCCCCACGCTTTCGCATCGATAAACAATGAATTCAACCGCACCCGTTCCGAACGCGCCTATGCCGACCGTAGGCGGACCAGCCCGGTCGCCTAAACTCACTAGTCGTGACGTCTGATCCGTGTGTGCAGATCCGGGACGTCTCGCATAGTTACGACAACCGCCTTGCGGTCAACGGTATGACGTGGAACGCCTCAGCGGGCCAGATCACGTGTGTACTGGGTCCGAACGGTGCAGGTAAGACGACCGTCATCGAGATGGCCGAGGGACTACGGGCACCACAGCACGGCTCGGTCCGCGTGCTGGGAGCCGATCCGTGGCGTGCGTCAGCCGGACACCGGGCGCGAGTCGGGGTGATGCTGCAGGACGGTGGCCTGCCGGGAAGCGTTCGGCCGCTACGGCTGATGAATCACCTGGCCTCGTTCTACACCGACCATGACCGCGACCAACTGATCGACATCCTTGGAATCAACGATTTCGGACGTACCGCAACCCGTCGCCTCTCCGGTGGTCAACGTCAACGATTGGCGCTCGCCGCCGCGCTGGTCGGCCGACCCGAGGTTGTCTTCCTGGACGAGCCCAGCGCCGGGCTCGATCCGCACAGCCGACTGGACGTCTGGGATCTGCTGGACGCCGCGCGCAATCGCGGATGCGCGGTCGTTGTGACTACCCACTCCTTTGAAGAGGCAGAGCGCCTCTCAGATCAAATCGTGGTAGTTGCCGCCGGCAAGGTGGTCGCCGACGGCACCGTATCCTCCATCCGCGGCGCGACTAGCGCCCACGAGTCCACCGGCACCGGCACCTTGGAGTCTGCGTACTTCGCCCTCACTCGAACGGCCAAGACCATATGAGCAGCGCTTCAGCACCGGCTGTGCGGATCCGCGCCCAGGCCGGTTTCGAGGTTCGAACGCTGCTCACCAATGGCGAACAACTTCTGGTCTCCCTCGTCCTTCCCGCTCTCGCGCTGATTGGTCTCGCAGTTTCCAGTTCCCCGAGCCTCGGCGCCGGGCGCCGTATCGACCTTGCGGTGCCCGGGGTCCTCGCCCTCGCCGTCGTGTCGACCGCATTCACTGGTCAGGCGATCACGACAGGCTTCGACCGGCGCTATGGAGTGCTTCGGCTCCTGGGTACGACTCCCTTGGGCCGTAGCGGGCTGCTCGCGGGAAAGGCTGTGGCTGTCCTTGCCGTCGTCGCCGCACAAACAGTGGTGCTGGCACTGATCGGATTCGAGTTCGGGTGGCACCCTCAGCCGTCTGGAATCGCGGTCGCCGTCGCGCTCCTACTCCTTGGAACGTGGGTGTGGGTGTCGCTGGCGCTGGCGCTCGCCGGGGTCCTGCGAGCTGAGGCGACTCTCGCACTGGCGAACCTGATCTGGGTGTTGCTCGCTGCCTTCGGAGGCCTGCTCATACCTACTGGCCAGCTGCCGGGGGCCATCGCCTCAGTTGTGCGCTACCTGCCGTCCGGCGCTCTCGGTGACGGACTCCGTGCAGCACTCACCGGTCACGACGGACGTCTGCTGGTACCGGCACTGCTGTTGACCGGGTGGGGCGCGATCGGTTCAATCCTGGTCGCAAAATTCTTCAAATGGAGCGACTGATGGGATCGTCACCGCAATCACGGTCGGCTACGACGCGCGCCTGGGTCCGGGGTACCGATCTCCTTGCCCGATGGTTGGTCCCGCTCGCCTGGATCAACCTGGCCGTCGAGGTGGGCATTGTCGTTACCGGTGGACTCGTTCGACTCTCTGGAAGCGGCCTCGGTTGCCCGAGGTGGCCGGAGTGCGTGAACGGGTCGATCGTGCCCACCAGTCAGCAACCACAGGCGTGGCACAAGTACGTCGAGTTCGGCAACCGGATGCTGACCTCGGTAGTCAGCGTCGTCGCAGTCCTTCTGATCTTGTCAATTATCGGGCACCGACGATCCTCTGACCGCCGTTCTCTACTCCCCCCAGCACTCGGCATCCTCGCTGGAATCCTTCTGCAGGCCATCGTCGGCGGCATCTCGGTGCTACTGGCGCTGAATCCGTACATCGTGGCGTCGCATTTCCTGATCTCGATGGTGCTGGTGGCGACCTCATCGTGGTTGGTGTGGCAGGTGCGCCAACACCATCTGGTGGCAGTTCGCCGCGAGGTCCGGCTGTTGGGAATGGCAACCGCCGCGATCGCTGCCGTGATCCTGGTCCTCGGGACCGCCGTCACCGGAGCCGGCCCGCATTCCGGTGACGCCGCCCACCCCGCACGGTTCAGTTTCAGTCCGCGTTCTGCCGCCTGGCTGCACGCGGACTTCGTGATGTTGTTCAGTGGACTGGTTATCGCCATGGTGGTCGCCACCGCACTGCTGCACGCACCGAGAGCTCTCCGCGCTTGGAGGCTGGTATTGATCGTCACCGTCGCGCAGGGCGTCGTGGGGTACACCCAGTACTTCCTGGGCGTGCCGGGAGCCCTCGTCCTGATCCATATGTTCATGGCGTGCCTGCTGGTGGTGGCACTCACGTGGGGCCTGCTCAGCATGAGGGCGCCCGAACACAGTGGGCCGCTCGTCACGACGGACACCCACGACACAGACGCCTACTCGGACGCGTAGCCGCCACCCCGCTGCGGCCTTCGCAGCCCCGGGTGTCCGCAACGTCGCGCACCCGTCCGCACGACAACGCAGACACTCGCCGGCCGCATGGACGGGTGTCCGCAACGTCGCGCACCCGTCCGCACGACAACGCAGACACTCGCCGGCCGCATGGACGGGTGTCCGCAACGTCGCGCACCCGTCCGCACGTTCTCGCTGACACTCGCCTCCCCCGCCCGTCGAGTCTCAGCGAGAACGTGGGTAACGAGTGCCTGCAAACGCAGACAACCGCCAGTCGTCGTGAACTGGCGGTTGCGAAACGGTGGCTTGCCTACCAGGCCAGGTGCAGGAGCGGGTCGATAGCAACACCCAGGAAAACTAGCGTCAGGTAGCTGATCGAATAATGAAAGAGCCGCATCGGACGAAGCAGGTCGTACGGCGCCCCTTGCCGAGCCAACCGCTGCAGGCGGTGGGCTTCGATGAGAAAAAGACCACCCGCGACCACCGCAAGAACGGTGTAGATAACTCCCATATCAGCGACCGGAATGAGCAGGAGCGAGGTTGCGATCGTCGCCCACGCATACAGCACGACCTGCTTCGCCACCGCGGTGTCTGCGGCCACGACGGGCAGCATGGGCACCCCAGCGCTGGCGTAGTCCTCCTTGTAGCGCATCGACAACGGCCAGTAGTGCGGTGGCGTCCAGAAGAAGACGACCATGAATAGCACGAGGGCTGGCCACGCGAGGGAGTTCGTCACCGCGGACCAACCGATGAGGGCAGGCATGCACCCGGCAACGCCGCCCCACACGATGTTCTGCGACGTGCGGCGCTTGAGCAACAGCGTGTAGAAGAGGACGTAGAGAACAATGGCGCCGATTGAAAGCAGCGCCGAGAGCCAGTTGACCAACAGCCCGAGCCAGAGCACCGAGGCAATGCCCAGGACAGAGGAGAAGAGGTAGCCGTCGCGGGGGCTGATTGCTCCGGTCGCCATCGGGCGACCTTCGGTGCGGTGCATCAGGCGGTCGATATCGCGGTCGAGTACGCAGTTGAAGGCATTCGCCGATCCTGCGGACAGGCTGCCCCCTACAAGAGTGGCGAGAATCAGCCGGACACTGGGGATCCCACGGTCTGCGAGGAACATCACCGGCAGTGTGGTGACCAGAAGCAACTCGATGATGCGCGGCTTGGTCATCGACACGTACCCGGAGATCACCTCGCGGGTCGATGAAGGGTGCGCTGGGTCTTGCGGTGGTGCGGTCCCATCCGCGTTGGCATCGGCTGAGCCTTTGGCGAGGCCCTTCGCGTCAGGGTGCCGTGTTCGCTGCGTCGCGGAGTGCGGCGAGGTGCCAGTCACGGTGTCCTTCAGTATTCGGGAAGTATTGGACTACGCATTGCGCGGTGGCCAGGGCCACAAGATCGGCACGCTGGTCGCGGGAATGCTCTGATCAATGGTAGTACGCCCTTCATGGCCTCTAACGAGGGCATCGGGCCGCATCCTCAGACCCCTGTGCTCTCCATCCTCGTCCGCACCGAGTCGAAAATCCGGACATAAGTCAACACTTTCCGATGTTGGCAAACAGTGAGACGCCCTGCGGGAAGGTGCGGGCCGACGCCGCCTCGGTCTAGGCTCGCTCAGGAAAGCTAGAACCCACCGATTCCGACGCTGCGTCTTTGCAGCTCGCGTGACATCGACAGACACCATCACAAGTTCCGCACCACACAAGGAGATGCTTTTACGTGAGCCAGGACACCCGCCGCGACCCGAGCCTGCCCCTGCCCAAGGCCGATTCGGCCGGCTGGAGCGACGTCGATGTGCGTGCGGTGGACACCGCGCGGCTTCTGGCTGCGGACGCGGTCCAGAACAAAGGCAACGGCCACCCCGGTACCGCGATGAGCCTGGCTCCGCTGGCCTATCTCCTCTACCAGCAGGTCATGCGAATCGATCCGACCGACCCCGAGTGGATCGGTCGGGACCGGTTCGTGCTCTCGTGCGGGCACTCCAGCCTCACCCAGTACATCCAGTTGTACTTTTCCGGCTACGGGCTCGAGGTCGAGGACCTGAAGGCACTACGTACCTGGGGTTCCAAGACACCAGGACACCCGGAGTACCACCACACCGACGGCGTCGACATCACCACCGGTCCCCTCGGGTCCGGAATCGCGTCTGCGGTCGGGATGGCCATGGCACAGCGCCGGCAGCGCGGCCTGTTCGACCCCGAAGCCGCTCCCGGCACCAGTCCTTTCGATCACCTGATCTGGACCGTTGCCTCTGATGGCGACATGATGGAGGGCGTATCCGGCGAGTCCGCGTCGCTGGCGGGCACCCAGGAACTGGGCAACCTCATCGCCTTCTACGACCAGAATCAGATCTCGATCGAGGACGACACGGACGTCTCCTTCAACGAAGACGTTGCAGCTCGCTACGAGGCCTATGGCTGGCATGTGCAGACCGTGAATTGGCGGATCGGTGCAACTGCGAAGGGCGACGGTAAGTACGTCGAGGACATCGACGCGCTCCTGGAAGCCATCGAGGCAGCCAAGACCGTGACCGACAAGCCGTCGTTCATTGCGCTGAAGACCGTCCTGGCCTGGCCGGCCCCGAACAAGAAGGGCACTGGTGGCGCCCACGGCTCAGCTCTCGGAGACGAAGAAATAAAGGCCACCAAAGAACTCCTGGGCTTCGATCCTGAGCAGTCCTTCGAGGTGTGCGAAGAGGTCATCTCCCACGTTCGCAAGGTGGCCGACCGCGGCGCCAACGCACACGCACAGTGGCAGGAGGGCTTCGACACCTGGCGGGCAGCGAACACCGACCGTGCCACCTTGTTGGACCGCCTGATGGCGAACGCGCTCCCTGAGGGTTTCGACGATGCGTTTCCCACGTTCGAGGCAGACACCAAAGGTATCGCTTCGCGCTCGGCGTCGGGCAAGGTGTTGACCGCGCTGGCCGATGTCATGCCCGAACTGTGGGGTGGCTCCGCCGACCTCGCCGGGTCCAACAACACCACGATGGACGGACAACCCAGCTTTCTTCCCTCCAATCGCCAGACCGAAGACTGGAAGGGTGGCCCCTACGGCCGCACGCTGCACTTCGGCATTCGCGAGAACGCGATGGGAATGGCTCTGAACGGGATCGCACTGGAGGGACTGACCCGCCCGTACGGCGGCACTTTCCTCACCTTCTCCGATTACATGCGCCCCGCCGTGCGCCTAGCTGCGCTGCAGAACATCCCGGTCACCTTCGTGTGGACCCACGACTCCGTTGGTCTCGGGGAGGATGGCCCGACCCACCAGCCGGTCGAGCAGATCGCGTCACTACGCGCGATCCCCAACCTGGATGTCGTGCGCCCGTCGGACGCGAACGAGACGGCGATGGCCTGGAAGGCGATCCTCTCCCGCCGCGGAGCTGCTGCCCTGATTCTTTCGCGCCAGAACCTGCCCACCCTCGACCGCAGCGAATACGCATCGGCAGCCGGGGTCGACCGCGGCGGCTACATCCTCGCGGACTCCGAGAAGGACGTCCCCGACGTGGTGCTCATTGCGACCGGGTCCGAGGTCAGCGTGGCAGTCGAGGCTCGCACCGCGCTCAAGGGGAAGAGCATCGACGCCCGCGTCGTCTCGATGCCGTGCCGCGAGTGGTTCTCCCAACAGGAGAAGGACTACCGCGACGAGGTACTCCCGCCCAGCGTGAAGGCACGCGTGTCCATCGAGGCAGCCACCACCTTCGGGTGGCACGACGTGCTCGGGGACGCCGGTGTAGCCATCGGTATCGACCACTACGGCGCAAGCGCCGACGGTGCGTTCCTGTTGGAGAAGTTCGGCTTCACCAGCGAGAACGTCGTCGAAGCCGCCCAGCAGTCCCTCAACTCACTCTGACCAACCTGATCAACACAGGAGGATTTCCTATGGCTAGCAACGAACGACTCCAGGCCCTATCCGATGTCGGTGTCTCGATTTGGCTGGACGATCTGTCCCGTGGCCTCATCCACTCCGGTGAGCTCCAGCGCCTGATCGAGGAGAAGTGTGTGGTCGGACAGACCAGCAATCCGACGATCTTCGCCACTGCTTTGTCCAAGGGAACCGACTACAACGAGCAGATCGTGCAGCTCGCGAGCAACAGCGCCTCGGTCGACGATGCCACCTTCGAGATCACCACGACCGACGTGCGCGATGCCTGCGATGTGATGAAGCCGGTCTACGACGCCACAGACGGCCAGGACGGCCGGGTGTCCATCGAGGTGGACCCGCGAATGGCACACGACACGGAGTCGACGACGGCGATGGCGACCAAGCTGTGGGACAGCGTCGACCGCGAGAACGTGATGATCAAGATCCCGGCGACTGTCGAGGGCCTGCCCTCTATCACTAGCGCTACCGCCGCCGGCATCAGCGTGAACGTCACGCTGATCTTCTCGCTCGAGCGCTATCGCGGCGTGATGAACGCCTACCTCACGGGTTTGGAGCAGGCCAAGGAGAACGGACACGACCTGTCCAAGATCCGGTCGGTCGCCTCGTTCTTCGTCTCCCGTGTCGACTCCGAGATCGACAGTCGGCTCGATGCCCTCGACTCCGATGAAGCCACCGGACTGAAGGGCAAGGCTGGGGTCGCGAACGCACGGCTCGCCTACCAGGCTTTCGAAGAGGTCTTCTCGACCTCGCGGTGGGAAACCCTCAAAGACGACGGTGCGCACGTCCAGCGTCCGCTGTGGGCCTCGACCGGCGTCAAGGACCCGGCATACCGCGACACCATGTACGTCGTGGACCTCGCCGTCCGCGAAACGGTGAACACGATGCCAGGCAAGACAATGGACGCGGTCGCCGACCACGGTGAGGTTGCCGGTGACCAGGTCACCGGCAACTACGACGAAGCGAAGTCAGTGCTGGATGCCCTGGATGGCCTCGGCGTGAGCTACAGCGACGTCGTCAAGGTGCTGGAGGACGAAGGCGTCGACAAGTTCGAGAAGTCCTGGGCCGAGCTGTTGGAGTCGGTGCGGGGCGAGTTGGACAAGGCGGGCGAGAAATGAGCGGCTCCAGCGTGCAGGTCGCCGCAACCGGTGCTGCCGCCGACGCCGTGAGCTCACACGTTGCGCAACTCGTCACCGACAAGGTAGCGAGCAGGCTCTTCGCGCAGGACAAGACGCTGTGGGGTCCCGAAGCGGAGGAAGAGTCCGCCAAGCGGCTGTCCTGGGTTGATCTACCAAAGGCCTCGCGTCCGTTGGTCGGCCAAATTGAAGCCCTACGCAGCACGTTCCAGGAACAAGGCCTGACCCGCGTCGTCCTCTGTGGGATGGGCGGTTCGTCGTTGGCACCCGAGGTCATCTGCGAGACAGCCGGCGTTCCGTTGACCGTGCTGGACTCCTCCCAGCCGGACATGGTGCGCGCCGCGTTGCAGGATCGACTCGAGCAGACCGTGGTGGTCGTCTCGTCCAAATCCGGTTCCACCGTCGAGACCGACTCGCAGCGTCGCGCGTTCGAGCAGGCCTTCCGCGACGCAGGTATCGATCCCACAGAGCGCATCGTGATCGTGACCGATCCCGGTAGTCCGCTGGACAAGGACGCACGGGGCGCCGGTTACACCGTTATCAATGCCGACCCCGACGTGGGCGGTCGTTATTCGGCACTCACCGCATTCGGTCTCGTGCCCAGCGGCCTGGCAGGCGCAGACGTCGGCGCACTGCTCGACGAAGCTGAAAGCGTCTCCGACACTTTCGCGTCCGACGACGAAGACAACCCGGTACTGCGTCTGGGAGCTGCCATGGGAGGTACCTCCCCGCTGCGCGACAAGCTGGTCCTGATCGATGCCGGGACGCAGAACAAGGGTTTCGGCGACTGGGCCGAACAGCTCATCGCCGAGAGCACCGGCAAGGACGGCAAGGGCATCCTTCCGGTCGTCGTCGGGAGGTCCGCACCGACCGCCCAGACAGACGACGAGTTGTATGTTCACCTGGTCAGCTGCGAGCACGAAGACACCCCGAGCGGCCCGGCCGCACTGGCTGTCGGCGGTTCGCTCGGCGCGTTGATGTTGCTGTGGGAAGCCGCCACGGCGGTCGCGGGCAGGTTGCTGGGGATCAATCCCTTCGATCAACCCGACGTCGAAAGTGCGAAGGCCGCTTCACGCGAACTGTTGGAAGCCGGTACCGGTGACAGTGACGAACCGGCGTTCACCGACGGCTCCATCGAGGTCCGCGCGCTGGGTGGCGACTGGTTGGGTGGCGCCGGCAACGTCAGCGACGCCATTGCAGCGCTGCTCGCAGCGCTGCCGCAGGATGGATACCTGGCGGTCATGGCCTATCTGGACCGGATCGCCGACCAGTCCCTGGCCGACGTCCGGGTGGCCTTCGCCAAGAAACTGCAGCGCCCGGTCACCTTCGGGTGGGCGCCCCGGTTCCTGCACTCCACCGGCCAGTACCACAAGGGTGGACCCTCGATCGGGGTCTACCTGCAGGTCACCACGGAGCCGCGCGAAGACCTGGTCGTGCCCGGTCGCGACTTCACCTTCGGGGAATTCATCACCTCCCAGTCCGGTGGCGACGCCAAGGTGCTCGCCGACCACGGCCGTCCCGTTCTCCAGCTGCACCTGACCGACCACGACACCGGCCTCGCCGAGTTGACCCACGCTATTTCGCAGGCTACTCAGAGCAACACCGTGGGCACCCGGCAGTGACCCCGGCCCGCGTGGAACGCGGGATCAACCCGCTGCGCGGCTCGGGCGATCGGCGGCTACCGCTGATTGCCGGGCCGTGCAGCATGGTGATGTTCGGCATCACCGGGGATCTCGCTCAAAAGAAGTTGTTGCCTGCGATCTACGACCTCACCAACCGGGGTCTGCTGCCGCCGAACTTCACCCTGATCGGGTTTGCCCGCCGCGATTGGAGCCTGGAGAAGTTCACCGAGGTCGTCCTGGCGGCTGTAGAGGCCGGTGCCCGTACACCGTTCAACGACGAGTCGTGGCAGGTACTGGCGGCCGGTCTCCGGTTCGTGTCCGGCAGTTTCGACGATGACGCCGGCTTCGACCGACTCGCGGCAGAACTGGCGCGAGTCGACCACGAGCGTGGAACTGACGGCAATCACGCGTTCTACCTGTCGATTCCCCCGGCAGCTTTCGGTGACGTCTGCCAACAGCTGCAGCGCAGCGGGCTGACCGCGGCCGGCCCGTACAGCACGCACAGCTGGCGGCGGGTCATCATCGAAAAGCCCTTCGGGCACGACCTCACCAGTGCTCGTGCCCTGAACGACATCGTCGAGAGTGTCTTTCCTGCCGAATCGGTTTTCCGCATCGACCACTATCTCGGCAAGGAGACAGTGCAGAACATTCTGGCCTTACGTTTCGCCAACGGGATGTTCGAGCCGATATGGAACGCGAACTACGTCGATCACGTCCAGATCACGATGGCCGAGGACATCGGGATCTCCGGTCGAGCCGGGTACTACGACGGTATCGGCGCTGCACGGGACGTGATCCAGAATCACCTGCTGCAGTTGCTCGCCCTGACCACGATGGAAGAGCCGAACTCCTTCGACGCCGACGCCCTTCGAGCCGAGAAAGAGAAAATTCTCGTCGCAGTGCACAGCCCGGCTGATCTGTCGCATGCTACAGCTCGGGGTCAGTACGCCGAAGGATGGCAGGGCAGTGAGAAGGTCACCGGGTTCCTGCAGGAGGCCGGCATCGATGCTGCCTCCGAAACGGAGACCTACGCAGCTGTGAAACTGCTGGTCGATTCGCGCCGCTGGGCAGGTGTCCCGTTCTACCTGCGGACCGGGAAGCGCTTGGGCAAACGGGTTACCGAGGTGGCAGTCGTCTTCAAGCGAGCACCGCGGCTCCCCTTCAGTGACACCTCGACCACCGACCTCGGTGAGAACGCGATCGTGATCCGCGTGCAGCCCGACGAGGGAATCACCATCCGATTCGGCTCCAAGGTCCCCGGCGCAGGCGCGATGGAGGTCCGCGACGTCACAATGGACTTCGGCTACGGAAACGCCTTCACGCAGGCCAGCCCCGAGGCGTACGAGCGACTGATCCTCGACGTACTGCTCGGCGAACCGCCCCTCTTCCCACGGCACGCCGAAGTCGAGGCGTCTTGGCGCATCCTGGACCCGATCGAGCAGTTCTGGGCAGGAAAGGGTCGGCCGCAGTCCTACCCTGCGGGCACCTGGGGTCCCGCCGATGCTGCTGAACTATTGCGCCGCGACGGCCGGGAATGGCGGATGCCGTGATCATCACCTTGGAATCCACCGATACCCGCGAGGTGAGCAAGCGGCTGGTCAAGCTGCGCGGCGATGTCGGTGCGATCGCTCTCGGCAGGGTGATGACCCTGCTGGTCGTTGCCGACGAGGACAGCGCAGAATCAGCGCTGCTCGCCGCCGGGGATGCCAGTCGCCAACACCCGAGTCGGATCATCATGCTCGTCCGGGTGCGTGACCGTGCCAGCACCGGGATGGACGCCGAGATCAGACTCGGAGGTGACGCCGGAGCCAGTGAGATCGTGCTCTGCAGGTTGTACGGCGAACTCGCCGACCACGCCGACAGCGTCGCGATCCCGTTGATGTTGGCCGATTCACCGGTCGTGGCGTGGTGGCCTGGAGCGTGTGACCCGAATGTCGCCGCCTCGCCCATCGGATCGATGGCGACCCGCCGCATCACCGACGTGTCGCAGACGTCCGACCCGCCGCGTGCCCTCTTGGCGCGACAGCAGCATTACTCCCCCGGCGACACCGACATGGCCTGGGCCCGGACCACCCGGTGGCGGGGTCTGCTGGCCACGGCACTGGATCAGCCGCCCTTCGAGACGGTCGAGTCGGCGGTCGTGTGCGGGGCTCACGATTCAGCCAGCACCGACTTGTTGGCGGGCTGGCTCGCGGCGCGGCTGGGGTGCCCGGTCCGCCGCATGACCAGCGCTCGTGGTGCAGGCATCAACAGTGTGGAACTAGAACGCAGCCGCGGCCCGCTGACCATCGCCCGAGTCGCCGAACGCATTGCCGAGCTGACGATGCCCGGTCGCCCCGCCCAGCTGGTCAGCCTGCACCGTTTCGACACCACTGAGTGTCTTGCGGCGGAGCTGAGCAGGCTCGACGCCGACTCGGTCTATCGAGAAGCACTGGTCGATGGTCTACCGCTCGTCATCGGGGCAACCGGTAGTAGCGCCACGACGAACTCCGAAGGAACAAGGGACACGCCGACATGACCGACGCGCATTTCATCGTCCGCGATACCAAAACCGAACTCAACGAAGCGATCGCCGGGCGCCTGGTCATCGAGATCGCCGGCGCACAGCAGGCGCGCGGGATTGCCCACCTCGTCCTGACGGGAGGGTCGATGGGTGGGGGCGCGCTCGTGGCCTTGAGAGACATCTGCTTGGCACAGCACGACGCGGTGAACTGGTCGACTGTGCATTTCTGGTGGGGCGATGAGCGATTCGTCGAGCTGGGCGATCATGAGCGCAACGACACCCAGGCCCGCGCCGCGCTGCTCGACCATGTTGCGGTACCTGCGCAGAACGTGCACATCATGGCCCCGAGCGACGGCCCGTCGGGAGATGACGTGGACGGCGCCGCCGAGGCATACTCAGCAGAATTGGCGCGCTACGCCTCCGCTGGCGGGGCGGTGCCCGCATTCGACGTGTTGATGCTGGGCGTCGGTCCCGATGCCCACGTGGCGTCCCTGTTTCCGCACCACCCGGCGCAGCGCGTCGTCGACTCGAGCGTGATCGCGGTGCGCGACTCCCCCAAGCCTCCGCCGGTCCGCATCAGCCTGAGCTACCCCGCAATCGGGGCCGCACGGCAGGTATGGCTGTTGGTCGCCGGTGAGGAGAAGGCGCAGGCCGTCGAGGAGGCCTGCAGTCCGGACGCCAACCGGTGGGACTACCCGGCCAGTGGCGTGCGCGGTGCTGCGCGAACGGTCTGGTGGCTCGACAACGCTGCTGCGGCCCTTCTTCCTCAGCGCTGAAGACTGCGATCACGCAGGATATATCCGCTGGTCACGCAGATATATCTTGATATTCCGCCAGGTGGAAGTTACCGTTCACAATACGGAATCGAACTCGTCAATCTACTCTGATTGACGCTCTCGAAGGTGCGCCACCTACCCGTGCTTCACCGCAACAACCCGGCGCAGATTTCTCTCCTCCCGAAAGGTAACTCGTGACCACCACCTACTACGCGCCCAAGGGCGGATTGCCCAAACAGACCGACCTCACCACCGACCGGTCCATGTTCAAAGAGGCCTACGCGGTGATCCCGCGCGGCGTGATGACCGACATCGTCACCAGCTTCCTACCGTTCTGGGACGACATGCGCATGTGGGTCCTCGCCCGCCCGTTGTCCGGTTTCGCCGAGACCTTCTCGCAGTACATCGTCGAGGTTCAGCCCGGCGGCGGTAGCGAGAAGCCGGAGCTGGACCCGCACGCCGAGGGTGTCCTGTTCGTCGTCGAAGGCGGCTTCACCCTGACCGTCGACGGCGCCAGCCATGAACTGGCTGAGGGCGGTTACGCCTTCCTACCGCCCGGCACCACCTGGACCCTGCGCAACAACGGCGACGGTGCAACCCGTTTTCACTGGATCCGCAAGACGTTCGAGGTCGTTGAGGGCTTGGAGATGCCACCCGCTTTCGTGACCAACGAGGCCGACGTCGAACCCATCCCGATGCAGCACACCGAGGGCAAGTGGGTGACCTCCCGTTTTGCCGACCCCGCCGACCTGCGCCACGACATGCACGTCAACATCGTGACGTTCGAGCCCGGCGCGGTCATCCCGTTCGCCGAGACCCACGTCATGGAGCACGGTCTGTACGTGCTCGAAGGCAAGGCCGTCTACCGGTTGAACGAGGACTGGGTCGAGGTCGAAGAAGGCGACTTCATGTGGCTGCGCGCCTTCTGCCCGCAGGCCTGCTACGCCGGTGGCCCGGGCAAATTCCGCTACCTGCTCTACAAGGACGTCAACCGGCACGCTCGCCTGAGCCGCCAGTTCCTTTAGACCTCTGACCGCCCGGACGATCGGGCCGATCCGCCGCTGTTGAACAGAACAAGGCGGGCCGGTCGTCCAGACCAGCACCCTGTACGCCAGTTAGAGCTACCTCCTGCCCTGTTAAGCCTGTCCGATCCCGAAATGAGAGCCGATGTCTACCGAAGCCCCACCGACAGCTCCCCCGAAGAAGCACCCGGTCGATGAAATCCTGCCGGCCCCGCAGATGTTCATCTACGGGCTCCAGCACGTGATGAGCATGTACGCCGGCGTTGTCGCGGTACCGCTGATCGTTGGCAGTGCCCTGAAACTGAGCCCTGCACAATTGACCTATCTGGTCGCGGCTGGACTGTTCATGTCAGGCGTATCTACCCTGCTCCAGACCATCGGGGTCTGGAAGATCGGCGCCCGTCAACCGCTGGTCCAGGGAACGTCGTTCGCGGCGGTCTCGACCATCTTGGCCGTCAGCACGGCCAAAGGGGGCACGGACGGGCTTCGCGCGGTCTTCGGCGCACTCTTGGTCGCCGGTCTGATCGGCTTTCTCATCGCACCGATATTCACCAAACTGCTGCGGTTCTTCCCGGAGGTGGTGACTGGCTCGGTCATTACGATCATCGGCATATCTCTGTTGCCCGTGGCCATCCAGTGGGCTGGCGGCGGGGTCGGCTCGAAGAGCTTCGGTGATCCCAAGAACGTGATGATGGCCTTCATCACGATCGTGATCATTGTGGCGATCTATCGATTCATGCCACCGTTCTTCTCGCGCATCGCGATCCTGCTCGGCTTGGTGCTCGGCACCATCGTGGCCATTCCCTTCGGAATCACCGACTTCAGCCGCATCTCGGGCACTCCGGTGTTCCAGTTGCCCTCCCCGTTCCACTTCGGTGGCCCGACCCTCGCGATCGGCGCGATAGTTTCGATGGTCATCGTGATGCTGGTCATCATGACCGAGACGACGGCCGACATCCTGGCCATCGGTGTGGTCATCGACAAGGAAGCGGACCAGGAGACCGTCACTAACGGCCTGCGCGCGGACATGCTTGCCACTTCGGTCTCCAGTGTCTTCAACGGGTTCTCGGTCAGTGCTTTCGCCCAGAATGTTGGCCTGGTCGCGCTCACCGGCATCAAGAGCCGTTTCGTCGTCGCTGCCAGCGGTGGCATCCTGGTCTTCCTCGGCCTGTTTCCGATCCTCGGCGCCATCGTCAACCTGGTTCCGCTGGCTGTCCTGGGCGGCGCTGGAATCGCGCTTTTCGGCACGGTGGCCGCCAGTGGTATCCGGACGCTCAGCAAGGTCGAGTTCGAGGGCAACTTCAACCTGGTCGTCGTCGCGTTCGCCTCGGCCTTGGCCTCATCGAGGTCGCAGTGCCCACCTTCTACGAGAAGTTCCCGGAGTGGTTCCAGGTCATCTTCGGGTCTGGTATCACGATCACCGCGATCACCGCGGTGATTCTCAACGCACTGTTCAACATCCTCGGTCGAACTGACACCGATGAGGGCGCGGTCTTTTCCGAGGGGCCGGCCGTCGCGGCAATATCGGATGAGGACGAGGAGCGGATCAGCCAACCGCGAGCAACCCGCACCCCCGCGGAGTCGCGTAGGACCAAAGACTGACTCAGACCGCCCCACCAAGCAGGAGTCGCCCACCGGAGGAGAGACCGGTGGGCGACTTCTTGGGTACTACTCAGAGAATCAACGAATGAGCCCTCGGCCGCGCAGCGTGCCGAGGGCTTCGTCGAGGATCACTTCGCCTTCGGCATCGCTCCGACGTTCTTTGACGTACGCGAGATGTGTCTTGTACGGCTCGACCTTTATCGCCGACGGCGGGTTGCTCTGGTCCTGCCCAGCTGGTAGCCCGCACTTGGGACAGTCCCACGTTTCCGGAACCGTCATGCCCGGCTCCTGGGCGAAGCTGGGGGTGGTGCGATGACCGTTGCCGCAATAGAAAGTGACCGTCACTCGCGGCGCGGCATCACCTCGCTCCGCTTCACCCATAGGTCCGGCTCCGACACGACTTCCACGAATTGCACTGCCACCGGCCACGATACGACTCCTAGCTGAATCGAGCGACGAGACCCAGACCGATGATGGCCAGAATCCAGAATGACCCACCGAAGACAGTGAGCCGGTTGAGGTTCCGCTCA
>JAABUM010002545.1_pt1 | contig 24142 bp, 30 predicted proteins | sample 5559161 | NCBI WGS metagenome assembly JAABUM01 (sample SAMN10711868, study PRJNA513369) | rock metagenome | isolation source: Antarctica rocks | place: Antarctica: Victoria Land, Siegfried Peak nord
ACTCCGTCAGGGTGATCACCCCGTTCGTCTCGGGGAGGACCGGCACGACAACCAGTTGCGCCTGGCGGAGCGAGTCGAGCGAGAGGTGGCCCGGCGGCGTGTCGAGCACGACCAGATCGAGGCCGCAGTCCGCGGGCGGGAGCTCCTCTCCTGCCAGGAAGACCGTCCCGGAGCGCAGCAGGTCCGGTTCCAGTCGCAAGCGCTTGGTGAGATTGCGCGACTCGTCGCGGTCGATGATCCCCACGGCCGGGTCCTCAGCCGTGCCACCGAGCAGCCGGGCGGCCTGCGCGGCGATGTACAGGGCGCTGGTCGTCTTGCCCACGCCCCCCTTGCCCGCAGCGATGGCCAGGATGAGCGGGCTCGGGCGGCGGGGGCGGCGTCGGGTGTCGAGCGCGATTGTCATGGCCGCCCTCCGCCGGGTACGGGGGCTCCCCTGTCGTGTCGGTCGGCACGCGCGGGCTGGACTGCGGCACTCTCCGCCCACACGCCCGGGGGCAATGGGCGGCGGGTGGCGACGTAGTCGGTGAGGATCGCGCGCACAAGGTTGGTACGGGTGGTGTGCTGCTCGAGGGCCAGGGAGTCGAGCTCTTCCCGCACCGCCTCGGGGACGTAGCACGAGAATCGCTCGTTCTTCACGCCCGGGGGTAGCGGCGGTCGCCCGAGGCGGCCCTCACCTCGCCGTGTCGTTGTGTCGTCCTCATAGCCCATCGACTCTCGACCTCCCGCTGCCGCATCACCTCGGCAATTCTTTTATCCACATAATGCGTACGTACACTGTACCGCCGACACGTCCACCTGTCAAGGTCTCCCGCTCGTGCCGGAAGGGCAATCGCCCGGGCGAGCACATCGCGGAACATCGGCATCGCCGGAAAATTATCCGCAGGGGGCCCAAATCGCGCGCGAGGAGCCGTATGCGCGTCCGCGCGCCGAGTCGTTCGGCCAGCGCGATGGAGACGGATGCCACGATGCCCCGCGCGCCGCCCGTCGCGCGGACGCGCGGCTAGCCCGACCCGTGTTCGCCTGGGCAGGCGACGAAGGCCTTTGCTGGATTCGCGGGTCGGCGGCGAGCAGTTCGTCATTGTGGGTGGTCACCAGCGGCCACGCGGCGAGCAGTATCGGCGGTAAGACGGCCAACATCGGCTGAGGGGCTGGGGAACGGCACCGGCACCGCTGCCACGTCCGCGCTCGCCTCGTCCAACCCCGCAAGCTCCATCGCGCCGGAGTGTTCCGGAGGTGCATGTCAACCGCGAAGTGCGACGGGAACGAGGCGCCGGGGGAAAACTCGTCGCCACCGGAATACCTATGGGAAGCGCTTGACCAAATATGGTATGCTCCAGGGTAGGGCACAGGACGGGTACGTGTACCAGGTCGAAGCCTCGAAAGGAGCCTGCGATGGTACTCGCACCCCCACCGCCATCCTCCGCGGACGCGACCGATGAGAATTTTCACTGGATGGACCGCGAAGAAGAGCGTCAGGCCTTCGAGGAGCAGGTGCGCGCGATCATGGGTATCTCCGGATCGGAGTTCCTGCGCCGCCTCGATAGTGGTGTCTATAACGATGCCGCCGATGATGCCGAGCACAGCGACGTGCTGTACCTCTCGATGCTCTCCAGCCTTGCCCGCTAGAACGCCACGGGAGGCCGTGGACGCCTTCCTCGCGCCACTCCGCCGGGCGATCGCGTGCGTGACCAACGCGCAACTCGCCGGTGGTTGGGAGCCGGGGGTAATCCACGGTCTCATCGTGCGCCCCACAACAAGTGGCCGTATCCCGCTCCGGGGCGACACACCCATCGACCTGCGCCTCATCCACCTCTACGAGGTCGTCGATGGTGAGCAGGGCTGGTCCGTGCACACCGTCGGCTATACCTATCAGTTCGAATTGAAGGATGGGGATGAGATCGTGATCTACCATTACGATCCGCGTCCCGGCAGCCTCGTCACACGTCCACATCTCCACGTGCGCGGACTCAAACAACCCATGCCGCTCGGGAAGGCCCACTTCCCGACCGGGCGGGTCTCCATCGAGGAGACGCTGCGCTTCGCCATGCGCGAGCTGGGCGTGCAGCCGTTGAAGGCCGACTGGGTGGCGATCCTGGATAACACCGAAGAAGACTTCAACACGAAGCGGACGTGGTAGACCACCGAGAGCGGGTGCCGGCCTACCCCTGGGAGCGGCCGGTGGTCGGGCTGATCAGCTGCGCGAGCGCCGGGCGGGAGGAGGTGCGCTACGCACTCGGCGAGCTGGAGGAGCGGATCTTCGTCGCGGAGTACCGGCGCACGTTGCCGAGTGAGGCCGCGATCGGCGTCGGCCTGGGGCGTGCCGGCGGCACCTCGCCGCCGCCGGAGGCAGAGGAAGATGCGGCACCCCGGGGGCACTGATCATGGGGAACTCGACGCGGGCCGGTGAGATTGTGACATCGGCGATGTCACAATCCGCGCGCGTTGCTAGGGACATATCCCTCCCGCACTCCAGCGGCTCGGCATCTTCCTGAGCCCCAGCACCTGCGGGCGCATCCTGGCCCTCAACCGCAGGCTCTACGGCCTGCCCACGCCCGAGCGGGCGCCGCACGACCCGAAGCCGATGCCCTTCGCCGCGCAGCGACGCCACCAGTACTGGACCGCAGACATCCGCTACCTCGACCACGGCCTCGGTGACTTCAAAATCTACTCCATCACCCTGCTTGATAATTTCAGCCGGGCCATCATCGCCAGCGGCCTCTCCCGCACGCAGGACCTCTCCGCGTTCCTCATGGTCTTCTACATGGGGGTGCAGCAGCACGGTGCCCCCGAGGCGTTGGTGACGGACAACGGGGGCGTTTTCCTCGCCAAGGAGGCGCAGCGCATCTACCACGCCCACGGCATCGAGAAGCGTGAGATCGACTGCCGGCAGCCGTGACAATCGTATATAGAGGCCGCCTTCGGGGTCCAACGGCGGATGGCCGACTGGGCCTTCGCTCAGGCCGGGACCTGGCCGGAACTCCTGGCGGTCCACGACCAGTGGGTCGCCGACTACAACTACCAGGACCACTTCGCCTACCAGCACCGGCCCGAGGACCGGCGCAGTCCCGCCGCGGTGCTGCACACCGTCTGCGGTCGGCTGTTCGCTGCGGAAGATCTGCACCGCATCTTCTACACGACGCGCTTCGGTCGCGTCCTGGACCGGGCGGGCTACATCCGGTTCAGGCGCTGGCGCGTCTATGCGGAACGGGGGCTGACCGGCGAGCCCGTCGCCGTCTGGCTCTACGCCGAGCACCTCACCCTCGTCTACAAGGACGAGCCGCTCGCCCAGTACCGCGTCACCTACCAGCCGGACAAGCGGCACCTGAAGGCCATCACCGACCCGCACCTGCTCGAGACGCCGCATCGCTCCCCGCAGCCGCCGTTGTGGGCCTGGGGCGAGGGGGAGTGGCTCCGCGTGCTACGGGTGCCCGCATACGCGCCACGTCGGCCGCGAGCCGGCGGCGCGGCGCAGCCAGCCCTCTTCGCCCTGCCGGAGGTCGGCACCGGATGAGTGGGGCGGGGTGTTGGCCGGCCGGGACCACTATCGTCCAGCAGGGGGTTGGCGGGGCCGCCTGTGGTCGGCGCGCCCGATGACCATGGTCAAGGATCGCGGGGAGTTCGCAGCGCTGTGGTGCCCAGCGGGCACGCGCTGGAAGACGGCGACGACACCCCCGACCCGGCCGCGCGCGCCGACGCGGGCGGAGCGTGTTGTCCGCTCGCTCGGTGTGGACGGAGCGCCGCCGTCCTTACGAACCGGCCTCGTCGGACCAGCGGAGCACGCGCAGGGCGCGGAGCGTGTTCCACCGGCTCGGCCGGCCCTCGCCCGCATCGATCTCGACCGGCATCTGGCCGGGGTACCAGGTCTCGAGCGGCCACCGACCGTCGCCGTCGCGCTTGGACGCGACCAGGTCGATCGCCTCGGCCACGCGCTCGTCGGGCGCGACGCCGGCGCGGCGCAGGTACTCCAGCCCCCGCAGCACGTCGTAGTGCCACCACGTCGGGAAAGCGAAGCGCGTCCATGCGGCGCCGCCCTTGCGATCGCGCGCGATCACCGCGCCGGTCGAGCGTCGGCGGAAGAGACGACGCTCGAGCAGGTACTCCTGCCCGCGGAGCCGGGCCTCGGTCACGTCCGGGCTGGCGCCGACGGCCCGTTCGTGCTCGAGCAGCGCCTCGAGCACGCAGATCGTGGTGTTGAACGACGACCGCGTCGCGCCGTTGGCCGCCTCGCAGTTCCAGCCGCCGTCGGGCAGCTGCTCGGTGAGCAGGCGGTCGACGAGGCCCCGGACGTCCTGGCCGAAGTAGGCGCCGACCGCCCCCACCTGTCCGTTGATGCAGGGCTCCACCTCGCCAGCGAAGAAGGGATTGCCGTCGCATTCCGGCGGGCCGCACCCCCGCCACGTCACGCGGTCGCGCACGAGGCCCACCGCGCGGCGTGCCCGGTCGCTCGCGGGATCGAGCCCCAGGTCCCGCAGCAGCATCAGGACGTGCATCGTGGAGTCCCACCCGTGGTTCCACGCCGCGCCGCCCCACCGCCCGTCGGCCCCTTGGAGGGCGAGCAGCCGCGCGCCCGCGCCCTCAGTGGCGACCCGCGCGCGCTCGGCCGCGACCGCCTCCGCGGGCGCATCGGTCAGCTCCCGCAGCACCTGCCAGCGGACCGACGGGTCCGAGTCGAGCAGCCAGTCGACGACGGTCACGGATCGCCCTCCTGCGCGGTGCATCGGCCGGCCGGCATGATAACGGTGGTTGCGAGTTGCCGCCCTGTGGCGATGCCGCGCCCCCATTCATCGGCGGCAGAGTACGGCCCTTGCCAGCCTCGGTGCAAACATGCAGCGTGTTGAAAAACCCTCCTGCGCCGACGGCATGGAGTGCCGCCGCGGATGGTTCATGCGAAAGTGTCGGCAGCAATGAGCGATGGGGGAGCGATCCCCGCCCCACCGGCGGGCCACGGCCGTCGGCCCCACTCGCCCTTGGCGAGGAGACGCTTGAGGTTTTGCCCGCTTGCCACCAACTGTGCCTCGATGTTTACCCGCGCGAGGGTGCGTAACCGGAAGCACCGGAAGCGGTGCCACAGCTTCGCCTCGGCGAAGAGCGGCTCGACCCAGACGGCGCGCTTGCGGATGGCCTTGCGATAGGCGGCGGTGGCGTGATAGGCGCGCACCCGGTCGCGATACGCCTCATCCACATGGCGCTGCACCGCGCGTCCGGCGTCGCTGGGGGTGCAGGCGGCCTTGCAGGGGCAGGCGTTGCAGACCACGGCCGGGGCCTGGTAGACGATAATCTCGCGCTCGGCCTTCGCCTGCCGCCGCGTGAGCAGCGCGCCCTGGGGGCAACGGTAGCGATCCTCGCCTACCGCATAGGTGAAGTCCTGCTGCGTGAAACCGGTCCGGCGGGCGTCGGCCTCCGGCAGCGGCACGTAGGCGCGGATGCCCGCCCGCTCCAGCGCGACGATGTTCTCGATGGTCCCGTAGGCGGTGTCACCGGTGACGTGGCGGGGCCGCAACTTCCAGCGGAAGCAGGTCTGCCAGATCAGGTCGAGCGCCGGCTGCGGTTCGTGGACCTCGGCGGGCGTCACCAGCGCCTTGAGGATGATGCGCGCCTTGCCGCCATCGACGACGTAGTGGGTGTGGTAGCCCAGGTGTGTGCCGCCGGCGCGGCGGTGCATGAAGGTGGCGTCGGGATCGGTGGTGCTGACGACGAAATCGGCCTTGCGCTCGTACTTCTCGTGGCGCACCTCGCGCTGCTGCGCCCCCGCTTCGGCGATCCAGTCGTGCCGCTGCGCGTTCGCTGTCGACAACTCGTCCAGCACAGTCGCCGGCTGGGTGACGGGGAGCGGCGTCGGGGCCGATGCATCCGCCACGGTGGGGTGGGGCTCCTCGTCGCCGGGCGATCCGGCATCGACCGCATCATCGGTCGGGAAGAGCTGGTGGAGGTGCGCCTCGACGGCGAAGCGCGGCACCAAGGACGCGCGGGCGGCGTTGGCCTCGACCTTGGTCGCGTCGAGGTAGAGCTCCTCGCCCCAGACCAGGCCCGCCGCGCGGCAGCGCTCGACGACCGCGTCGAAGAAGCGCCGGAACGTCTCGAGGCCGTAGCGCTCGCGGATCCTGGTGAGGCTGGAGTGGTCGGGCATCGCCTCGTCGAGGTCGTAGCCGCGGTACCAGCGCAGGCTGAGCCGGTCGGCGACCACGGACATGAGCTGCCGCTCGGAGCGCAGCCCCTCGAAGAACATGATGAGCTGGAGCTTGAAGAACACGACCGGGTCGATGCTCGGGCGTCCTCCTGCTTTGTAGCAGTCCTTGACGAGGTCGCGCACGAAGGCGAGGTCGAGCGTCTGGTCCAGGTGCCGGTAGAAGTGTTTCGCGGGCACCAGGTCCTCGACGGACACCGCCGTATGCACCGCGAAGGCCCGTTGCTTCGTGCCCATCATACGGTACCATGCCTCCCGTGATGCCGTTCACCACCGCTGATAAGGGGACGTCCCATGCGAATGACGAAGCTGATCCTGGTCGAAGGGCTGCCCGGATCGGGGAAATCGACCACCGCGCACACCGTCGCCCGGCTGCTGGCCGACCGGGGCGTCCCGGTCCGCTGGTGGTACGAGGAGGAAGTCAACCACCCCGTCTATGCCTTCCGCGACCGCACAACGCTCCAGCAGGTGGTCGACGATCTCGCCGACGGCGAGTATCGCCGTGTCCTTGCCACCGCCCTCGCCCAGTGGCGACGCTTCGCGGTGCTGATGCAGGGCACGGATAGCGTCGTGCTCATCGACGGTTGCCTCCTGGGCTACCTCACCTGGAGCCTCTTCCCGCTTGCGGTGCCGGCAGCAGAGATCCGGGAGTACGTCGCCGAGGTCGCGCGCATCATCGCCCCTGCCACCCCCTGCCTCATCTATTTCTACCAGCAGGATGTCGGCGCGTCCCTCGCGCGCCTCTGCGCGCGCGGGGGCGGCGACACGGAGCAGCGCCTCATCCAGCAGAGCACCCAGTCGCCGTACGGGCGGCAGCGCGGGCTGCAGGGCTTCGCCGGCATGGTCGCGTACTGGGCGGCCTATCGCCAGTTGACCGATGCCGCCTTCGCGGGGCTCGCGCTCCCCAAGCTGGCCATCGAGACGACTGCGGGCGACTGGGCCACCTATCGGCAGCAGGTGTTGACCTTCCTCGGTCTGCCGCCCGTAGCAACGCAGCGGCTCCCGGACGGCGAGGCGGCGCGCTTCGTCGGCACGTATCGGTACGAGGAAGGCGACGCCCGGGGCAGCGCCACGATCAGCGTGGAGGGCGGCGAGCTCTTCCTGGATGGCGTGCCGCACGTCTGGCCGCACAACCGGCTGGTGCCGAAGGCGCGCAACGCCTTCGATGTCGAGTCCTTGCCGTTCGAGATAGCGTTCTCGGAAGCGAGCGATGGGCGCATCATGCGCATGGTGGCCACTGGTCCAGAGCTACTGAGCGGTAAGCCACCAGGGATCTTCGTCAAGCAGTAGGAGTATGGTTTTTCAACACGCTGCATGTGCCCGACATCATGGGTCTTGCCGACATTCGATGATTGCCCTTGCTGCCCGCCGTCGCAAAGTCATCACCGAGGCCAACAGTGCGCGCCGTTGTTCAGGAAAAGCCGAATCCGGATCATCGAATGGCGGCAAGACCCGAAATGTCCGGTGCAGGCAGCGCGGGCCTAGAAGGCGATCTCGGCGCGCGGGCGGACGGCGATCGGGTGCTCGGGGTTCGGCATCTGTGCGAGGGCGTGGTTATGGTGCGCGATAATCTGCGCCGGGGAGAGGACGGGGCTCTCCTCCGTGGTGTGGCCGTCCGCGACGAGGGTGACAGCGAAGCCCTCGCTGCTGGCGCGGCGACAGGTCGCGTCGATGCACAACTCGGACATCACGCCGGCGACGACGAGGTGCCGCACGCCGCGCGCCGCCAACTCCTCCTGCAGGAGGGTGTCGTAGAAGGCGTCCGAGGCGCGTTTGTGGATCACCAGTTCGCCCGCCTCGGGAGTGAGGGTGGGCACGAATTGCCAGTCCGCGCCGCCGCGCCGCATCGACGGCCAGGCTTCCTCCTCGTGCTGGACGAAGATGACGGGTGTGGCGGCGGCGCGCGCCTCCGCGATCAAGCCCTCCACCAGGGCCACGACCTCATCTTTCCGGTACGCGCTCGCGACGTTGCCGATCTGCATATCGATCACCAGTAACGCGGTGTCGCCTGCCATCGTCGCCCCTCCTCACTCTTCGTAGTAGAACGTCCGTGCTAGGAGGGGAGTATACCCGCCACCGGGGCTGATGGGCAACGTGCCCGCCGACAGAGCGCGCGGCGCGACCCCTCGCGCTGCGGCGACGGTGCGGCACCGCCGCCATGACCCTGCGCCCGCGCGGGGAGGGGCGCTCGGGCGAACGCAGGGCGCGGCGACGCGGATCAGGGCTGGATGACGGGGACGTTGTACGCGGTGCCGACGATCGCAACGAGGTCTTCGTTATAGATGGTCCACTGGCTGCCGGTGTAATAGACCCCGATCGGGTGGTTATTGTACGCGCTCGGCACGCCGACCGGGTTGTAGATATGCGTGACGATGAGGATCGCGTTGCGCTGATTATTGGTCAGGGTGTTGGCGGCGGTCGCCTTGTGGACGAAGGCGGCGCTGGTCTTGACGTAGCCGCTCGCCGACAGCCCGCCGAGTTGCGCCGCATTGGGACGCCTCGCCTGTATGTTAGCGTGGGAGGCGAGGGGGGCTGACTCAACGCCTCGCTGCGCACCGACGCTTGGATACGAGCTGTCGCCCCCCGCACTCAAGGCCGTCGCGCGGCAGACGAGACGGAAGCGTGTTCCCCACCCCAGACAGACATGTCGCCGTCGACGCGCCGTTCCTCGTCCCACGATCACTGGCGGGAGGCAGCAGCATGGATGTCGGCGTGGATACGCACAAGAAGACGCATGTCCTGGTGGCGGTTGGTACGCCGGGCCAGACCCGGGGGACGCGGACCGTGGCGAACACCCTGCGGGGTAGGCGGCAGCACTCCAGTGGGCGCGCGAACAACAACAACAACACATCCGCTGGGGTGTCGAGAACAGCGGGTCGTTGGGCAAGGGCTTCGCCCAGTTCCTGCTGGCGCAGGGGGAGGCGGAGGTCCGCGAGGTGGTGCCGCACCGCACGGCGCAGTACCGGCGGCGGGGGCGCACGCAGGACAAGACCGACACGGCCGACGCGCTGGCGATGGCGCGCCTCCTGGGCGCGGAAGGGGATGGCCTTCCCCTGGTGCACGCCGACGATGCGAGCACCGAATTGCGACTCCTGAGCGACCATCGCGACAACCTCATCGCCGACCGCACGCGGCTCATCAACCAACTGCATGCCCAGATGCTCCAGCGCGATCCGCGCTACGAGGAGCGCTCCGGGCCACTGACGCAGGCCGCCGACGTGCGCTTCTGCCAGGAGTACGACCCGCTGCACGCGGACGCCCTCGTGCGTACCCGGCTCCTCATTGTCCGCCAACTCGCCACCCGGATCGCGGCACTGACGACGGCGATCGCGGCCCTGACGGCGCTGCTCGGGCAGCGCGTGGCCGCACTCGGGACGCCACTCCTCCAATTGCGCGGCGTGGGGCCGGTCGTCGCCGCGCGGCTGCTCGGCGAACTGGGGGGCACCCTGCGCGTCCACTCCGCGGCGGCGCTCGCCGGCATCGCCCCGGTCGCCGTGGCCTCCGGTAACCGCCACGGTCACCGCGTGAACTTCGGGGGCAACCGTCAGCGCAACCGCGCCATCCACAGCATCGCGCTGACCCGGCGGCGCTGCGAGCCCTTGGCGCAGGCCTACTACGCCAAGAAACGCGCCGAGGGCAAGACCGCCCGCGCGGCGATGCGCTGCCTCAAGCGTCGCCTGGTCGACGTGCTCTACCGGCTCTGCTACGCCCGGCCTGGCGAGTCCCCGCAGCCGGTCGCGACCATCGCCGCCTGAGGCCCGAAGTCCCCTGATAATCTCGCCTCGGGGACTTGACACGGAGGCGAGGTATGCCCGTGCTCTACAGTGACCGCCTTGTGGCGCGGATCGATCCGAAGCTGGAGCGTCAGACCGGGACGCTCCGCATCAACGGGTTCTGGCCAGAGGACGCGTCACTCGTGGATGATCCCGCTTTCGCCGCGGCGCTGGCGCGGGGCCTGTCCCGGTTCGCGCGCTTCCACGCGGCGCGCACGGTCGCCCTGGATGCACTGCATCCTGAGGATCTGCGCGCGCGTGTCGAGACCGCGATGGTCGTGTAACCCGAACCCGCGGCCACGGGAGCTGATTGCCGTGTCGATTCACGACCATCGACTCGGCGAATGAGCATGGCGAGCTTGCCAGGGTCACGAGCAATATGTGTACAGGAAGTCGTGAGGAGGCGTGTCTTTAGCCAATAATAGAGAAGGAAATACAGAAGAAAATAGAGAGGATCATTCGAATATTCGATTGGCATCTCCATCAAAAAACAAGGGAAACACGCGGGGACGAAAACCCATACCGAAAGCGGAGTCCCTCCCCAACGCACCGGTGACACAAGATGTGGCTGATCGCCGTTATGATACAGGTGTTGGGCAGGGTTGATCGGGTCAGGTGTCCAGGTGGTTGATCGGGTTTATTGACCACCCTCCGGAGGAAAACAGCGCCCTGGTGCCTCCTTCCTATATAGATGCAGTGCGAGGAGCAGTGCATGAGGGAAGGGGGGCGGCATGGCGCGACGGAGGATGACGATGTTGGACGTGCTGGAAATCTTAGTCGCGTGGGATGCCGGCGAAGGGATCAGCCCGCTTGCCCGCCGGTTAGGGTACATGCGGACGACGGTGCGCAAATACGTCGCGGCGGCGGAAGCCTTGGGGCTCCCCCGTGGCGCGAGCCGGCGGAGCGAGGCGGAGTGGGCCCAGGTGGCCGAGGCCGTGACCGCGCGGGTGGCGCGCCAGCGGGCACCCGGGGCGGTGGCGGCGCAGGTGGCGCAGCACCACGCCTACCTGGAGCGGTGGGTGGGGCAGGTGCACCTGACGGTGCTGCACCAGCGGCTGCGGGAGGAACGGGGGCTGGCCGCGAGCTGGGGCGTCTTCTATCGCTATGTGGCCAAGCACTGGCCGGACCGGCTGCAGCGCGCCCCGCGGGTGACGATCCGCCGCGCCGACCCGCCCGCCGGGGAGGAGGCGCAGGTCGACTTCTTCTATGTGGGGCTCTGGGACGATCCGGAGAGCGGTCGGCGGCGCAAACTCTACGCGTTCCTCTTGACGCTCAGCCATAGCCGCCATCAATTCCTCTACCCGACGCCGACGGAGGATAGCGCCGCCTGGCTGGCGGGCCATGTGGCGGCGTTCGCCTTCCTGGGCGGGGTGCCGCAGCGGGTGGTCGTGGATAATCTGACGGCCGGGATTACCCACGCCGACCGCTACGACCCGCGCGTCAACCGGGCCTATGGCGAGTTGGCGCGGCACTACGGCTTCTTGGTCGACCCGACCCGGGTGGCGCACCCCAAAGACAAGCCGCGCGTGGAACGGAATGTCCAGTACGCCCGCGACAGCTGCTTCGCCGGGCGCACCACCGGGACGCTGGCGGCGCTGCGGGCGGAGGCGGTGCGTTGGTGTCGGGAGGTGGCGGGGCAGCGGCTGCACGGGACGACGGGGGAGCGCCCCTTCGTCGCCTTCCAGGCACGGGAAGCGGCCGCCCTGCGCCCGTTGCCGCCGCAGCCGTGGGAGCACGCCACCTGGACGAGCGCGCTGGTCGGGCCGGATTGCCACCTGCGCGCCGGGAACGTGGCCTACTCGGTGCCCTTCAAGCACGTCAACCGGCGCCTGGAAGTCCGGCTCGGGGCGCAGACGGTGCAGATCTACGACGGCGCGACGCTCGTGACGACGCACGCCCGCCAGGCGCAGGGGCGCGTCACCCGCCCCGACCATTACCCCGAGGCGGGGCGCGCCTTCCTGCAGGGGACCCCGGCGGCGGGGCTGCGGCGCGCGCAGGAGGTCGGCCGCGCCACGGCCCAGCTCGTCACCACCTTGCTTGAGGAGCCGACCCTCACCCGGTTACGGGAAGTCCAGGCGCTGCTGCGGCTGACCGACCGCTATCCGCTGGAACGCCTGGAACGCGCCTGCGCCCGCGCGACCGCCGCCGGGGACGGCCGCTATCGCACGGTCCGGGGCATCCTCGAGCGCGACCTCGACAGCGTGCCCCTCGAGCCCGAACCGCCGGTGCAGGCGACCGGGGCCTTCTTGCGCGGGCCGGCGGCCTTCGCCGCCGCCGCCGCCGCCCAGGCGGTGGCCACATGCTGACGCTCGACACGCTCCGCCCCCGCTTACGCCAGCTCAAACTCTCCGGCATGAGCGAGGCCATCGGGCCGCGCGCGGAGGAAGCGCGCCAGCGTGGCTTGGATCCGCTGGACTTCTTGTTGTTGTTGTTGGACGACGAACTCGCCCGGCGCGATGCCGATAACGTCGCGCGCCGCATCCGGGCGGCGCGCTTCGAGGACCCGTGCGACCTCCGCGACTTCGACTTCAGCTACAACCCCGAACTCCCCAAGGCGCAACTGTGGGAGCTGGCCAGCGGGCGCTTCATCGACGAGCACGCCGCGGTGCTGTTGTGCGGGCCCACCGGGGTGGGGAAGAGTTTCGTCGCCCAGGCCCTCGGCGTGCAGGCGTGTCGCCAACGCCGCACCGTCCTGTTCACCAAGACCAGCGCCTTCCTCGCGGACTTGGCCGGCGGCCGCGCCGAGGGCAGCCAGCCCCAGCGCTTCCGCCGCTACCTCAACCCGAGCCTCCTGATCCTCGACGACTTCGCCATGCGCGAATACACCGTCCCCCAAGCGGAGGATTTGTACGAGTTAATCAGTCGCCGCTATCGCCGGGGCGCGCTCATCCTGACCACCAATCGCGCCCCCGCCGACCTCTACCCGCTCTTCCCGAACCCGGTCTTGGCCGAGGGCTTCCTGGATCGCCTGCTCAATAGCGCCTATGTCGTCACCATGCTCGGGCGCAGCTATCGCCCGCGCCAACGCCCCGGCGACGGGGGAAAGGAGGGCCCGCCCGAGCCCAGCCGACCAATGTGAGGTGGGGGGTGGTCAATAAACCCGATCAACCTGGATAGCACACACGATCAGCCACTGAGCATATCAAGCGATCATTGACACAAGACACGCAACAGCAGGGGGAAGGGCGGGCAAATGAGGCGGCCGAGCTGGCCGCAGTCCGGCTCGAACTGGCTGGGTTCATCGAGGATCTGCGTCGCGAACTGAACGACCGGGCGCCGGCCGGTGCCACGCTGACGCGCGCGGTCAACCTCTACCGTCGCGCGGGCCTGCCGCCGGAGGAGTTCCGTACCCTGATGTACGATGCCCGCCGACTCACCCAGCAACATACCGGGTCGATCCGCGCCGAGCGGGTCGACAAGGGGGCGGGCAGGCTGCCGGTCAAGCCGAAGATGGCCTACTTCTTCGGGGTGTTGCAGAACGCGCTCGGGCTGACCGGGGCGGACGCGTCAGGCGCTGTCGCGGACGTGTCACCGGTGCTGTCGCGCGAATCGTCGGCACCCGCTGACGCGGCGGGTGCCGACCCGGTATCGCGGGTCGGCACCGAGCGAGACTTCGCCGCAGCGGTCGCGAACGCCGCGACGAGCCGCAACGTCAACTGGCGGCTGGCGCGGCAACTCGCGCGGGAGAATCCGCACCTGCTGGCGGACTGGCTCGACCACAGGGGGACCTGGGCGCTGGCCGCGCTAGTCCGTGCGGGGGAACGCCCGCCCCAGACGCGTATCTCCGGGGACTAGCGGCACAGCAATTGATGAGGGGAGGGACTGCGGTTGATCGGGTGGACAGTGACAACAATCCGGGCGGGCGGGGCGCATGGGCGTTGAGTCCGGGCAAGCCTCGCTGCCCCACGAGGACTACGCGCGGCTGCTGGCCGATGTCCGCGCGATCATCGCGGCCGGGCGGGGGCGTGCCGCGGCGGCGATCAACCAGGAGCTGGTCGCGACCTACTGGGCGGTCGGCGAGCGGATCATCCGCGAGGAGCAGGGCGGCACCGCGCGGGCGACCTACGGCGAGCAGACACTGGCGCAGTTGGGGCGGATCCTCGGTCAGGAGTTCGGCCGCGGCTTCGGTGAGCGCTCGCTGCGCTACATGCGGCAGTTCTACCTCGCTTACCCGATTCGGAACGCACTGCGTTCCGAATTGGGCTGGACCCACTACCGCGCCCTGATGCGCCTGCCCGATGCCGAGCAGCGGGAATTCTACGGGCGGCTGGCGGCGACCGGGCGCTGGAGCGCACGCCAGCTCGACCGCGAGATCGGCGCCCGTCTCTTCGCGCGCGTCGGCCTCTCGCGCCAGGCCGGCGACCTCGCCGCGACCCTGCCGCCCCCCGCCGCCGCCGATCGGGCGCTCACCCCGGCCGACGTCTTCAAGGACCCGTACATCCTCGACTTCCTGGGGCTCGAGGATACCTACAGCGAGCGCGACCTGGAGGCCGCGATCCTCCGCAACATCGAGCGCTTCCTGCTGGAACTGGGGACCGACTTCTGCTTCGTGGCGCGCCAGCGGCGGCTGACGATCGACGGCGAGGATTATCACATCGATCTGGTCTTCTACCACCGCTCCCTCCGCTGCCTGGTGCTATAGGTTACGTGGAATATGCCCGCCCCGCAGCGGTCATTCGCGTATCCACTACCGTTGGTCCCTGGATTCCACTGAACGTACACCCGTGCTAGACTGTGGCCGTCGGACGGATCGCTCCGTGGAAAGGGGGCGCATGGCCGAGGTACGCTGGGAGCGCTACCCGCTCGTCGCCCGGTCGCCGCATGCCCGCGCCTGGCTGACCATCCAGGCCCACCTCGGGCGTGCCGCCAACACCGTCGAGGCCTACGGCCGTGCCCTCCAGGACTATCTGGCCTTCGCCGAGCGCCACGGCGTCGTCGCCGAGGCCGCCGCCCGGGAGCACATCGCGGCCTACGTCCACGACCTGACCGCCCGTCCCAACCCGCGCGGTGTCGGCGTGCGGGTGCTCGACGTCGGCGTGGGCCTCGCCAACGCCACTCTCCAGCAGCGGTTGACCGCCGTCCGCCTCTACTACGATTACCTGCTGGAGGAGGGCGTCCGCGCCGACAACCCGGTCGGGCGGGGCCGTTACACCCCCGGCACGGCCTTCGGTGGCCGGCGCGAGCGCGGCCTCCTCCCGCGCTACCAGAAGCTGCCCTGGATCCCGACCGACGAGGAGTGGCGCGCGGTGCTCGAGGCCGCACGGGCGGAGCCTTTCCGTAACCGGGTGATGCTCGCGCTGGCCTACGACGCCGGGCTGCGACGCGAGGAGCTGTGCGCGCTGGAGACGGGCGACCTCGACCCGGCGGCCCGGCTGCTGCGCGTGCGCGCCGAGGCGACCAAGGGGCGCCGCGAGCGCGTCGTTCCCTACTCCGCCCCGACCGGCGACTTGTACGCCGCGTACCTCGGGGAGCGGCGCGCGCTCAGCCGGGCGCGCGGGCCGCTCTTCCTCTCCGCTTCGCGGCGCAACCGCGCGCAGCCCCTCACCATCTGGACCTGGTCGAAGGTGGTGGCGCGCCTCGCCGCCCGCGCCGGCGTCCCGCACTTCACGACGCACACCCTGCGGCACCTCTGCCTGACCGACCTGGCGCGCGCCGGGTGGGACCTGCACGAGATCGCCCGCTTCGCCGGCCACCGCAACCCACAAACGACGCTCCTCTATATCCAGCTCTCCGGGCACGACCTGGCCGCGAAGCTGGCGCGGGGCATGGCGGAGATCCACGCCTGGCGCGCGCGGGCCGCGGCGGAGGTGCTGCGATGAGCGCGCCCGCCCGCGCGGATACCGCCCCGATGGCGGTGCCCTGCGCCGCCATCGACGTCGCCTGCTACGACCGGACGCCGACGCTCAGCGCGACCGAGCGCGCGGCGCTGGCCGTCGTGGCGACCCGGCATGGCTGCCAGGCGGGTGCCGTCCGCGCGGCGCTCGCGCGCCTGACCGCCCCCGTCGCGGACGTCCTCGACGCGCTCGGCAGCTACGCCTCGCACCGCCCGGTGGCCGTCGCGACCCTGCGACGCGCCATGCACGAGCGCCAGGTCGCCTTCTGGGGCTGGTCCCGCGACGAGTGGCTGGCGACTATCCGCGCCGTCGGGCGGGGTGGGGGCAGTCGGCACGACCTGCTCGCCTGCATGTACCTGCTCGGCGGCATCGCCGACGTCCGCGCGGACGTCGGCGTCTGCACCCTGCCGCGCTTCGCTGCGACGCTCTTCGGGGACCGGGCGGTGGCAACGGCCATCGGGCAGGTGCGCGACGAGTTGTGCCGCTGGGGCTGGACCCCCGGCGGTGCCGTGCGGCTGCTGCCGGGGCCGGTGAGCGTGCTGCTCCTCCTCGCCCGCAGCCCGCACCTGGCCGCTGTCACGCCGGCGGTCCTGCAGGCGGCGCTGGACGGCGCGCGGACGACCCACGAGGCGACGCGCCTGCACACCGTCGCCCGCGCGCTGGTCGGGCTCGGCGTCGTGCCGCACCCGCCGGCGAGCACGCGCCCGCCCAACCCCTGGCTCGATGGGGCGGACCTGGTGGCGGGTGTCGCGCCCGCCTGGGCGGCGTGGGCACGCCGCTGGCACGACACCGCCACCCTGGCACCCGCAGGGCGGCAGGATACCTACTACGCGCTTCTGCGCGTCGGGCGCTGGCTGGCGCGGGCGCACCCGGGGGTGACCGTGCCGGGGGACTGGACGCGGGAGCTCGCCGCCGAGTACGTCGCGGCGGTCGACCGTCTTACCCACGGGGACTGGGTGAAGACCCCCGCTGCCCCCCGCTTCGCCATCCGGGCCGGTCGGCCGGTCTCGGCCGTGACCAAGCTACGCCACCTCGCCAATATGCGCCGCTTCTTCCGCGACTGTCAGGAGTGGGGCTGGATCCCGCGCCGCTTCGACCCGGGCCGCGCCCTCGCCGCGCCCCGGTCGCTGCGCGCGGCCGTCGGCCCGGCGCCGCGCGTCATCGCCGACGATGTCTGGGCCAAGCTCCTCTGGGCCGGGCTGCACCTGGCCGAGGCGGACCTGCCGACGGGGCGGCATGCCGACGCCCCCTGGTACCCACTGGCCCTGGTGCGGGCGCTGGTGGTCACCTGGCTCTTCGCCGGGCTGCGCTGGAACGAGCTCGCGCGCCTGCGACTCGGCTGCGTCCGCTGGCAGCGCGGGGAGGTGACGGTCGTCGGCACGGCCGACGGCCTCCCCGCAGACGCGGTCTGCTGGCTCGATGTGCCGGTCAACAAGACGATGACGGCGTTCACCAAGCCGGTGGACCGCGCCGTCGGCGAGGTGATCGCCGCGTGGGAGGCGACCCGCCCGCCCCAGCCGGCGCTCGTCGACCGCAAGACCGGCGAGGCGGTCCACTTCCTCTTCGCCTACCGCGGGCGGTGCCTTGGCGGCGACACCCTCAACCGGACCATCATCCCGCTCTTGTGCCGCAAGGCGGGCGTGCCGGAGGCGGACGCGCGCGGCCCCATCACCAGCCACCGGGCGCGCTCGACCATCGCCTCACAGCTGGCGAACGCCAAGGAGCCGCTGACGCTGTTGGAGTTGCAGGCCTGGCTGGGGCATCGGCAGCCGACCTCGACGCTGCATTACGTGCGGGTCGCCCCGACCCGGCTGGCGAAGGCGTACGCCGACGCCGGCTACTTCGCGCGCAACGTGCGCGCGGTGGAGGTGCTGCTCGACCGCGACGCGGTGACGAGCGGCACCGCCGCCGCGGGGGCCCCCTGGCGCTTCTACGACCTGGGGCACGGCTACTGCACCTACGATTTCTTCGACCAGTGCCCGCACCGGATGGCCTGCGCCCGGTGCGCCTTCTACCGCCCGAAGGGCTCGGCCCGGGCCCAGTTGCTGGAGGGGAAGGCCAACCTGCTACGCCTGCGCCAGGAGATCCCGCTCTCCGACGAGGAGCGCGCCGCCGTCGACGACGGCCTGGCGGCACACGAGCGGCTGCTGGCGCAGCTCGCCGACGTGCCGACGCCGGCCGGCCCGACACCGCGCGAACTTGGCGCAGGCCCGGGTGACGGCGTCCTGCTCCCCGCGCCGCTGCCCGCCCACACGCAACCCCTTATCCCGCTCGAGGGTCTTCGCCGCTGATCGCCCGACGTGGCCCCCGCCCATCCGTGGGCCTGTTTGACCCGGCGTGGCCTGGGGAGAGCATCTCCCCAGGCCACGCCGGGCACCGCGCGGCTCGGCCGCGCGGCCCACGCCGACGATCTGGACGAACTTGCCCCGCGCCGACTTGACACGAGGTCAGATTCCACATAATGGTGGACCTGAAGCTGGGGGCCTTCGCCCCGGCCGACGCCGCGCAGATGCAGCTCTACCTCGAATGGTCGAAGCGCCACGACCGCCGCGAGGGGGAGGAGGAGCCGATCGGGCTGATCCTCTGCGGGAGCCACGGCGAGCAGGTGGTGGAACTGTTGCTGTCGAGCCAGACGAACCGGATGCGCGTGGCGCAGTACCTCCTGCCAGAGGACACGGCGGCGCTGAAGGCGCGCCTGGCGCAGATCACCGCAGCGTATGAGGGTCTGCACGGGGGCGCGGCGGACGGGGCGTAAGCTGACGAAGTGGGGCGATAAGCGGTGCGCTTGAGAGACATATCCCTGCTATCGTATATGCGAGTAAATGGATTACTCTGCCAGAAGTCGTGAGGTTCTTAAGCGATATGTAGTAACCACACGGCGTAAGCATGGTCGCTTAGCGCAGCCGCTTGAGTGCTCGGTTGACTGTCGCCAGGTCGAACGCTAGCGGGTCGAACGGGCCGCTGAGCCAGGCCAGCATGTCCCGATACTCCTGATCGCGCCCGCGCCGCAGCGTCGCCAGCAGGTCCGCGTAGCCGCCGATCCCGCCGCAGTCCTCGGGCGGGCAGGCCCCGCCCCCCGCCAGCCACACGGCATCCTGCGCGTCAGGATCGGGCCACAGCAGTCGCTCGACGACGAGGAGATGGTCCCAGCCGTCGCCGAAGTCGTACTCGTACTGGAACGCCGCGCCGACGCCGGGGGCCACCTGCGCGAGCGTGGTCCGGCGCGTGCTCGCGGCGGGCGGATCATCCACCAGGAGATCGGGGTCGCCGTAGGTCGCGTCGTCGGCGACGAACTGGTGCAGGTGGCTCTCGGTCCAGCCGAGCGCGGCCTGGAGCACCCGGTGCAGCTTCGCCAGCGTGGTGCCGCTCGGCACGGCGAGGGGGCGCCAGACCAGCGGGTCGCTGTCGATCAGCGTCACCAGCAGCTGGGCGTGCGTCGGTGGGGACGCGGCCGGAGGTATGACGGAGGGGGGTTGTCCTCCGGTCCCGCTGGCTCGGGCGGCGGGGCACTGACGACGCGTAGCGACCCGGCCGCTGGCGGCGAGTCAGATGGGGGGAAGGGCCGGAGGGTTGGGGTCGCCGACGGCGCGGTGCCGGGCGCACGCTCGTCGGCCAGTCGGATACCCAGCCGCCCCGCGCGGACACGCGCCCGTTCCTGCCGCCGTCGGCGCTCAGCGTCGCCCATCGCCCGCCCCCCGGCGCTCGGCCGCGTCCGGTGCCGCGTCATCCAGGGTCGGCGGGACCGTCAGGAGGCCGAGCGCGCGCAGGAAATCGCCCGTCGGGCCACGCACCAACTCGGCCATGCGGGCCGGCAAAGCGGGGACGGGGGGCGGGTTGACGCCCCCGTCATCGAGGTCGCCGCGCAGCAACGCCCCTTCGACCCACGGCTGCGGGACCGGCTCGCAGAGCAGGTAGCGGAGCCGGTCGGGGGCACCGGGGTACGGCCCGAAGGTGCAGCGGGTGTACGACGCGCCGACGATCAGGCCCTCGACAAGGGCCGGGTCGAGGTCGGGGTCGGCCGGGTCGTGACCGGGATCCTCGGCGATCCAGAGCACGGCGCGCGGGTCGAAGCCGTGGCGGGCGCCGTGCACCGGGGCAGCGGCGGGGCCGAGACGCGCGAGCCAGGTGGTGAACGGCTCGGCGGTGACGACGACCACCGCCCGGCCGGTCGGGCTGCGGTACAGGCGCAGGCGGTAGGGCCGGTGGAAGCCGGGCTGCTGCGCGTATGCGCCCCGCTGGTCGACGATCTTCAACATCGCTGTCCCCTCCCCCACTGAGGCTCGCGGCGGTCGCAGGGCCGGTGGCCGCGCGCAGGCCCCGGGCGGGCGCAGTCGGCCGTGTTGCCGGGCCGGGTCCCGAAGGAGCATGCGGTCATGCCCACCCCCGCCCCTCCGGGTCCACCCCGCCCGTCGAGAAGTATACCGGTCGTTCATCCGGGTCGTGGCGGACGATCGTGCCGCCGTTGCTGTAATCTTGGCAATTATTTGGCGTAGTAATCGGTCCAGTCGTTGTCATCGCTGCGCCCTCGCGGCGGCGGGCGTCGTCGGCGCCTACCTCCTCCTCTTCCCGCCCCTCTACGCCCGCCTGGGCCTCGGCATCACCCCGCTCTCGGTCGCCCCGGTCGCCGCGCTGGCCTGGCTCGGCGGGCGGCGCGCCGGCCTCGCGGCCGCGGCGGCGGCCCTGCCGCTGCACCCGGCCCTGCTCGCCCTCCTCGGCGCGGGCGGCTGGGAGCTCCCCTGGCGTCCCCAGGCGCTCGTCGGCACCGCCGCGCTGGCCCTGGTCGGCGGGGCGAGCGGCCACCTGCGCGACCTGACCACGCGCCTCCGGGCGGCGGAGGCGCGGCTCGCGCACCAGGCGACCCACGACCCGCTGACCGGCCTGCCGCACCGCGCGCTCCTCCGGGCGCGGCTGGCGGCCGCGGCGGCGCACCCGGCGGGGCTGGCGATGCTGGCGCGCGACCTCGACGACTGCAAGCGGGTCAACGACACCCGCGGCCACGCCGCCGCGCTCAGGCCGCGGCGTGCCGCGCGCGGCGGGCGCGGCGCGCGAGCGCGAAGGCGACCTCGCACAGCAGATACAGCGGTGCCCACACGTAGAGGAGCGTGATGGGGTCGGGCGTCGGGGTGACGATCGCGGCGGCGCTCAGCGTCGCGACGAGGGCCACCTTGCGCGCGTCGCGCAGCCGCCGCGTCGGCACGAGGAGGACGACCGCCGTGACGATGGCCAGGAGGAGCACCTCGGGCACGCCGAGGATCGGCGACGGCGGCCGGTCGGCGAGCCCGGGCTGGGCGAAGAACGCGCCGAAGCCGAGCGCCCCGGCCACCCACGGCGCCAGCCGCGCCAGCGGCCCCCGCATCAGCACGCCGCCGAGGAGCAGGATGAGGAGTCCCGCCACGGCCGGTGTCGCACGCCAGCGCCACGTGTACATGCTCACCTCCCGTCTGCCGTACAGCCGCTGGGCGTCGAGCGCGCCGCGCACGACATCGAGGGCCGTCGCGACCGTGCGCGGCCGCTGCGCCAGGAGGAGCGCGAACTCCTCGCCATAGCGGCGGCGCCACGCCCGCGGGTACAGGCGGATCAGCCAGCGCATGCGGCCGCCAAGCGCCGGAGGCCGGCCGTCGCGACGTGCTGCACCTCCCCGAGGCGCGCGCCCAGGAGGCGCGCCCCGACCGCGGTCAGCCGATAGGGGTGCCGCCGCGCGGTCGCGGGCAGCGCCGCGATCAGGCCCCGCGCTTCCAGCCGCGCCAGCGCGCCATAGAGCGTGCCGGGCCCCATCCGGAGCCCGCAGAGGCGCTCGATGTCCTCCAGCATGGCATAGCCGTGCTTGGCCCCGTCCGCGAGGCTGATCAGGATGAGGAGCGCGGGCTCCGTGAACCGCCCGAACTCCTCCAGGCCAGGTTCCATGCCGCCCTCCCAGAGTAGTCCATTCGCTGATATATCACCGGATGGAATAGTAGCGTCGCCCGAACGGGTTGTCAAGCACCCGCGACGTGGGTCCCGGGCGAGTGCCGCGAATGCCTGCACACGTGCCAGCGGGCTACCGGGGGTTTCGGCCTACAGCCCGCCGCCGACCGCACGCAGTCCGCTGTCATAGAAACATCTATCGCCATGCCGCACTTCGTAACCGCTGTCCTCGCAAGGTGCGCCCGCGAGAAGAGTGCGAAGTGGGGCATGCGGCGTATCGACTGCCCGGCCTCCGCTCACGCGGCGCGGCGGCGGTCATCACCCCGATACATCGGCGGGACGAACCACGCTTCCGGGGTGTCCGGCGCGAACTCGAGGACGCAGCGATAGCTGCCGCCCGGCGTCAGCAGCACCGCCCGCGCCCGCTCGGCGTGGAGGTCCTCGCCCGGTTCGAGGAGATAGCCCCATTCGTTGGCCCAGGCGACGACCAGCGCGCCGCCGTCGGCCTTGCCGCTCCCGAGCGCGCCAGCCGAGACGCCGCACGCCCGCAGGAGTCCGGCGGGGTAGCCCGCGACGAGCGCATACCCGGCGTTCGCCGCCGCATAATCGGCGCGGTACCACATCTTCGTCACGGTGCGGAGTTGCTTCGCCCCGCTGGCGTGTGCTTCGGTCATCGCGTCCACTCCCTTCACACGCCCTCGCCGGGGGCGACCAAATACTGTCGCCCCCGACGATGCGCTCAGTATTCCGACGGCAACAGGAGCAGGGTCGCGGAGCGATCCGCCTCGGTGATGATCCAGACCCGGGCGGCGGGGTCGTCGCCGACCGGGTAGCTCGACACGAGGCGGAAGCCTGCACGCAGGCTCAGGGCGTTCTCGCGGGCGTCCTCGGGGGGGATGTCCCCCCAATCCCCGGCGACGTGACGGGCGAGGAGGGCGCGCGGGGCGATCCCGGCGGCGGCGAGCAGGTCGCGCGCGCCGGGGGTGCTGCCGATGGTGCCCAACGGGAAGAGCGCGCGGGGGTTATGGGTGATCATCATGGCACCTCCGTGGGGCGGGGCGACCGCAGGCGGTCGCCCCGCCGTGGTCGTCACACCCGATCGGGAGCGGGCGGCGGGATGGCGCGCGCGTGATCCGCTCCCGCCAGGATGATGCCCCGCCCATCGAGCAGGGCGGCGACCTCGGGCGGGGGCGGCTCCCCGGCCAGCCGCGCCAAGTCGTCCCAGATCGTCGCCAGGGTGAACGACTGGTGGAGCGGGGCGGGCACCCTGCCCGCCGCCAACTCCGCCACCAGGGACCGCAGCAGGTCGTCGATCGTCATCGCATCCCCCCTCACGCCGCCTCGTCGAACAGGTCGGCCAGCGCCGCCCGCCCCCGTGCCTGCACCGCCGCGACCGACGGGAGGGCCGCGCCCCCGGCGGGGGGCGGCGGCGGCGGCTCCGGGTCGTGGTCGGGACACGGCGGGTCGAGGGGCATGTAGCGCGCGACCGTCGCCAGCGGGGCGATGGTGCCGAACGCCCAGCCCTCACGCTCCGCCCGGCGCGCGACCGCGCCCAGGTGCTTGCAGACCCCGGTGTGGAAATAGCCGGGGCAGGAGCACGCCCAGCCGACCGGGGTGCGCGCGATGGTATAGGTCGTGCCGGGCTCGGACCGGGCGGGGGTGCAATAGCGGCGGGCCTCGGTCACGACGGCGATGCGGACGCCGCAACAGCGGGCGCGGGCGCGGGCCTCGATCGCCCGGGCTTCCTGGGGCTTGGCGAACTCGCGGACCATGCTACACTTCCTGTTCTGGGGCCACGCCCCGGTAGTTCAGCGGCCCCACGGGTTCTGCTTCCCGGCGTCCCCGTGGGGCCTTTCGACATCCTCATTATACACTCTAGCGTGTATCTTGTCAAGTGTTTTCCTTGGTATAGCTTAGAAAATCGATCCATTGTCGAATTACACGCTAGCGCGTTATCATGGTGGTCAGGCGTGCGTGAGACTGCGGTGCGAGGGGGAACGATGCCGGGAACGATGCTCACCGTCATCGAGGCGGCGCGGGTACTGGAGATGGACCCGAGCGCGGTCCGCCGCGCCATCCTCCAGGGCCGCCTGCCGGCGACGAAGTTCGGGCGCGACTGGTCGATCCACGTCACGGACGTGGCCGCGTACAAACAGCGTCCGCATCGTGGCGGCCGCCCACGCCGCGCGATCGCCGTGGTTCGGGAGGGTTGAGGTTGCCCCCTACCGGTGGTGAGCCCGAGCGAGCCCTCTCAGAATCGCGGCCCGCAGGCCGCACCATCGATCCTGAGGTAGGCGACCGAGTGCCCTCGCCGCACGCCGGCCCTGGGCTAGAGAACGTGCGACCAGGGGCAAAGTAGCCGGAGCCTACACCGGGAAGCGCCCGATGACCTCCTCGTACGTGGCCTGGGCGTCATCCAGGGCAAGCCGTGAGTAGATCTCGAGCGA
>JAABUM010002546.1_pt1 | contig 24138 bp, 39 predicted proteins | sample 5559161 | NCBI WGS metagenome assembly JAABUM01 (sample SAMN10711868, study PRJNA513369) | rock metagenome | isolation source: Antarctica rocks | place: Antarctica: Victoria Land, Siegfried Peak nord
CCGGCAAATGCGACATCCGAAAGCAGCCACAAGCACGTCAGCAACATCGATCACATCAGCAAGGCAGCTCATGGTGTAGGGCTGACAAAGGGACTCCGCAGCAAGTCCAACGTGTGCAATATCCAGGCGTTCGCACCGCAATCTGAACATGCCCCGCAATCTGAACATGCTCCGCAATCTGAACATGTCCCGCATTCTGAACATGCCCATCCTCACAGACTGCGCAATGGGCCCTACGTCAGTGCGTGTGCAAGTGCAAGTGCACACACTGGCGTTTCAACTGCCGACAACAGGCAGGAGGATGCAGCCAATGAGAGTGGGGGGTCACAGGAGAAGGCTGGGTGCAAGGCGTCACGCGGCCACCCAGCCGTGCGCATACTTTTGATGTCACACTCCTAGAGTGAGTGCCTCTGCTGAGTGCCTCTGCTTCGGCGCCAGGTCTTGATGCCACGACTGTTGCAGTATCACGAAACCTGAGCGCTTGGAGGTCGGGCAAACCATCAAGTTCACCCGTTGCACAGGCTCAATGTTCTGGCCACAGACGGCGAGCACTACGGCGGCGTGCGCCCGCAGGCTGGGAACAACGAGCGGGGGGTTAGGGTTTAGGGGGGTTCCGACAAGATGCTTATATGATTGAGCGGTGTGTTGTATTCACCTGCTGCACAGGCTCGTTGTTGTGGCCGCAGGCGGTGAGCACCGCGGCGGCGCGCGCCCGCAGGCTGTGGATGGAACAAGCTGAGACACTGCACTGTCTGCCAACAAGTTAATCTCAATCACCTGCTGCACCGGCTCATTGTTCTGGCCACAGGCTGCGAGCACTGCGGCCGCGCGCGCCCGCAGGCTGGCTTCCGGGTCCGCCAGCAGCGTCAGCAGCGTCGGCAGCCCCCCAACACCGCGCAGGTCTCTGCCAACGACAGTGTCACAGAAGTTTGATAGGTTGCTCGTGCACGTTTCGTTGTGCCCTTGGGTCCGCCAGCGGCGCCAGGAGCAACAGCAGGCCGCCCACGCAGCGCGGGTCCAGGCAGTGCAAGTTGCACAAGTTGCTCGAGGCGCACAAACGACGAAAGGCCAGACAGGGCAGGTAGAAAAAGATTTGCTGTACAAAGGCAGCAAAATCAACTCAGGAGCATGATCGCTAGCGGCGCCAATCGTTTAGCATACCCATCCCACCTGGCAAAGTTGATGTCCTCAACGATCTCCATCAGCTCATCCAGCAGGGCCTCGCGCTGCGGCAGCGTCGGCGCCGCCTCTGCGCCCGGCTCCTGAACAGTAAAAGGGTGAGAATCTTCAACACCAGCTTTTCCAAAGTTGGATTCCAGGGGCATGACTTCTGGACTGGACCCTCTGGATGCGGAAGTGAGACGCGAATGTGTGCGCGGCAGGAGCAGCGCATGCAGTTGCGCGAAAGCCTCGCATATTGTATCACCTGCTGCACTGTTGATTCCCTGGCTTGCTACCGGCAAGCTGTTTCCATTGCCCAAGTAATGATCGAGGCGCCGCACCTTCTCAAGCTGCGACTTGATATCGCGCATGCGCTGCGCCACGTCCTGCAGGTTGGCCGCCATGGCCTCCTGAAACCTGCGGTGCATCACTCGTCGGCCAAAGTGCATTTGCCAGAGAAACAGGGCGCAGTGGATATCGGGCGCGGCAAGCAGCACACAATGCCGATATGGCGCAACCAGTGGTATGTTTGGCCACAGCCACACGTGCGGGATGCTCTGCATGCCTCTGCATGAGTTCTGCCTGCATGTTTAACACTGACTTCAGAATTGAACACGGAAGTAAGCAAATGCGCACCATGCCAGCTCCTCGGGCGTGGGCTGCCGGCTGACCTGCGTGCCATCGCTGTTCTTGATGGACCATTCGAATAGACCTGCAGCATATCATAGAGAGGCTTCAGTTGTACTGTGATCGTTGTTTGTTTGATAGCAACGGCAACGTAAACTCGCAAAGATTGCCAAACCGGCGCTGCAGCGGCATGTGCTGTCGGACACAGAGGATGGCTCACCCTTCCAGGCTGGCAACGAAGGGTCCTGTATGGCGACCATCTTGTGTTCTTGTTTTCTGGGCCGAGCGAGGACTGTTCGCCGCGACAGCAACCAGTACAGGGTGCTACAGAAGGTTCCGGAGGGATGTCTTGCCAGAGCCGAGGCAGGTCGGCGGCCGACAGCGGCCACTGGCTGCTAATGAGTAGAAGTCACTGTCGAGATCGTTTTTACGAGTTGATGCATCAACGAAGTGAAGTTTTTGTTATGCATGCCTTGCATCCTGCATGATGATGCAACGACAATGCTTAAACCCTGCACAATGAGGGATCTAGACTCAAGTTGCCGGTGCCTGTTCCCCAGGAATCTGACGCGCAGCTGCGAGAAAGGCGTTCCACCGGAGCTTCCGGTATTGCAGCTTCACAACCGACCTTCGCTCTTAACTTGAACAGCTAAGATCTTGCAATCGCCTTGCTTTGATACTCAGCGAACCCAGCGGCTCTACGTGAGATTCATCAAAAGTGTGCGCCTCTGGAAACTACCAGCACATTCAGTATGTCGACCGCCATGCTCTCCAGCTCCAGCCGCACCGCCGTGCGCGCGCCCTTCTCCGGCGCCCAGCAGCTGCGCCGATCAGCCAACACCGCGCGCCCGCGGTGCGTCCTGCTCATCTCTCGAGCTTGCACCTCTGGGGTGGCATCTCCTTGTCACTCCTGCGTTATCCGGTCGGCCGTCGCCGCGCGTGCATGCCGCCGGCTTCAAATATTGTTGTACTTCTTCAACACTTGTCGAGCAGTCTATATCGCCGAACACGACTCATGGCACACGACATACAGCGTAGCAGCTTGCAGACCGGAGTCCGCATACCTCGACATGTGTGATGCCTCAATGTGAGTGCTTTTGACTCAAGGCCATGTGCTGTCTGCAGGTTCGTAGTCACCCCGATGGCCATTGGCGGCGGCAAGCCAGGCGACCGGGTGAGTTACTGCTCTGTTGATCCTAGATCACCAGCGTCTGCCGGTGATCAGCAGCGCCACGCAGAGATCATGATCAATATCATGTGCATGTGTCCACAGACAACGTTTCAAGCAGCAGTGTGTTGCGCTCAGGCCCACCTGCATTGCCATTTCTTCCTGGTAGTGTGCCTGCCGTGTTGCCAGCCGTGATTCGGCAGGGCACAGATGTCCTACACGTCTTCTTACAACAATCAGACACCGACACCTCAAAGCAATGTCCGCTGCAGGCTGAGGAGACACGCGAGCGGGGCACGGACGACAACCCCGCAGAGCAGGCGGCGAAGGACTTTGAGAAGAACGTCGTCGACCCCTTCGTCAAGAAGACGCAGGAGAACTCGGGCCTGGACGCCAACGTCTTTAACAAGACCGCCGACAGCGCCTCCAAGGATGACGTCGGCGCCTTCGCGGACACCATGTCTTTCGCAGGCCTGGCGCCTGAGATCATCAACGGCAGGTGCAATACCCCCTGACGTGCTGTGCACGAAACCGGATTCTTTTCCGATTGCACCTGCAGCTCGAAGGTCTGCGTTTACCATGTGGCTGGCAGCACTCCATAGTATGTTCTTTCTTCTGACGCTCTCTTTGTATTCACTATGGCAGGGGAGCGATGATCGGCATGCTGGCAGCCCTCGGCGCCGAGATCAACACCCACGAGCCCATTCTGAAGCAGGTATGCTTTGCATGTGGGTCGTGAAAAGGCACACCCTCGCACCTCCTTCCTGCAGGCAACACCACTTCTCCTTTCAGGTTTTGAAGAACTGAGCGACCGTTCTACTACAACTGTTCTACAACGAGCGGTCGTTTGATTCATCGTATGTCTCGTGTTGCACAGATCCAGACGGGCCCGGTGCTGGTGCTGGGCACGTTCGCCACCATCATCCTTGCGTCCGTCATCCCCATCATCAGGTGAGCAGGGTTTAGGGTTTAGCTCGGCGCTGTGGAAATAGCGGTCAGGCTCATCAACCTGACTGACGACCTGCTGCGTGGATGGCGGCACACTTTTGATTGGCGGCTCAGTCGGTCAAGGCTCGCTACATTTCGTTGGTCTTACATTTAAGTCTGCTCTATCTGTGTCCATCAGGGGCGCCGACCTGAGCAAGAAGGGTGCCGGCCCTTTCACCCCCCGCGCAGAGGTCTGGAACGGCCGGTGCGTTTCCTGGACGATCTCCTCGATTTGCCCACTCCTTGCTTCTGGACACGAGCTGGATCTTGGCTGTGCATTCTTCCTTATAGTCTGCAATTCGGCGGATGGTCGGTGGCCAGCGACACCATCGCTTTCCGCTGATGTTCCCGCTGATGTGCGCAGGTTGGCCATGGTCGCCTTCGCAGCACTCATTCTGGTCGAGACCTTCAAGGCTGGCCCTGGCCTGGTGCCCTGAACAGCTTTTTACGGGGTCTGGGGAGGAGGTACGTCTCGAGAAGGGAGTGATCTACTGCGGTTGTAGACCCCGCCGGAGAGGGCACATCTTGGTCAGGGTCACAGCGTGCTGGACCCTTGTTGGTATTCATACAATGGCGGCCGTTGGTCCACCATACATTGTTTGCTGATTTTACCGGCCGTGATTGCGGTCAGAGATGTGAGACAAACATTTCTGTCAGTCTGTGCACCACCAATTTCTCAGGGTGCAAGGCTTGATGAGAGCACATATCGGTGAACGTCGTCCAGGAACGAAGTCATGCAGAAACACAACCTTTATGATGCAAATGCATATCAAACGCAAGCATCATACCTGTTTTACACTCTTGCTATGACACATTCAACTTCGCCTTAGCAAAGGTGATGGCGGCTTGTGCAAAATCGCGTGTGGATGAATTCCAACATTGTGTTGCCACACAAGAATATTATCGCCTCGGCATCAAAAGAGGATCTAACGAATGCGATGCAGCGCAGCACGACCAATATTGAGTGCCAATTTGATCATATCTGTCATCATGCCGGCTCCCCCACAGATGCGCTCGTGTCGGCTCAGGCTCCGCACCTTCCGCTGCCAATTCCCTCAGCTTCGTCCCACTCATGTATTTCGCTCTAAATCTTCTGAAGCAGTCCGCTCGTTCGCACCGCTCTCACTGAACAGTGCCGCCGCCGCCAGACGCTGCGGCAGCGAAAACAATGCTGCCCTGGTTTAATCCGTTATACAAGTCCCAAAGCTTGCTTTCTTCGTCTTCGATTGGCCTTACCCCTCGTCGAAGCTACCTTGCATCGCATTCCGGTTCCCTCTCTTTGGTCGCGTCTATCTTGCGCTTCCCATTTGCGCGATTGCGCAGCGCTGCCATTGGATCTTGGCCAGCCAGGCGCGAGCTTCCCCTCCGACGCCGCCTCTGCCTGGGCTGGAGTGACTCGAGTGCGGAAGGCTTCAGTGGTCGCCAATCGGCTGCGCCTTGTTGGCCGCCTGCCAGGCGTCGTGGAGGTGTCGTGCAGAAGGGTTCAGTGGATGCTGATTGGCTGCGCAGCGTTGACTTCCAGCGCGAGCGTCATGTTGGCCAGGTGCGCCGACGGCGTCCCCGCAAACTGAATCGGGCCCGGGCTCCTGCATCAGAATCAGGATGCTTGGTCTTCGGATCAATCTTTCATGTTTATGTCATGGCAGTGGCACCATCACATCATGCTGGCCAGGCGTTCCGATTGCGCCGCAGCAAACTGGATTGGGCCCAGGCTCCTGCATCCCAGTCAATTGCCCTTGTACGAGTCTCGGAATTTATGCCTGTCCCACGCCAGTGGCAGCGGCATCTTGCCCAGATGCGCGGACAGCACGCAACGGGATCATGTGCACGTACTGAATATGCTGCTGCATCACAGCGCTGCTGGGCATCCACCGCGCGGCGGTGGGTGGCGGATCTGGTGAAGGAGGAGAACAACACAGAGGCTCGTCAAGATCCCAGACCATCTGCGAGCCTGTCTGGATAAATTACTGCCCACCTGTAGGCGTCTTCTAGGGCCCAGGAGGCGCGGCGCCTCGCGAATTCGTGGAACACAGGGCCGTCCAAATCCACGAGCGCCTTTTTGACGACCGGCTTGTCCTTCCCCTTTCGCCTGCGGCCAACGCAACGATGAATATATGAACTAATCGTGAACTGTTCACGGGGCAGTCCGAATCCACGAGCGCCTTTTTGACGACCGGCTTGTCCTTGCCCTTTCGCCTGCGGCCAACACAAAGATAAATACGAAAATGAACAGTGAACAGAATACAGGGCCGTTCAAATCCACGAGCGCTGGTTTTACGACCGGCTTGTCCCTGCCCTTGCGCCTGTGGCAGAGTGTAAGAGAGCTGACACGCTAACAAAGAGAGAGATCCGAAATAAGCAGAACCATCCAGACCAGCGCCATCTTGACGGTCGGCTTGTCCTTGCCCTTGCACCTGCAGAAAAAAAGGACATGTAGACGTCTTTGGGCAGGGAGAAGAGCATGGAGGTCGTGCTGGCATGTGCTGAAGGGAAATGAAGGGAGATGAAGGGAAATGAAGGAAAATGAAGGGAAACGAAGGGAAGTGAAAAGCAGCCGCAGGGTACCCTACTGCCCTCCGCCATGCCAGTGAGCGGCGGGCCACTGACGGTCTGCTGCGCTAGAAGCAGGCCCGACATGCCGAAACGGACTTGGGCAGAAGGTCTCGAAGAGCCGAGTGCGCTCGCCGCTCAACGCACATCACGCTGCCGCCGACGCTCCGCTGCGCCGCGGGCAAGCCCAAATTGTCGCAAAGTGTTTGACTCAAGTCAGAGATGATCTCGAGGAATGAATCCACCTCACCGCTCAATGCACATCATGCCGGTGAGCGGCGTGCCGCCGACGCTCCACTGCGCCGCCGGCGCCCCCAGATTGCCAACAGTCGCCATCACACCCGTGGCGCCGCTCTCGACCAGCGCGCCCGCTGCATGGCCGAGAGCACACGTGTATCTGCAGGGGAAAGACAGTCAGTCAAGTCATTTCCCAGTTCCGTAAAGCTGTCGACGGCGGCCATGACGCCAGAGGCGCCGCTCTCGATCAGCACGCCCGCCGCATAGCCGAGAGCGCAAGTGTACCTGCGGGAGAAATTTTCACAGAGTTACACGGTGGCATGACGCCTCCAGGCGCCGCTGTCAATGGCTCACCCATCGGGTGCGCCCGCGCAATGCTCAGGCGCTGCAGCGGCCCGCGCAGCCCAGGCTGTGCACGTTTTGTTGATGGATGTACTTGGACGCTTCAGTTCGATATATGAGTGAGGTTAGTAGGACGCACGTGGCACGTAAAGGGGTTCAGACAGCATCTGGTGGGATGATGTTGGCGACTCATGCTGTGAAAAGTCCAGTTCAGCCCCTTACGTGGCGTCGAAGTTGGTGGGCAGGCTGCAGCGCCCCTCGTAGCCGAGATAGTGCGCCAGCCCGGCGAACTTCCCGGCAAAGATGCCCGCCGCTTTCCGCGCTGCGAGCTCAGCTGAGACGAGCTGCAGCAGCAGCGCCTCCGTCTGGATGTGCGCCACCTGCAGGGAATGAAGATCATACATGGGGCGTGAATCAAGGATAGCGAAGGCGCCCGCCGCATTCGGCGCCGCGAGCTCCGCAGAAACAGAAGGCGCTGCTGCTGCTTGCAGCAGCAGCGCCCCTGATGAGAGCAGCAGCCCTCAGAACAAGCAACACAGGAGCTGAATGCCTCTGCTTCCGGAAGTGTGAGAGTTCTCGATCACTTGGCAATCATGCATCTCCAGCTTCTGAGAGGGAGCACGTGCTTCACCTGCACGTTGCCGTGGGGGTCACGTTCCTTCAGCAGCTCTGCCTGCAGCGCTGCCGGGAACAGCTGGAACGCCTGCACGACAGGTCACGAGTGTGGAAAGACAGCCGGCCATCCTGATGTCGTGGCTGTTCAGCTCCAGCTTGTGAGTTGCAGGGCGACAGGCGCAATCCAGGCAAGAATGCTCGAGCGTCCAACCAGCCTCCAGGTTCAGACTTAGCCTACTGTTGTGTGGCAAAGCGGACGTGCTGTCACAGGGGAATGAAGGATGTGCACTGCGCGAGAGGCGGGGGACAGGCGCGGCGCGACGGCCGCTGGCGCCGCCTCGCCGCCCGCCGCCAGCAGCTCGTTCAGCTCCCCGATCAGCACGCCCACCTGAAAGGCAGTTTCCGGTCAGGCCCTTGGATTCTCTCCTACACTCTCTGCAGATGCATGTGCCCGCCGCCAGCGGCTCGTCCAGCTCGGCGACGAGGACACCCACCTGCAGGGTGGTCAGAGCAATGCTGACATTCACAGCACCTCTGTCATCTCCATCGGTTGGAGTACTCTCCTCTTGCCGCCTGCCTGCGTCTCCGCCCTAAGTCGCTCGCTCGACCGCTGTTCGCTCACCGTGGCTGACCCGCCATCATGATGTCTACCAGCATGCAGCTGGGTCAGCAACACAGCGGCGAAAACAGGGCAGCTGTGTGTCAGGTGTGCAGTATGTGTAGGCCTTGACCTCGAGGCGGAGGGGGCGTCTGACCGCAGCCCTGAACCCTAAACCCTAATAGCTGCGCACCTCGGGCACGCATTCAATGAGGCCTTCCGGCACCAGCACCACACCGTAGTTCTTGTCTGCTTGCGCGCGCCCCGCCACCATGTCCGCCAGCTGCGTGAGAGGTTGACGTGTATGAAATTGGATGTGGTGCGTCAAGGCAGAAACATTCGAAGTGCGACATGGGGAGCTACACCTTAGTGTAATGCTTTCTCCGTCAGCAAACCTTCCCCTTTTATATTATAGTATTTTCAAAAGAAAACTATGACACTTTCTTAGATCAAAGGGCACTTCGTGCCCATTCTTAGATCAAAGGGCACTTCGTGCCCACCTGATCAAAGATTGAGTGTGCTGTGCTTTGAGTGTGCTGCGCCAGGCGCATTGCAAGGTCGGATGTGGGAGATGGGTGCGCCACAGCGATGCCTGGAGGAGTGCTGTGCGGTGCTGTGCGGTGCGGTGCTGTGCTGTGCTGTGCTGTGCAGTGCTGTGCCAGAGACGGGGATGCACCTGCTTGGTGATGTCGGTGAGCGAGGTGCCACGCGCTGCCACCTCCTCGCTGATCAGGGCTGCCTGTCATTGTGAGAGACATAAGTGTGTCAACATGGGAGACCAGGAATCCAGAAACTGCAAGCGAATCCACCTCCAAACACACGCGGAGACGTGAGCGCAACTTCCAGTCGTGATGCAGAAATATGCACTATGAAACATGCTTCGGCCACAGTGAGTCACACTGCAGCCTGCCCGCAAGATGAGTTCTATCGACGGTCGCAGTGTCTTGAAGCAAAGCTTCTGACAAGGTGGTATGGTCGTGTCGTTGAAATGCGGTTGAAGGCCGACATACAACAAGACAAGCATTTGAGTTGGACCTGCGGGTGCGTTCTGCAGCGCCGCCTCCAATGCGATGTGTGATACACAACACCCTATGTATCGACCAGGTCCAGGGACCTATTGCATAGCGTATCGCAACAAGCTGTACGTAGTTTTCGAAAAGACACCCGCCTGCGTGTGCGTTCGCAGCGCCGCCTCCAGCGCGATGTGCGACGCGGAGCATCCCATGAGGCACACAAAGCTAAAGGATCGGCGCTGCCCAAAAGGAAGAAAGCAGGCAGTTGTATCACGGGGCAACCCGAAAACACCCACCTGCGGGTGCGTCTGCAGCGCCGCCTCCAGGGCAATGTGTGATGCAGAGCGTCCCATGAGGCGCACAAAGTGGTAGTACTTGCGGGCCGAAGCGGCGTCGAGCATGATGTTGCCGATGATCTCGGAGAAAACCTGAAGATACAATCAAGGGATTGCCAGTTCACGAAAAGCATGAGGCGCACAAAGTGGTGCTACTCGCGGGCAGAGGCGGCGTCAATGAAGATGTTGCCAGTCATCTCGGCGAGCAGCTGTGGTATGCAGACGCAGGAATCCTTCAAGACATCTGCACTGCGTGGACGCAGCACTCCCCTTGGCGTGGCAGCAACGGTGGAGCGGAATCGCATGGCACGAAAGCTTTGAACTGCTGCAGAACAGTCTCCGATTTCAACCTTACAGGCGGTGTCGAAGCCGAAGCTGATGAGCACGTCGCCATACTTCAGGTCGCCGTCAATGGTCTTGGGCACGCCCACGACGCTCGTCGTCAGGCCTGCACATGGCACAAGCAAGCTGCTGAGAGGGAGGGGTGATGAGGATTTGGGAGACCATGCGAGTCTGGGAATGCGGCGCCAACAACACTCATCCTCCGGCCTGCATGCATGACGAAATGTGGCGGCTGCCCCTCACGGGGATGCTCCAGAGGCAGTTGAGGTGCTGCATAGGTCTGCAGCCTTGACTGGTGTGCGTCGGATCGACACGGCTGGCTGTGGGTCCAGCGACGCATGCCAGACGACACAGCGGTCAGCTTTGCTTGAGGACGCACCCTGGCCGAGGAAGTACTCCGCCAGCACTGCCACGTTGGTGTTGCTGTCATCGCCGCCGATCACAACCAGCCCGTCCAGCGCCATGGCACGCACCTGAGGGTTTTACAGGAACATGGAAAGGGGATCGATGCAAAGAAACTGGCTCAAGAGAAAGTCGGAGTTGCTGTCGTCGCTGCCGATCAAGCAAGCCGTCCAAGCACTGGGAAATGCTTTTAGTCAAACTGATGAATGTTGCCACCGCGGTGGCAACATTTATTCATGTGTGAAATTGCCGCAACACATGCTCGCTGCCTGCAATTTCTGCGCTGCGGGTTTTGCGGGCTTGCTTCAGTGCAGTGCGCAGCGGCATCAAGCGTTCTCAGAGGATCCAAAGAGTCAGCTTGCTCACTGTGTCTGCCGCGGCGGCCAGCTGCTCGGGCGACTCAATCTTGTCGCGCCCCGAGCCGATGATATGGAACCCGCCCTGGTTGCGGAATGGCGCCTGCGCGCAGCGAGGGTCCAAGCCTTTCGAATGCACAAAGGACCGAAAAGAGATCAGGGTAGCGGCAGTGATCTCACACGCCTCTCACCTGCGTGATATAGCAGGGGTCGTTGAAGGGACGCGGCAGGAGGCTGAATGATTGTGGTTCAGACGCTCTGCTAAGAGGCGCTGAATAAAAGCACCCATGTGTGAGAAGCACCAGGGCTGCGGCGGTGATCTCGCGAGCGTCGCCCTGCACGATGCCGCGGGGGCCGTTGAGGAAGCCAAGCAGGCGGCTGCCGGGCCGCCGCGCCGCCAACAGGTCGAACAGTCCCGCGATGACGTTGTGTCCGCCTGCGCGTTCCAGCATGTTGTTGCAGCTTGACAGTCAACATGGTTATGATCGTCAAGGTCTTGGTTGCTGAGAAATGCTGCGCCGCCAGAAGGTGGCACGATGAGATTGTGCCCGCCTGAGCATTGAAATGCGCTGAATTTAGTTTCATGATCGATGCACGCAGGAACGCAGTGTCATGTGTGCAGAGACAGCATATATGTCACGGTCTGAGGTCGTCCACCGCACTCATTTCCCCGACAACCTAGCTGGCGCCTGGCCGCTGCGGACGCAATGCCAATGCTCAGCGGCCAGCTGGTGCCAGGCTAGAGGTCGTGTGACAGCGGCATACATGAATAGATGCATAAACAACTGGCAAAAGAATCAATGGCCCCACCTGGTGCCTGGCCGCCGCTGAGCACAACGCCAACATTTAGCGGTCGGCTGCTACCGGGCGCATCTGCCACAGGGCCGCCAGCCGGCAGCAGCGCGATCTTGGCGGTGCCGCACAGGCGTGGAAATGTATCCGAGACGCGTGCATCGGTCACCGGCGGCACCTCACCACTGACCGCCTTGAAGGGTCCTGCGGCCAGATGTGCACGTCGTGTGAAACTGAACTTTGGGTTTTGAGCTGGCTGCAGCCCTCCTGATTGTTCAAGATCGCAGCAATGCAGGATCGGCGTTCGCAAACCCTGACAGCACAGTTTGGCTGGCACACATGACCCTTCAGAGGTGTATGCCGCGGCATGCAGCAGCTGGCGGGACGCTTATTAATCTGCTGATCCCATCGCGAAAACACGAAGCACTTGCCAGATCATCAAACCACATGACAGCCCGCACGGTCGATCAGCACCCTGCAGTATGCTCATGCATTCCTGTCCAGGACTGCAGCACTGCATGGTCTGCCATGACCGATGTGCAGGCCCACCCTTCAGGATTTCCGGCAGCGGCGGCGTGTAGTCGATCATGCGCGCCCGCTGCAGCTCCGAATAGTTCTCAGTGCTGATGACGGGCAATAGCGGGCTGGCTCCCGCCCTGTGCTTGCCGTCTGCATGGCCACCGTTCGCAGCCGTGCCGTTTGCTGTGGCCGCCGCCGCGACGGTCATACCGATAGAGCAGGCAGCAGTGACTCTGATCAGAGCAGGCCGCAGTGATTCTCTTCGCGCGGTGCAGCATCTGTGCGTAAAAGCCAACATGATTCGTTGGAGATCCGCGGATGTTTACAAGTAGCACTCGCGCTAATGTAATGTAATGTTATTAAGCACAGAAAACCCTGATGCTGAGGCGCCCTGTGGCGAGAGCCATAAGATGCACCGCGGGAGTGCGAGCTGAAACACCCAAGCGTGCGGGTGCTGCAGACTAAGGCCGTATTGATTGCACCGCTGCGCCGATCGCAGCCTGGTCACTGCCGGCCGAGGTCTCAGCGGGCTGCGTTGTTGTCGATTGGCACAACCACAGTCAAGCGAGGCAGGGCGCAGCAGCCCCGGGCAGTGGATCAGAGGGTGGCCTTGCGCGGTGCAAGATGGCGGACACCAGCCAGAACAATTCCTGGGTCGAGTCCTACCTGGAGGCCCTGGTGAGCAATCCCAATTTTACCAAAGGTTCTGCAAGCATATTGAAGGCTGTAATGAGGGGGTGAACCATCCACTGCGCCTTTACTGCTGGCCTCTGCAGCCAACATACTCACATTGGTTACCGCAAACGTTGAATCCTGAAGAGAACGCCTGCGAAGTGAGAATTGACTGGCCTACGATGGCGCCACGCTGCCGCTCGTTGCAATCAACGAAGCCAAGCAATCTTCACCCAATTGAGCTTGGAACTGCGGAGCTGTGTGGCGGTAATGGTGGTGCCATGGGCCTCTGTATATGCCAGTCTGCGGCTGGGTGCGACAGCGCTGTCCGTTCTCGCAGTGAGTCTGCGTCCTGTCCTGAGCGCGCTGGCCGTGCCTGCATTCCTTGTGTCGGAGGTTTCGGCATGCGATGGGAAGCTGGTTGCGGTGCACCTGTGGCTCAGGAATGGCATCATCAATGTATATATGGAATACTCGACTGGACAGCTGCATGCCTGCATAGCTGGTGCGAGCAGGCAGCAGCTGACCAGGCTGGGCTCCTACCTTTCTGTGACCTTGTCACGTGGGTGTCCTCTTGACCCGCTGAGGCTGTGCTGCAGTGTAGCGATGTCGTTAACTTCACGCACAACAACTTGCAGCAGGACGAGTCAACATCCTGACCGGGCCTGCCGGAGGAACTGTTCACTCGCAATTTTCGGCGATCTGAAGCCACCAGCTTGGCTTCAGATCCGCAGCCGCTTTGGCTGCGCCTGCGAATTGGTCGGGGAAGGACACGAGGCTCTGCAACGCATCGGAGAAGCGCCACCAGTCAAGCAGCTGCGCTGTCGCCACAAGTCATGCCGACTCCTTGCAATGCGCCGCCTTTCAACCGCAGACTTGTGCTCTTGCATGCAGCTGAGCTATGGGCTGTCCACGGAGTACAGCAACAAGCCCACCAGCGAGGGCAAGGAGAAAGTGGATGCGGACCGCGATGTGTTCGCCAAGTACTACGTGAACCAGATCCTGGAGATGGGCGAGGAGGGCATCCGCGACGCCTGGCACAAGGCAAGTTTGTTGGCAGGAGAAAGCCATGTGATGCCACGGGTCAAACTCGACCAGACTCTCATGATGAGTGAGGAGGGCATGCGCAACGTCTGGCACAAGTTGCGCCGTCGCTGGTGCCGCCGGCCTGGCGGTAGCGGGTGTTGAAATCTCTCCGCATGCGGCAAGGGTGATGCAAATGAAGCGCGGCCAGAGCGCCGGGGTCCTGCACCCCGTGCTTGGTATGATTGCGCGATCAAGGAACCGGTGGAGGCAACCTGGTCTTGCACATTCACGTTGCACAAGCCTGTGAATCAAAATCAAGCCCGCATTTGCCTGCGAACAGGCCACCAGCACGCGGCATTACACGGAGCAGGACGCGCGGCTGGAGTACCTCGCCTGGCGCACCTGGTTCATGAAGCGGAACAAGCAGCGCGTGACGGCGGAGGCCAAGCGGTTTGCGCACCACGAGTTCATGCACGAGGACACCATCATGGAGCACGACGAGTCCACCTCAGGTATGTGATGCAAGTTTATATGGAAATCCCAGAAACGTACACCAGCAGCGCTGGCTCCGCATGTGCAGCCGCAGGCGACGAGAACATCGTCACGGGTAGGTATTTCGTTCGCGCAGCGGGACTGTCGACTGCGGATTCATCATGTGCACGCCATTGAAAACGTTTCTGCCCCCGCAGGCGACGAGGACATCGTCACGGGTAAGCATTTCGTTCGCGCAGCGGGACTGTCGACTGCAGATTCATAATGTGTACGCCATTGAAAACGTTTCTGCCCCCGCAGGCGACGAGGACATCGTCACGCCCAAGGCGACCGGCGCTGATGCCTCGGGGTTGGAGTCCGTCAAGGAGGGCGCCGAGGAGGCCAGGCCTGCAGGCTGCAAGCCCGCGCCGGCGGCGGCGGAGGCAGCAGGAAGCAGCGAGGGGAAGGTAGAGGCGAACGAGGAGGTGCCGCAGCGAGCGCCCAGCATGAAGCCGCCGGCGCCGCGCAAAAGCTTGGACTTCCGGCGCCAGGAGAGCATGCTCATCGGCTCGGTGCGGCTTTTGCCCAGCCCCGCCTGTGGTAATGCAGCGGCCACACAGCGGCAGGCTCCTGGCCAGCTGGTGTGCATGCTGAGCGATCTGCGGCTAGTCCAACGCCGCGCTGGTGGGCCTGAGGCACCGGCAACCTCGGCAAGGCCTTTACCACCTGGACAAGGCCTTTGGGCGCTTTGACGGCGATTTGACGTCTCAATGAGCGTGGTCCCTTCCAAACCCCAGGTTGCCCCAATCAACGCGGAGGACTACGGCAGCGGCGATCTGGACAAGACCTTCGCCCGCTCCAAGTCGCTGCGCATTGAGACGCGGCCGACGCGTGCGCTGGAGGCGCTTGGCATCAACGCTGAGGATATCATGCAGCAGGACGAGGAGACTGGCCCAGCGGACCCCTTCGAGGTAGGCACAGTGGTCTCAAGGCATTTCCTATTGAAATTTTCTTGCTTACGAACAGCATCACTTGCGCTGGAGGCGCTTGGCATTGACGCTGAGGACATCATGCAGCAGGACGAGGAGGCTGGCCCAGCGGACCCCTTCGAGGTAGGCATAGTAGTCTCAAGGCTTTTCCTATTGTTTTTCCTATTGTTTTCCTATTCTTGTGTACGGACAGCATCACTTGCGCTGGAGGCGCTCGGCATCAATGCCGAGGACATAATGCAGCGGGAGGAGGACACTGGGCCTGCGGACCCCTTCGAGGTGGGGCAATCATATCGCTTCCCTTTGTGAATGCGTCAAGGGCTTCCAGTGTTACTCGACATCAACATCGAGGATGTCATACAGCAGCAGGAGGCAACTCCTTCGGAGTCAGGTGATTGCTGCAGACAGCACCACGGTATTCCTTCTGATCTGGAGGGCCTGAGTCTTGTGCGCGCGGCCCGGGAGGAGGCTACATACGTGCACACCCATGCATGCGATGCAGGTATCTGTGGACAAAACCTACTCAATCTTTCCATGTTTTTACGGTGCAGGGCCGGGTGGAGGGCCTGTACATCGTGCTCATCAGCCTGCACGGTTTGGTGCGCGGTCAGCACATGGAGTTGGGCAAGGACGCCGACACCGGCGGCCAGGTGCGTCATTGAAATCACACAAGTATGCGAAGCTCGTCCTGTCGTCGAGTGATGTTGTTCTCAAGCCTTTTGCACCTGGAACTGGGTATGTCGAGGTTGTGTCCTGTCAGCCTGCAGCCGGCGGAGTGTCTCAATCTTGATCCCGAACTGGTACACGGTGCTGCAGGTCAACCATGTGGTAGAGCTGGCATGCGCCACCAGCCTGCATCCCGCGGACTATCTCCACAACCTGTAAAACGTTTTCTGGTGCTCTGAACCCCAGATCCGGCAGGTCAAGTACGTGGTGGAGCTGGCGCGCGCCTCCAGCTTAACACGCTCAGTGTCTACAATATTTGAACACGACCTACGAGCAGTTCTGATCGTTTTAACCCCAATCGTTTCAACCCTAAACCCTGTAGGTCAAGTACGTTGTGGAGCTGGCGCGTGCCATCAGCCTGCACTCCGCCGAGTGTCTCGACATTTGAAGTGCGAGGAGTGCGATCATAAAGCGCTTACTAACCCCTGTTCCTCTGTGCAGGTCATTACATGGTGGAGCTGGCGTTCGCCATCAGCCTGCACCCTGCTGAGTGTCGTCACATGACGTGCGATCAGAACGCGCTTATCATACTCTGAACCCTGATCCTCTGTGCAGGACCAGTATGTGGTGAAGCTGGCGCGCGCCATTCGCCTGACTACAAGCTGAGAGTCTTCAGTTATCAAACACCACCTGCGAGGAGGTTCTGATCGTTCAAACCCTGAAAGCCCTGCAGGTCAAATACGTGGTGGAGCTGGCGCGCGCTATCAGCCTGCACCCGGCGGTGCACCGTGTGGAGCTGCTCACACGCCTCATTGCCGACCCCAAGGTCCGCTCGGCATGGTCCCAACAAGGAATGCTGAACAGGAAACACACGCTCCGCTTGACCGACGATGCCTCGCTCCCCATCTGCATCGCCCAGTCACTTCGGCTCCCTTGTTGCTCGCATGGCTCAGGGCTGTGCAGAGGTGGGAAGGCATGTGCATCGCATGCCGTTCACGCCATCATCCCGGCCCAGTGCCGGCCCCCCTCTCGATTCAGCATGGCTTGACCGTCGCCAAGGTCAATTGAACCTTGCAGGCGTGCAGGCACTGGATCTGGCGTCGTCGAACGTGTGCACAGTGCAATGCAATATACTCGTCTGTGATCGGCTGACACCATTGCCGATCGCCCGTCTCCTCCACACACCCTCATCACCACATGCATGCAGGTTGGCCAGGGCTGCAGCCAGCTGGAGAAGGGCCTGCCAGCAGTTCGAAATTTCCAGCTGGTCCGCTTCCGCTGCACATTCAGACTATATTTACGTATTTTCAATCATGTCTACCAAGCAGGTCAGCAAGGACTACAGCCAGCCGGAGGAGTGCCTTCTGGCGGGCGATGGCGATTGTGGCGGCGCCTACATCGTGCGCCTCCCCTGCGGCGACAGCACCGACTACCTGCGGTGAGCTTCTTTGGTGGCTTCCACACACCTGCCGCAATGCCCACAGGATGCTGGGAAGCAGCGCCTGCACCGTGTACCTGCAGCTGGCAACCTAGCAACTGCTTCGAGATTGTGCAGCTGGCGAGATGTGGGCCACCGGCATGAGGTGGCTGGCGTCGCCCAGTTTGCTGGCTGCGGCAGAGCTGCCATCATGCGCCTGCGCGCAGCAAAGTCAGTGGCCCTAACGGCTGCCTGTGCAGCAAGGCAGGATACGGCACTGGAATGTTGCATGTAGAATCACATGCAAAGGAGTTGCCACCTCCCTGTCCTTCGGTGGGGGCCACAGATAGGGTCCTGGTTCTGCGAATGCTCATTCACTTTCTGTCACAAGAAGGAAGAAGCTGTGGGTCTCGCATGCGGACAGCGCCATGGCGCATATCATGGCAGTTACTCTCGTCTGCTTGGCGACTTGCTCGCCAACATATCTTATTTTCACTCTCCGCAGGAAAGAGAAGCTGTGGCCGCACACGCGCGAGTTTGCAGACCGTGCCATTGCGCATGTGTCCAACATGCTGAAGAAGCTGCAGGAGGTCGGCGAGCCCTGCTCCCTGTACACGGTGCGGCCTTACTCTTCTTTAGCTTGCTTCGCTCCGTTACTTTGCAACACAAAGGGAAAAAATTTCATTTTTCCTTTTGGTTTCCTATTCTCAGTTCCTGGGGGTGCTGAGCTCGTGTGAAAATGAGTGGCAAGGCGTGTGTTTTACGGCGCTGAGACGTGCGCGCACTTTCACAATGTGCACATGTCCGACCTTGGATGGTCTCGGCTGTTTGCGGCGGAAATCGTGACACAGTGGCATGGTGGCAGCAATGCTCATCGACACAAGGATGGGCAACCAACTCACCATCTTTGTCATGGCACCTGTCCACCACGCCATCATGGCGACCTCCGCGTGATTCTCTCTAGGCCTCGCTGCAATATCGAGCCCTCGTGTACCTCATGAAGCGGCCTCAACTCTCATCAAGTGACCTGGAAGCCTGTGCGCTCTGCACAGGTGCACGGCCATTACGCGGATGCCGGCGAGGTGGCGGCCCTGGTCGCGTCCACCATGGCAAGCACGGAGGAGGTTGACATGGTCATGACAGGCCACTCGCTCGGACGCAACAAGCTGGAGCACCTCATGGCGTCTGGTGAGTGGTTGCCGCTTGGACAAAACCGAAGCCGCCTGGGATCTTGCTCAAACAGCATGGACAATGTCGATGACGGGCCACTCGCTCGGACGCAACAAGCTGGAGCGTGCCAGATGGCATCAGGTGGAAATGTACCGAATGGTCTGACACAATCAGACGCTTGTGGACATGGTGAAGACTGATCGCTCGCTCAGGCGTGACACGCCGGGGCAATCGCTGTTGTCCGGGGCGTGATTCCATGGCATTCAGAAGCAAACGATGATCCTCGAGCAGAGTGCCGGCGTGGCGATGGCTGGACACCGCTGTCGGCGCAAGGACCTGCTTTGCCTCTGATGTGTTCAGTGCAGCTCAGTCTCTTGGTGCCGATCGCCGCAGGCACCATGGCCAAGGCAGAGATCGAGCAGAGCTACAAGATCAGCCGGCGCATTGAAGGCGAGGAGCGCGGCCTGGACTATGCGACCATGGTCTTCACATCCACGCAGCAGGAGGTGTGTCGGTGCATTAGCACAGACTGTCTTCTTATCCGTCTTCTTCTTCTTATCCGACTTGAAACAAGTAGGGGTCTGCGGTCCCACGCAGCAGGAGGTGCGCATGATGTTACGCACAGATTGAAATCCTGCTTCCAGTCCAGGATGCCATCCTGCAGACAACCTCGACAGCTTCGGCTGTTGGAGCTCACACCAGCGGCCGTGACGCCGTTCTATACCTACTTTACCTACCATTTCCACAGGTGACGGAGCAGTGGGGGCTGTACCAAAGGTACCAAAAACCCAAGCTGGAGAAGGTGCTGCGCCCGCAGCCACATCGTATCAATGCGAATGTTCCAAATGCCAATGTATCTTCTCGATTTTCACAGGTGGCGGAGCAGTGGGGGCTGTACGATGGGTATGACCCGAGGCTGGAGAAGGTATTGCGCTACCGGCGGCGCACGGGCCGCCACATGCCCATCATGAACGTCATCCCGCCCGGCCTTGACTTCTCCAACCTCAAGGTGAGAAGGAAATCGACTGAGCACCTCAAATTCACCCTTGCAATATGGGAGATCTGCAGCTGTGGCATGCAAGGACAGGGTGGGACACCCTGTAGCCGGCGCATCCAGACTTTGCGGCGACGCGCAGCAGTCACTGCGCCATGCAGGCCCTGCCGCTGCAAGCCAATTCAAGCAGTTGCTGCGGCTGCCGCAGAAAAGTTGCTGTGTCTCCACACCAGCCGCAAGCGTGCCGGTGTGCAAGGGTGGATTCATGTCGGACACTCACTGTGCAGCTGGTTGTTCTAAGGTGCACGAGTGGACCCTGCGGGTGCGCCGTGTCGCATTACTTCAGCATGGTTTCCGGATGACTTTAGGGCTTGAAAAGGAACATCTCGAAATGTCCAATGAAGGAGGGTCAGCAAGGAGTGTTCAGCATATTGATCCCACTGCCGCCCCCCACAGGGAGCACCAATATGACGACCTCGAGGATTGTCTTTCTGGCGTACATCACTAGCATTGACGATCTTGCATCACTCGCATTACGAAGTGAGATCCGAAGCTCGTGAATTCACGTCGATGCTGCAGGTGGACCCGAACCTGAGGCTTCACCGGCAGCAAGCTGTCAACTGCTTGAGCATCTGCGGAAATGCAACTTCGCAGGACATCCTACATCCTACATCCTACATCCTTGAGCTCCATGCCTGCAGGTGGACCTGCCGGAGGACCCCAACCTAAAGGACTTTACGGGCTCCAAGCCGGCGTTTGCGTCCGGCAAGTGCGGCACGCCGCGCAAGTCCGCCGACTCGCCCCGCACCTCCAAGGTGAGACTCGGAATGCATCAGAACGACAGGGAGCACTCTGGCGTTTCTGTTTCAAGTGCACGTCGCTGAAAGGCCGCCGACTAAAGGCCGCCGACTTGCCACGCACGTCCAAGGTCCGCTGCGGCAGCAGTTGATTCTCACATGTTCTCTTGCTCGGGGGAAACATGCCTGTAGCTTGAACCTGCACCATGCACATCACACTGCTTCGACAAGGTTTGCAATCTTCCCCGCACACAAACAACACGTTCAGGGCGCTGAGCAGCAGAGATGTGGAGAAGGGGGCGGAGGAGGCGGCCAACGCACGCTTGTGCCACGTCAACGTTCATCATCGTCTGCAGCCTCCTTCCGAATGCTTGCATTTGGCAATCCTCAGCTTTAGGACAGCGGAGAAGGCGGCGGCGGAGCAGGCAGCCGACGTGGCCTTCATGGCGGCGAGCTCGCTGGTGCACGCACACAGCTCAAAACAGAAGATCTCAACCCCCTTTTCGATTGCTGGTATGAACATGAATGTATAGGATGGCAAGCAGGCGGCGGACAAGGCGGCGGATGAGGCGGCCGATGCCGGGTTCATTCCGCAGCCGCTGGAGCGCGCAGAGGGCTCGGGCTCCTTCACCAAGCAGCGCCCCCCGCTGGGCGGCCGGGGGCTGGTGCACAGCGACAGCACGGTCCAGATGCAGTTCCACATGGCCGACAAGATGGAGGAGAACCCCCGCATCTGGCAGGTGGGAGGAACAACCGCCTACGATGTCAGGCTGAAAACTAAAAGTCATGAAATAACACATGAAATAAAGAATGCAAATTGGCAATTCCGTGAACCTGTGGCAATTCGTGATTGGCAACCCGTGAACCTGTGGCAAAGGGTGAACATGGAAGGACAGCCACGCAGATGCAGATTAGGATGTAGATCAGGGTTTCGGCTCCAGTGGTCGTGTGCTCGCTCGGCCAAAGAGGCGTCACGGCAGCTGCGGCGCCAGGCTTGCATTCTTGCCGCGTCAGCTGTGCGTTTGTCTGTGGTACAGGTAGCGCACGGCACTGGAACCTATGCACAGTCTGTATTCATGCATGCCGCTAGCGCCCCAGCAGGCCAAACAGATACAGACCGGACGTCATTGCAGCCTATTGCTTGAATTTTTTCTGCCACAGGCTCGCAATATCCAGTCCGTATGTGGACATGATAGGCTCTGCAACTGCTGCCAAAACATTGCTGCTTCCTCTCTTTGCACACGTACGAGTTCTCGCGCTGCCTGAGCGAGCCGGTCGTGCAAATTTGCCAATGTGGAGGATGATCTCCTCGAAATCAGTTTCTCAGATGCTTCCCAACGCTGATTGTTTGCACACCCTGCAGGAGATCTCCCGCTTCCTGCGCCACCCCCGCAAGCCGGCCATCCTCGCCATGAGCCGCCCAGACGCCAAGAAGAACATCACGACGCTGGTCAAGGCGTTCGGCCAGAACCCGATGCTGCGCGAGCTGTCCAACCTCGTCCTGGTCATGGTGAGCATCCTGCCATCCTGTCTCGGGGGCCCGTGGAGAGCTCGACTGGTCGTTCACAATGCCAAGAAGAACATCTCCACTTGCTCAAAGGCGCTCGGCCAGATCCCCATCCTGCGGGAGCTGTCTCCAACCTCGTCCTGGCCATGGTGAGCATTCTGCCCATCTTGTCTCCGGCCTGTAGAGAGTTCGATTGTTCATCTGACATGCCAAGAAGGCCTCTCTGTGTTTGTGCAGCCTCAGGCCAAACTCTGCGCGTTCAGACTGATTCGGAGCCTCCCAGCCATGGTGTTTCACGTTTGTGCTTGGCCGTGCTGTGCGTCTGGGTGCCATACACAGCCTGTCATCATCAGCTCTTGCAGCACTGCGCATCGGCTTTCAATGCCAACGGCGTATGCTACTGCGGCTCGTGCTCCCTGGCTTCGGTGTTTGCGAAACAAGGACGAAGCCAGCCGCGCCGCCTGTGAATCAGAGAAACTGCTTTGAATATCTCCAAGCTAATATTGCCAGTGGCACAGGTCTTATGAGGCCCTGCGGCACGAGCCTTCTGCTTTGTGTTGGTTTCCATTGTTCATTGCGCAATGTGCAGGTCAGCCGCAAGGACACTGGCAGAGTGGCGAGAGCTTGCGGAAAGTGCGTGGCTAGGAGCGTCATTTCGTCTATCCTGAACCCTGTTCTGATCGGCAAGTTCGATCGGCAAATTCGACGTCTGGTCTGGCTCTGCTGCAGGGCAACCGCGACAACATCGATAGCATGGCGCAGGGCTCGCAGAAGGTGTTGGGGCAGGTGCTCAAGCTCATCGACCTATACGACCTGTACGGCTCTGTCGCCTACCCTAAGGTAAACATCTCAATCTCTCAAAGATGTCCGAAATACAAGTACATCATACCAGAACATGCAGTTCAGTGTGCTGGAACATCTGCAGTTGCTCAACAAATGCTCAGTTGCGTGCATAGATTGAAATGCACGAACTGTACGGCTCCGTCGCCTACCCCATGGTGCAAAAGTGAAATGCGGAATCCCAGGCTGCAGAACCACACGGCTGCCACACGACATGGCTGCTGTTGGGACATGTCAGTGGATTGTGATGCTTTCTGGTGGGCGATTGAGGAGAACCCATTCAAAAATCCATCTTGCCCTTTCTGACATGCAGCAATACCAAAAAGGCATTGCTGCCTTTTTGGTATTGCTGCATCCAAAGCACTGTGCTTTTCCTTCGCCGCGCCAAATGCACTGACATCATGCCTTGGTCAAAATCCAGACCCTACATCGCATGTGCACTGAAGGCCACTGCGCTGCTGCAATGCGCAGACGAACTCGTAGAACGCCATCTTGGACATATACTGCTACCCGTGGTGGCGCTGGCTGCTGCCGTACTATGCGCCGAACACCGCGACAATGAAAGCAGTTCTAAAACTCACCCTGCTGTGCTCTTGCAATTTGCAGATGTAATTGCAGAACTGCAGGCATCTCAGACATCTACCGCTATCAGCTGGTCACGCAACGCGTGCCAAACATCACAAGAGCAGATCTGCAACCTTTGCGTTGCTTTTGCAATCCGCAGGCGCACTCGCAGAACGACATCTCGGACATCTATCGCTACCCGCTGGTAACGCGCGGCATCTTTGTCAACCCGGCGCTGCAGGAGCCCTTCGGCCTCACCGTCATTGAGGTGCGCTTATGGCCGATATCTGGCAGCTCAAGCAATTGGTTGTGAGGTCTGCACTATTGCAATGCGTGAATGCTTGCATTGCGTTCGGCTCTCGGAAAGGACATGGCTGCAAGACCGGGTCATGAACAACAGAGCCGGCAGTTGCCGTCGACCGGGGCATCTCCGCACTTATCATCTGAAAGTGCTGAGGATCCGCAACTTGAAGACGATTGCCTGGCTGTGCTCCAACCACCGCATCAGCTTGGGCCATTCAACACCAAAAATGCAAAAAATGCGTCTGGAGTCTTTCCTGAGACGCCTTTTCTTGGCAATGGCTACAGCAGTTCGCGAGTCGCAGTCATGAAACCCCCTCATGCGGAGGCAGCGGCACACAATGTGCCGACGGCGGCCCCGCGAACATCTGGGCAAGGCTGGACCATGGCAGCGGTCGAGACTAGACAATGTAGGGCTGACAGATCAGCAACCACTGCTGCTCAGGCGGCGGCGCACGGTGTGCCGACGGTGGCGACCAAAAATGGCGGTCCCGTGGACATCATGGCGACGCTGCACCACGGCGTGGTGGTGGACCCCACCAACGAGAAGGAGCTGGGCGACGCGCTGCTCAACATTCTGACGCACCCCTCCACCTGGCAGGAGATGTCGAAGAACGGTGAGCGGAAACCTTCAAACCTGTGCGTTTTTGGGTCTTTCTGGACCTGTTTCGGTGCTGCAAC
>JAABUM010002549.1_pt1 | contig 24129 bp, 24 predicted proteins | sample 5559161 | NCBI WGS metagenome assembly JAABUM01 (sample SAMN10711868, study PRJNA513369) | rock metagenome | isolation source: Antarctica rocks | place: Antarctica: Victoria Land, Siegfried Peak nord
TTGCGAACATAGCGGCTCATCCAACAAGTTCACAATACCGCAGCAAGCTGCGGGGTATCAAACCCTTTTAGAATGAATACCTCGAAAAACAGCGCCAGTGGTTGCGATTACCGGTCAACTTTCTCGAAATCGACCTGCTCCGCGGCGGCCCGACAACGGTGGCGGGACTGATTAACGACGCGCGGTTGGCACTACATCTCCTCGCTTCATCGCGCGGGCGAGGGCGGGCGTTTTGAACTGTGGCCCTCGCGCGTGCAAGAGCGTTTGACGCGCTTGCCGATCCCGCTTCGCCCCAAAGATGGTCAGGTCGCGCTTGATTTGAGCGCGCTCGTCGGGGCGCACTACGACGCGGGCCGTTTCGCGCGGCGTCTCGATTATCGGCGCGAACCAGCGCCGCGCTTTGAAGGTGAAGATGGCGCATGGCTCGATGCGCGACTTCGAGAACTGGGTTTGCGATAATTTTGAACGTGAAACGATTTCTCGGTGTGTGTCTCGCGCTGTTGCTGGTAGGTGGTGGCGCGTTCTGGTGGTTGCAAGCGCGCAGAGCGCCGCGCGTTTATGTCACGCCGCTCGCCCAATTATCGCCGCAAGAACGAACCCAACGGCGAGCGCAGGCGCAAAGCGTGGTCGAACAAGTCAAAACCATCGCGCGCGACGCCAAAACCGGGCAGGCCAAACCGTTTGAGTTGCGTTTGTCCCAGGACGAACTCAACACGCTCGTGCAAGACCGTTTGCAAGTCAAAAACCTGCCGATGCGCAACCCGCGTATCGGACTTCAAAACGGGCAACTCATCTTCGAGGGCGACGGAAATTACCACGGCGTCGAGGCGCCTGTGTCGGCCAGCGGAACCGTGTCTGCGCAAAACGGCGATGTCTCGTTTCAAATCGACTCGCTGTCTCTGGGCGGATGGCCCGCGCCTTCGGGCTTGAAGGAAAAGGCGCAGCGCGCCGTGTCGGATGGGTTGAAAAAGGCGCTGCAAGAGAAAGGCTCTGCCAAAATCGAGTCGGTCGAAGTAGGCGAAGGCACGATGATCATCAAAGGCCAAACCGGTTGACCTTAAACTGCGCTCATCCATGAAAAGCTGGTTTTTGGTTCCTCTGCTTGGCGTTTTGCTTGTGACATCGGCGCGTGCCGACGATCTGAACGCGCGGGCCGCGCAGGTAAAAACGCAACTGCAAGGCGTTTGGTTGCCCGCGTGGGCGACGAAATCGCCCGCCAACGAGGGGGCAACGGATGCCGCACTTCTGCTGCAAACGCTCTCGCACGCGCATCGCTTGGGCTACTCTTCGCCTCAACTCAATGCTTTGGACGCAGCACGCGGACATTACGCGCGCTTGCGCGACCTGCTGCGCGATAAAGCGGGCGATGGCTTCTTCGACAGCAATTCCAGCAAGAATCCATCGGCCCCGAAATCGTCGCAAACGCAAGCGCAAGTTGTGCTCGGCCTGGTCGAATACGCCCGCGCATCCAACCAAAACGAGCCGCGCGGCATCGCCATCAAAACGTGGCGCCTGCTCCGTGACCGGGCGCGCGACAAAGCCAACGGCGGCTTCTTCGACTCGTTCCTGAGCGGCCCTCTTTCGCCAACACAGGCGAGCGGTTCGGGTTTCAAATCGGCGGCGACGCATCTACGATTGCTTGAAGCCGGAGCGCAGTTGTTCGCCCTCACGCGCGACCGCTCGATTGGGCGCGATGTGGAAGAACTCCTCGACTTGAACCAGGGCCGCTTTTTTCCAACGCGCGGAGAAAACGCTGCTTCGCTTTACACCGCCGATTGGCAAAGCGCCTCGGCGGAGTCTTTGGCACTTCCAGCGTTCTCGCCGTCCGAAGCCGTGCAAGCCGGAGCCATCATCGCGCGCGCTCAAGAGGCGCTCGGTTTGCCAGTCGGCTGGGTCGATTTCGCGCGCCGAACCGATGTGGGCCAAACCCAAGACGCGATCTACGCGGGCGGCGCTCTCGATTCGCTATCGTTGCTCGCGCGACTTGCGCCCTCCCGCGAGCGGCGCGCCACCCAAATCGACGGCGTGCTCGACTCCTTGAACGGGCAAACGCCTGATGTTCGGAGTGGCCGCATCTTGCTCGATTTCGTGGCGGCCTTCGCTGCGCCTCGCTCCTAATATATTTCAGCCACAGACCAATACAAAGAACACGGATGAAAATAATTGGTCTCATCTACTGATTCATCCGTGTTTTTTGTGTTCATTGGTGGCTCCAAACTATTCGCATGAATTTACTCACTTCTTTGTCCGACTTGTTACCAAACTGGCGCGAGTTTCCGTTTGTAGCAACTCGCATCATTTTTATTGCGATTGCTTTTGAAGGCGCCGCGTGGTTTCTGGGAAAGCGTTTGGAAAAAATGACGACACCTTTCGCGGCTTTGGGAGGCACGCGCGAGGCGAGGTGGCGACAACTGCGCCGCGAAACGCTCGTCAAAACGCCCAAAATTGCGCTCCGAACCCTGCTTTACTCCGTGGCTTTGGTGCTGATATTTAGCACCTTTCGTTTGCCCGTGATGGAATTGGCGCTGTCTCTGGGCGCCGTCGCGCTCCTCTTCGGGCTGGCGCTGATGCCCTTGATGCAAGACATCGCGCAGGGCTACGCGCTGCTCGGCGAAGACACCCTTGCGCCCGGCGATGCCGTTGAAATCAACGGGATTCAAGGCACGGTCGAGCACTGGACGCTGCGCGGAACGTGGCTACGCGACCGCGAAGGGCGCTTAGTTGCGCTCAGCAACCGCGACGTGCGCCAAGTCGTCATTTTCCGCAAAGCGGCGGGAGAAGAAAAACCAAAAGCCGCCTTTGATCCGTTGCAGAAATAACCTTTAGCCGCGAGAAGGCACAAAGAACACAAAAGGTTGGTGGCTCGAACTCATCAAGAGACACCACAACTATAGAGATGATTAGTTGCTTTTTTGGGTTCGAGCCACCAACCTTTTTGTGTTCTTTGTGCCTTTTCGCGGCTCCACCCCCTCTAGAATAGAATTCCTAAAGATGTTGCGCGAAACCATTGAAGCCTTGCGTTTGGCTTTGCCCCTCGAAGAAAAAACGGAATACATGAACATCGGCGTCGAGGGCGGCACCGACCGCCACTTCGTGTCACTCACAGACCGCGCGTTGTCGGCCATCGAAGACGGCTCGGAAGTGGTGCCGGTCAACTGCGAATTTCCTTTGCAACGCCTCAACGACATTTGGAAAATCTACGCGCGCGAAGCCGAAGAAACGCGGCGCACAATCGTTGTGCGCTCAGAACTTTTGCTCGACAAACTCGAAGATACCCTTGAAAACGCGCCGCTTTATGAAACCAATTCCGCGCAAAAACCCATTTTCCGCGCGCCCGAAACCCCCGCCGAAACCCCGGTTGCGCGCCGCGAAGAGGCACGCCGTGAAAGTGCGCCGCGCGAATCGCCTTCGCCGTTGACTCAATCGGACGCGCCGCTCGAAGATAGCGTGATGTATCTGAAAGGCATCGGCCCCAGCAAAGCCAAGGTGCTCGCCAAACTGGGCATCACTTCCGTTGGCGATTTGCTGCTGCACTTTCCGGCGCGCTACGAAGACCGGCGTTTGGTGCGAAGCCTGGCCGACATCGAAACGGGCGAGAAAGATTCGTTTTTGGCCGAAGTGCTTTACGAGCCGCAAACGCGCAAGATGGGCGTAGGCAACCGCTCCGTCACCAAAGTGCGCGTCGGCGATGGAACGGCGCAAATCGACTTGCAATGGTGGAATCAAGCGTGGCGCGAAAAGCAGTTCAAGATCGGCCAGAAGTTGTTCGTTTACGGCAAGATCGCCGAGTTCAACGGTTATCGCCAGATCGATACACCCGAATTTGAGCCCATCGGCGACGAAGACGGCTCACAGGTCGGCAAAATCGTGCCGGTTTATCCGCTCACCGAAGGCTTGTTTCAATCGAATCTGCGCCGCGCCACAACCGATGCCCTCGACAAATGCACTGGCCGGATGCCCGACCCGATTCCCGAAACGCTGCGCGATGCCTTCGGCTTGATGCCGCTTGAACAAGCCTTGCACGCCATTCACGCGCCCGCAGATTGGGACGAAAAAGAAGCCGCGCGCTATCGTTTGGTGTTTGAAGAGTTGTTTCTGTTGCAAGTCGCGCTCGCCCAGAAAAAGCGCGCAGCTCACCTCGAAGATGCGGGTATTCGTCACATCGTTGCTGATGAAGACGTGAAAAAGTTCCTCGCGGCTTTGCCGTTCAAGCTGACGGGCGCGCAAAAACGGGTGATGAACGAGATTCGCAAGGACTTGAAGAGTCCGCGCCCGATGAACCGTTTGCTGCACGGCGATGTCGGTTCAGGCAAAACAATCGTCGCGGCGTATGCGCTGTGGTCGGCGTTTAAAGCCGGGTTTCAAGGCGCGCTTTTGGCGCCAACCGAGATCCTAAGCGAGCAGCATTTTTACGTTTTGCGCAAAATTCTGGAGCCGCTCGGCGTGGAAGTTGGGCTTCTCGAAGGCAGTTTGAAAGCGAAAAACAAGCGGCAAATCTTGGCCGACTTAGCCGAAGGCCGCATTCACGTCGTCGTCGGAACTCATGCGCTCATCCAAGAAGGCGTCGAGTTTCAAAAACTGGGCGTATGCGTCGTGGACGAGCAACACCGCTTCGGCGTGATGCAACGCGCAGCTCTTGCCAAAAAGGGCGCGGGCGGGCTTCGCCCTGATGTGCTGGTGATGACGGCGACGCCGATTCCACGCACGATGGCGCTCACCATTTATGGCGACCTGGACGTGTCGGTTTTGGACGAACTGCCGCCCGGTCGTCAGCCGATTAAGACCATCAAGATCAAGCCCGAAGCCCGCGAACGCGCCTACGCTTATGTGCGCGCCGAAGTCAAAAAAGGGCGGCAAGCCTATGTCGTTTGTCCACTTGTTGAAGAATCGGAAAAGTTGGTCAACCTGCAAGCGGCAACAGCTCTGGCCGAGCGATTGCGTTCGGGCGAATTGAGAGACCTGCGCGTCGGCTTGGTTCACGGTCAACTCGATGTCATCGAGCGCGACGAACAGATGGAGTTGTTTCGCTCGCAAATGCACGACGTTTTGGTTTCGACAACGGTAATCGAAGTCGGAGTGGACGTGCCCAATTCGACGATCATGCTCATCGAAGATGCCGACCGCTTTGGTTTATCGCAGCTGCACCAGTTGCGAGGAAGAGTTGGGCGAGGCAAGCACAAGTCGATGTGCATCCTGCTGGCGAACCCGAAATCGGACGAGGGCAAAGTTCGTTTGAACGTGATGTGCCAAACGCAAAACGGTTTTGAAATCGCCGAAGAAGACCTCAAACTGCGCGGCTCAGGCGAGTTATACGGCACGCGGCAAAGCGGCATTCCCGATTTTCGCATCGCCGATTTGATCAACGACATCGAAGTGATCCAACTCGCGCGCGAAGCGGCGGTTGAACTCGTCGGCGCCGATCCGCATCTCGAAATGCCCGAACACGCGCCCTTAAAAGTGGCGTTACAGCGGTTCTGGGGCGACAAGTTGAGCCTGGTTCAAACGAGTTGAGGGCTTGAACGGGAGGAACTATGGCCGAACTTGGGGAACAAATCAAGAACTTGAGTCAGGCGCAACAACTCATGTTGGCGCAGCAGATGTGGGATTTGGAAGCTGAGAGCGATGGCGGCGAGGAAGACGAAGATTTCAAGGCCGGACTTGTTTGGCGCGCGCAACACGCGATTGAAAATTCGCAGAGCGGAATTTCGTGGGAGCAAGCCAAAACGAAATTGCTCGCTAAACAACGTGAGCAAAACGCATGAGACGCGAATCGTGTGGGAACAGGATGCTCTGGCCGAAGTAGAAGCAGCCAGCGAGAGGCTCGAAGTGTGGAGCGGGGTTCTGCCTTTATCGAGGCTCTTGATGGGCTATTGGCTTCGTTGTTAGGGTTTGCATTTCAGGAGTCACCTCTTGCCTGCTGTCGTCGATACGCGAAGTCCGCTTACGCGCTTCTGTTTTGTGACATCACTTACCCTTCCATTGATTTCAATACGGAAAGGCTTAGCTGTCATCCACCTCCTCGCCTGTCGCCATGAGAAACGAGCTGAACCGAACTGGAGCGCCCACGACCCGTTTCGCCTTTGAAGAAGCGGAGGCGCTACGCCTGTTGATTTGCTGTTTCAACGTGAAGCCGTTCTCTACGCCAGGGCAACAACGCCAGACTGTTTCTTACAATGCCAACATCAACGCAAGAGAACGCTGAGGAACTTGTCGAAGCCTTCGACATGTTCGACTCGTGGGAAGACCGCTACCGCTTTTTGATCGACTTGGGCCGCAAGCTGGAGCCGCTGTTCGACCTGGAAAAAATCGACCGCAACCGCATCAACGGGTGCCAGTCGAACGTGTGGATCGTCAGTGAGATGGAAGAAGAAGAGGGCGCAAAGCACCTTCATTTCCGCGCCGATTCCGATTCCACCATTGTGCGCGGCCTCATCGCCTTGCTGCATACCGTGTATGATAGTCAGACGCCGCGCGCGATCTTGGATTTCGATGTCGATGCCTTGATGCAACGTCTGGGTCTTGACCAGCATCTTTCTATTGGACGACGCAACGGCATGGCCGGCATGATCGCCCGCCTCAAAACCGAAGCCGCGCAAAACCTTTAAGTGTCGAGTGTTGAACTTGGTTCACGCATCAGACACTTAACCACTCGACGTTCCTTACCTAAAACTTATGAGCAACTTTATTCCCGCCGAAAACCTGTTAAAGTCCGTCACGCAAAGCGATGACGATGATCATCCGATGGATGAACCGACGCACTCGCCCTCGCGCGAAGGTCTTGGCCCCAAAGAAACCGTGTTATTTGAAAAAGTCAAAGACGTTCTACGTGACATCTTCGACCCGGAAATCCCGGTCAACATCTACGAACTCGGTTTGATCTACGACATCGCCGTCAACCATTTAGGCGAAGTGTATGTGCGTATGACGCTCACCAGTCCCGCGTGTCCAGTTGCCGGAACTTTGCCGATTGAAATCGAAACTAAAATCGCCGCAATACCTGAAGTCACCGATTGCGAAGTGGAAGTCGTGTGGGAACCCACTTACTCGATGAACATGATGAGCGAATCGGCGAGATTACAACTCGGTTTGCTTTGATTTAGCCACAAAGAGGCACAAGAAACACAAAAGGGTTGGTAGAAAAAGCATAGTCAGAAGGAATAACGAGAAAACTAACTTCTCCCACTTTTGATCTGAATATGCTTTTTCTACCAACCCTTTTGTGTTTCTTGTGCCTCTTTGTGACTAAAAACCTACTCTGTTGTCGCTGCGCCGTCTTGCATTTTGCGGCGCAGGGTTTTGAGGTCGGAAAGCACCGAGGAAAAGCGGCTAATCAGCGAACCGAGTTGGTCGTTGTTGGTGGTCGCTTCGTAAACCTCGATTTCGCCCAGCGACACGGAGCGGTCGGAGTTGATGTTCGGGTCGGCGTTGGGCAAAACGATGCCGGGGCCGTTAGCGCTGAAAATGAAGCGCAGGTATTTCGCTTCGACGGGACGCACCAGAAACTCCTGGTTGACCGAGCGTTCGAGAAACGATTTGCCTTTGATGTTGAGCGCGGCGACATCTTTCCAGGGGCCGTCTTTGAAACTGCCGGTGGTCGCCTGCACTTGAACGCGGCGCGCCCAGCGCAAATCGGACTGGTTGGAAACCGCGTTGAGCACGATTTTGCCGATCAAGTGCGTGCGATCTTGCGCAAAGCCGAGAGTCACATACTCGCGGTTGGGCGCGAAACCCTGCGAAGCCCAGCCGTTCGAGCCTTTGCCCGTCGTCGCGTTGAAGTTGTCTCCGTCGATCAACTTGTCGGGGCCAAACGAAGCGTCGTTATCGAATATCGACGAGTAAGCCACGATCTTGCCGCCATTGCGGGTTAAAGCGATGTTGGTTTTGCCCACCGGAACGCGGCCTTCGCCTCCGTCTATTAGTTGAACGAGTTGCACGGTCGCGGGCGAAAGCGCCCCGGTTGAAACGGTCTGCCCGCCGCCGTTGCCACTTTCGAGTTGAACTTCGCGGTAGCGGCGCAAATCGCCGATAGCGCCTTCCAAACGGGTGATCAAACCGCCAACTGGATCACTGGTGTCGATGGCCTCGTAAAGCGAAACCTCGCCTAAAGCAACGGCCCGATCCGAGCCGTAGTTCGAGCGGAAGACCAACCGCACAAAGCGCGCGGGCGTGGGCAGAATCGGAAATTCTTGCGCAGAGGCGCTTTGCTTGAGCGAGATTTGCGCAACCGGCGTCCACGGGCCTTCGGCGGTGTCGGTCGAGGTTTGCACTTCGACATCTTTGGCCCAGCGTTCGCGCGGCAAGTCGGTGGACGGGTTGAGCACGATTTTGCCGATGTTCACCACGCGGTTGCCCGCAAAACCAAGAATCACTGAATCGTGGGTGATTGGGTCGAACTTGTCCGAAGCCCAGCCGCGCGTTTTCGAGTTGGGGCCACTCCAAACGGTGCCGTCGATCAAGTTGTCGGCGGAGTAGGCCTTGTCGCTATCCAAGGTGGAAGTCGAAGCGATGACGCGGCCTCCGTTGGCGCGCGCGGCGATGTCGAGCGTGTCGGTCGAGCGCGCCTGGGCGCTCGCGGCGAGCGGAACCGCAAAGGGCAAAATTGCCAGGAAAAGTGGGTGAAAAATGCGTTTCATGTTCGGTTGTTATGCGGGGGGCGATAAAAGTGATGCGGCTTGTTGAGCGGCCTCAGAAACATCGCGCGCGGGCACGCCTGCAGTTTGCGCGGCGCGTTTCACTTCGTCCCATTCGGGTTGCGCCCGCCAGATGCCCAAAGCGGCGTTGCGCGCGATTTTGACTGAAATCGGGCCAAAAGGCGTGTCAACGACGGCCATTTCGCGCGCAAGGGAAGCGCGTTCGAGGCGAGTTCGACGTGCGCCCAGGGTTGTTGTTTCTCTCAGTATGGTGGCAAGGAGGGCATTTTCATCGGAGTGTTCACACAAAACGCCCAGCATTTGTGCAGGGCGCCCCTTTTTCATAGCAATCGGCACCAGCCACACATCGAGAGCGCCCGACGCGAACAGTCGCTCGAACACCAGTTCCCACGTTTGCGGGTTGAGGTCGTCGATGTTGGCCTCGAACTGTGTCAGAGTCTTCCATTCCAACCCGTCTTCAACTGAATCATCTTCGTTTTGCCCGATGGAAATGCGCAGGATGTTGGGCCGGTCGGCAAAATCTTTTTTGCCCGCGCCCAAGCCAATGCGCTCCAAAGTCATCGCGGGCGCGTTTCCAAAACCCTTGGACAGAGCCGCCAAGATCCCCGCGCCGGTGGGCGTGACGAGTTCGCCGCGCACATCGGTGGGCGTCCAGGGCGCGCCGCGCAGCATTTCCAAAGTCGCGGGCGCGGGAACCGGCATTCGCCCGTGCGCACAGTCAACCCAGCCGCTCGACAAGGGCAAAGCCGACGAATAAATCGCGTCGATGCCCAATCGTTCCAAGCACCACGCCACGCCCACGATGTCGAGGAGCGAATCAAGGCCGCCGATCTCATGGAAATGCACGTCTTCTGGCGTCGAGTGGTGCAGAAACGCTTCGGCAACGGCGATTTTTTGGAAGATAGCGAGGCTGTCCCGCTTGACCCGCGCGCTTAAATCACTCGCTTCGATGAGTTGTCGAATCTCGCGCATCGAACGCCCGCGATGATGAACATGTTCGTGATGATGATGCTCTTCTTCGTGCTCATGCCCGTCATGGTGATGTTCATCGAGCGCGGGTTTGAAAGCGGGAGCTTGCGCGAGTTCGTCCTCGTCGGTTTGGCCGTTCAAGGAAATCGACACGCTTTGCGCATGGATGCCGGACCGCAAGACGTTGTGGCTTTCGATGTTCCAGCCTTCGACTTGGAGCGAACTCAAGGCAGTTTTGAGTTCATCGAGCGGGGCGCCCGCATCGAGCAACGCGGCGAGCGCCATATCACCGGCGATGCCGGAAAAGCAATCGAAATACGCGATTTTCATAGTGGATGAAGCCACCCAGGACACAGAGAACTCCGTGGAGAAATACAGAATTTTCTATATCTCTTCGTCTTTCTCCACGAAGTTCTCCGTGTCCTGGGTGGGTGCGGAGGTTCTTAAAATAGACGCTGCGAACGCCGCCGCGCCGAAACCGTTGTCGATGTTGACGACTGCGACGCCGTTGGCGCACGAGTTGAGCATTCCAAGCAACGCCGCCAAGCCGCCAAACGAGGCGCCGTAACCCACGCTTGTGGGAACGGCAATGACGGGAACAGAAACCAAGCCCGCGACAACCGAAGGCAGAGCGCCTTCCATTCCGGCGACGACGATCAAGGCACGGTGCTTGTGCAAGTTGGGCAACTGACCGAGCAGGCGGTGCAAACCGGCGACGCCGATGTCGCTGATGCGTTCGACGCGCGCGCCCATCGCTTCCAAACACACGGCGGCTTCTTCGGCGACGGGCAAGTCGCTGGTTCCGGCGCACAAAACGCCAACTGTTCCCGGCAGTTTGTCGCGCGCTCCAGCGATTTGGACGGTGCGCGCGACCGGATCGTATTGCGCCGAAGAAAGTTCGCTTTCGATTTGTGCCCAAACTTCGGGAGCCACGCGCGTGACGAGCACAAAGGCGCCGCTCGCTTGCAAGCGCCCTGCGATGGCGACGATTTGTCCCGGAGTTTTGCCTTGCCCGAATACAACTTCTGGAAAACCCTGACGCAGCGCACGGTGATGATCGACGCGTGCAAATCCCAAATTTTCTTCGGTGGGCGACTGAGAAAGCGTTTGCAGCGCCGCTTCAACGCTTTGTCGGCCGCTGGAAACGGCGAGGAGCAGGGCGCGCAGTTGGTTCGGGGTCATGGAAGGACGCGGGAAATTTTAGCAAATCGAGCGGATGTCCCTTGAAAAGAGACGCGCGAGTTAGTAATATCTGACGGGCCGTTTGAGGGCGCGCGTTTATGAGCACCGTGTTGTTTTTGTTGCAGGTCATCTCTGCGCTGATTTTCATCGTTTTAATGGCGGTTCAAACCGACAAGAACGAGCAAAGCGGCGTTATGGGCTTGGGCGCGCAGGGCGGGCGCATGAGCGGTTCGATTGATATGCCGGTCGGCGCCGAACGGATACTCAAGCCGATGTCGAAATGGTCGGCTATCGGGTTTATCTTTGCCTCGCTGTTGGCGGCGGCGAATTCAACGATGGTTCAAGGGTTGCCCTGGTATACCCTCATCGGAGCCATCGGGATGTATGCGCTGGTGATGGTTTTCGGCAATCAGTTGTGGAGCAGTTTTTTGCGTCTTTTTGGCGCGAGTCAGTAGAAATTAATGTCGCGGTGGCGAAATGGCAGACGCGCCAGCTTGAGGGGCTGGTGCCCGCAAGGGCGTGGAAGTTCGAGTCTTCTCCGCGACACTCTTCGAAAACCGTGCAACCTAGGTTGCACGGTTTTTGTTTTTGTCAGGATGCTCACTCTATGATCGAAGCGACAATTCACAAAAACCTCCTCGATTGGGCTGAAGCCACCACTGCCAACAGCGCCACCATTCTTGGTGCGTGCAAAGACTTCATTTGCAACTGGAATGGTAGCGCTGTAGCGCGCTAACGCGTTTTGACAAAGGCAGGCGAGCACATCAATCACGCGCGCTATGTGTGTTGGCTGCGGTTGAGTTTGGCGTTTTTGCGACTCAATTTTGTGGTTCCGGCGGGCTGTTGCTTGGGACTGACGTGGTCTCAGCCTATTAGCGGGCCTCTTCCAATCATTGCGTTAGCGTGAGACGAAGACGTTTCGGCCCGTGCAACCGAAGCCGCTTACGCAACGGGTTCAACCGCGGAACGGGTTCAACCGCGCCGTTGATTGGCGCGCACTGAGCGTCTTGTTGGACGGGCGCAACTCAACTTCCGCGAGGTAGAAAGGAAACGCAACGTGCTTGTGAAGCGTGCGAAAACCCATGATTCCTTTGACGGCTCAAAAGCCCGCAGAAGAACCCACGATCTACGAGCTGGCGGGCGGGCAAGAACCGCTGCTACGTATGGTCGCCCACTTTTATCGGGGTGTTGAAGGCGACGCGGTGCTTCGCCCGCTTTATCCCGAAGACCTGCGCGACAGCGCGTGGTGGACGGCGCTGTTCATCATCCAGTATTGCGGCGGCCCGACGGATTATTCCCAGACGCGTGGACATCCGCGCTTGCGGATGCGCCACTATCCATTCGCCATCGGCCAACGCGAACGCGATGCATGGGTTTTTCACATGACCCGCGCCGTCGAAGCGGAAATCGAGGATGAAACGGCGCAGCAAAAGTTGAACGACTACTTCGAGAAAACAGCGACGTTTTTGATGAACCGAAGCCAAAACGAGAAGGAGTGAGCAAAAAGGCCACAACACTTTTGGTGTTGCGCCCTTTTTGGGTTGTCAGGAGTGTTTACGAGGCTGGAGCGCTGGGGTTGGTCACGCTGCGCTTGGGCTGCAAGATCACGTCTATGGCGTTGCCATCGGCACTCTTCGAGGGTAGACCCACAATCACGGTAGCCATCTGGTTGTCGACGCTGGCACTGAGGTTATAGGTGCCCTGTCCGAGACTGAGAATTTCAAAGTAGCCGTCTTTACCTGTCACTGGGTTTCTGTGAGAGGTGGCTACCGGCACTTTTTCGCCGTTCAAAAGCACAGCAATCCCGTTGATGTTGCGCCCTTGGACGTTGCGCACAGTGCCAGTGATCTTGTAGGTCGTGGCTGCGGTGGCCGACGCTTCCAAGTCCTGGCGGAGCGTGGTATCGATTTTTCCGGCAAAATTGAGCGGAGTCGAAGGGAACGAGTAACCGGAAAGCGTTCCTGATAGGTTGTAGTTACCGGCTTTGATGCCGGGAATGACGTAAGCGCCACCCGCGTCGCTGGTGGTTTTCAGGCCATTGGACAGCGTCACGGTGGCGCCTGGCAGTGTTGTGGTTTTGCCGCTCGCATACACGGTGCCACTCAAGATCAACGAAGGTGAAGGAGTGGGCGTCGGTGTTGGCGTGGGAGCAGGTGTGGGCGTGGGAAGCGGGCCAAGCAAGCTGAATGCTGCTGCTAAGTCGAGGCGCCCGTTGCTAACGCATTTGCCCTTGAAAGCAGCCACTTGAGCCGCTGAGCTAATCAAAAGCGCCTTCATCTGCAGAGCCGACAGGCCCGGACGCACTGACCAAATGAGCGCAGCACCCCCGGCGACCAGAGGACAAGCCATTGAGGTGCCATCTAAGAAGCGGGTTCCACCACCGCTGGTGAGCGACAAGACGTGTTCGCCTGGAGCGAAGATTTGCACCGTTTTGGCGCCGTAATAGGAAAAATAGGCCGGGGCGTCACTGCTATTGCTGGCGCCTACCAGAACCATCGATGGGAAGCCGTAGCCAGTCGGATAATCGGCAGGCCCTGTGTCGTTGTCCATAGCCTTGGCGCCTTCATTGGCTGCGTAGATGGACAGGATACCTGCCGCATCGAGCTTTCCAAAGGCTTCTTTCTCCGCGGCGGACGAACCGGCGCCGCCGTAGGAGTTGCTGGTCGCGCGGATGTTGACGCCTTTGGCTTTCAAACTCAACACGTAATTGACGCCATCCATGATAGACGTGTTGGTGCCGCTTCCAGACGCGTCCAAAATTTTGACGGGAATGATCTTCACGTTCCAGTTGACGCCGCTCACCTGGCGCCCGTTGTTACCGCGCGCCCCGATGATTCCGGCGCAGTGCGTGCCATGATAAATGCCGTCACCGCCTTCCGCGTTATCGTCTTCTGGCGCTTTGCTGGGACTGAAGACATTGTAACCAATGCTTCCATTGGGGTTTTTATACAAGTTGTCTTTGAGATCGGGATGCGACAGGTTCGCGCCTGTATCGAGCACAGCGATGATGACATTGCTTGAACCAGTGGTTCTGTTCCAAACAGTGGGCGCGTTGACCAGAGGCAGCGCGTATTGTTGAGAAAACAAAGGATCGTTGGGCGTGCGACGCGCGTGGCGCATAACTTCGCCCTCAACGTTGCCCGCACCAAAAGCCCTGCGCAACCTCGTGAACGCCGTGCTTTTCGCGTTGGCCGGAACGCCAATAACGCTCCAACCGACGTAGTTGAAGGAGCGCCCGACGAACGATCCCGGCACGAGCGATTCAAGTTGGCCTTGCAAACGCACACGAGCTGCCTGCACGGTGGCAGGAGCGCTTGTGCTGGTGCCAGGAGCCAGAACTCGCGGCACGAAAGCTGTTGTGCGCACGAGCAACTTCAACGCGGGCGCATCGGCCTGCGCTGCCAAAGGCAGGGCGCTCAGGGTCGTTGCCCCTAACAAAGCTCCGAAGGCGCAACGCGCGCGCGATGAAAAGTGGGTCATAAGTTTGATTGGCGCCCCTTTGACAAAGGGCTGTAACATAAGTTCTTTGTAAACCGGGTATTTGACGTTACAAGTTGGCGCTGAGCCCGAAACATTTTAAAATAAAACTCATCGTGATGCGAACTGGCGCGCCCGGTTTCAGCGAGGCCAATTCAAGCCACCCGAAACGCCCGTCCGCCCGCCGCTTTTGCGGCGGGTTTTTTCGTGTTCGCTTTGTTTTTATGTCACCCGTTTTTCTTTATGATACGGCGCTACGCGATGGCGCGCAGGCCGAAGGTGTGTCCTTGTCTGTGCCCGACAAACTGCGCATCGCGCGCAAATTGGACGAGTTCGGCATTCACTTTATCGAGGGTGGCTGGCCCGGCTCCAATCCCAAAGATGAGGAATTCTTCGCTCTGGCTGCCCGCGAATCGTGGCGCCACGCGCAACTTTGCGCTTTCTCCATGACGCGCCGCGCCGGGATCTTGGCCAAAAACGATCCGAACTTGCAAACCATTGTCGCGGCCAAAACGCCCGTTGTCACGCTCGTGGGCAAAACGTGGGATTTCCACGTCGAACACGCGCTTCGCGTATCGCTTGACGAGAACTTGAGGATGATCGAGGATTCGGTCGCGTGGGTTGTGTCGCAGGGACAGCGCGTATTTTTCGACGCCGAACACTTTTTCGACGGCCTCAAGGCCAACCGCCAATACGCGCTCAAAGTTCTCGAAGCGGCGGCCAACGGCGGCGCCGAAGTTCTCGTTTTGTGCGACACCAACGGCGGCACACTGCCCGACTTCATCCAAAGCGCGACGCGCGACACGTTGCGTATCGGCCCCGCGATTGGCATTCACACGCACAATGACTGCGAACTTGCCGTGGCCAACGCCCTCGCTTCGGTTGAAGCCGGAGCGACACAGGTTCAAGGCGTGGTGAATGGTTTTGGCGAGCGGTGCGGCAACTGCAACCTCGTTTCGGTCATCGGCAACTTGCAATTGAAGATGAACCGCGAAGTCGTGTCTTCCGAACAACTGCGCGGCTTGAGCGCGCTGTCGCATTTCGTAGCCGAAGTCACCAATCTGGCGCCCAATGAACGTCAGCCGTTCGTTGGCCGGACGTGTTTCGCGCACAAAGGCGGAATGCACGTCGATGCCGTGCAAAAAGCGGGCGGGCGCGCTTATGAGCACATCGAACCGAACTCGGTGGGCAACGAGCGGCGCATTCTGGTTTCGGAATATTCGGGCACCTCGAACGTGCGCGAAGTGGCGAGCGAGATGGGCTTGGATTTAGTCAAAGGCTCGCCCGAAGCCGCCGCGATTTTGCGCGAAGTCAAACGCTTGGAGTCTCAAGGCTTCGAGTTCGAGTCAGCCGATGCCTCGTTCGCCCTGCTCGTTCGCCGCGCCCTGGGCCGCGAAACCCCGCTCTTCGAGCTACTCGGCGCGCGCGTCATCAACGAATTGCGCCCTGGACTGCCTGAATGGATCACCGAAGCGACGCTGAAGTTGCGCGTTGGCGATTCGGTTGAACACACCGTCGCCGAAGGAGACGGCCCGGTTCACGCGCTCGACAACGCGCTCCGCTTGGCGCTGCGCAAAGCGTTTCCCCAACTCGACGGCATCCGTTTGACCGACTTCAAAGTGCGCGTCGTCAACACAGGTGAAGGCACAGCGGCGCGCGTGCGCGTGCTCATCGAATCGGCGGACGCCGAGCGTTCGTGGTCAACCGTTGGCGTTTCGACCAACGTCATCGAAGCGAGTTGGCAGGCGCTCACCGAAGCGGTGAGTTATGGGCTAAGCGAGGAAAAGTAGACGAAAAGAACGAGCCGCAAGCGGAAGCGCCAGTTTGTATAGCCCTTAAAGAATAAGAAACTACTGGTCTAACCCGGCAGTAACAGTAGACGGGAGAAGGGTTTGTAGTCTCGTCGTGAGACGAGGAAAAAGCGTCTGACCACGCATGACAAACCGTTCCAGCATCTACTATTACTGCTGGGTTAGACCACTACAGATGTCATTCCGAGGGGAGTGGGCGCCCGGCAAAGCCAGGGCAGATGACCGGAGGAATCTACTCCCAGTTGCTCGTTTGAAACTGATGGATAGCTGGGAGTAGATTCCTCCGGTCATCTGCCCTGGCTTTGCCGGGCGCCCACTCCCCTCGGAATGACAATTCCGTGATGTAGTCACCAATTCTTGAGGCACTATAACGGCTCGGTTGGGATGTTGGCCGAGCCGTTACAAACCGGCGCTTCCGCTTCCGGCTCATTCTGCGTTTGCTGTCTTTTGTTGTCGTTCCCACCTGAGCCAAGCTAATAACCCGCTTCCCACTGCGCCCAGCAACGAGACGGCAATCCAAGAAACCCAAAAAGCGAATCCTACATCCATAGGCGAAAGTTCGCCGCCTGCCGCGACACGCGCGACATAGAGCGCATCGTAATGATTTGCCAGCGCATTCTCCGAACAAGCGCACGCTCCCAAGCCCCCGGTCAGGCTGCAAAAAACAATCTTCGTCCAAGTTGCTGTTTTTGTCTTCATTTTGTCACCGCGCACAAGCCAATTTTAGTGATCGGCTTTCTCATTTCGCTGCCAGAAAAACAATGGTCAAGTCGTCCGACTGCGGCGCTTCGCCGACGTGGAGTTGCACGGCGTCTTCGAGGTGTTTCATGCTTTGCAACTCGCTTTCGACGCGCGTTTGCGCGACCATTTTGCCGCCGGTGCCGTTTCCATCCGCATGAAGTGCGAGGGCGCACTCGTCTTCGCCCATGATGCGCAGAATGCGCTCCATGCCGAACTCTTCGCCCTTTGAGTTCATCGCTTCGGTTAGGCCATCAGTGAACAGCAACACGCGGTCGCCTGAGTGCAGTTCGACGGTTTCGACTTGAAGCCACTCGGCGAAATCGGGCGCGCCGACCACGCCCAGAGCAAAGCCATCGGGCGATAAAACGTCGATTGTGTTTTGCCCATCGTGATGTGCGACGAGTAGCGGCTCGTGTCCGGCGCGGCCCCACGAAAAGCGTTTGGTCGACACTTCCAAAATTCCGTAGATGCAGGTCACGAACATTCCCGAACGCAGGTCGCCGGTGATGAACGAGTTGACGCGGGAAAGCACGTCGCGCACGTCGGTGTTGCCTGGCGCCTGTGCGCGAAAAGCGGAGCGGATCATCGCTACGACCAAGGCCGCTGGAACACCTTTGCCCGATACGTCGGCGATGAGGATGCCGAGATGGTCATCATCCACCCAGAAGAAATCGTAGTAGTCGCCGCCGACTTCGGTTGCGCTGTCGGCGCGCGCGGCGATTTCAAAACCGGGCACATTTGGACAGGAATCGGGCAGCAGTTGTTGCTGGATGTCGCGCGCGATTTGAAGGTCGCGCCGGATGCGCTCTTGCTCGGCGACTTCCACGGTCAGCATCGCGTTGTTCACGCTCAGCGAGGCTTGATCGGCCAAGCCTTGAAGCAACGATTGGTCGTCGGAACCAAACGAACCGCGCTGTTTGTTGAGCACCGCCAACACACCCAAAGTTTCGTCGCGCACTTTGAGTGGCACGATGACCATCGAGCGGTTGCGCATGAACTCGGTCGTGGTGCCGAGCATAATTCCCTCGGCGCGCACGTCTTCGATCAACTGGCCTTGCCCGGTTTTGGCGACTTCGCCGAGGATGCCTTCACCCAGCGCGAACGACTGGTCGCGCATGTGGACTTCGAGTTCTTCGGTGCGGCGCAGCGTTTTGCCAGATTGGTATTCGACATACAGCGGCGGGAAAAAATTGAGCACTAGCCTGGGCAAAAGCCGCTTGCTTTGCGGCTCGTAAAGGTAGATCGCGCCCGCCGAAGCTTCGGTTGTTTCCAATGCCGATTCGAGGATGATGTTCAGAATCTGATCGACTTCGACATCGGTTGTGAAAGCTCCGCCCAGCCGTTTGATGAAGGTGAAAATCACGCTTCGCTCGCGGCCCAAACGGTGACGCGACATTTCCATCGTTTCGTAATCGTTGAGAGTTGAGCGGGCAAAAGCCGTCGTCAAAATCGCAAAGGCGAGAAAGTGACCAAGGGGATAAGCAACAGGGTTGCTGACTACATCGCCCAGCGTAGGGAACAAAACCCACGCGCCAAAGGATAGGGTCGTCGTTTGAAAGGGCAACACGAAAACGCCCATCGGCGAGCGCTCGCGTGCCCGCGTGCGAAGCGAGAAAAACAACAGCCCGCCCAACGTTATGCGTGAAAGAGCCGTTACCCACCGGATGGTGTTGTGGGCACTCGCCGACACGCCCAACAAACCCGTTTCATAGGACAGCGTTAATCCGGCCCATAAGCCCGCCGTGATTACGAGCAAGCCGAGCAGGTAAGGGCTGACGTCGCGTTCTTTGGGCTTCCAATCGAGTAAAAGCGCGTAAACGAAGAGCGCCAGCGAAAGAGATTCCAAAAAGCCAAGCCAGGGCAGCAGTGCGCTTGCGGTAAAGGTGAGTGTTCCGCCCCACGAGCCGTCCAAAGCGTCGGTCGAGGACAGGCTGGCGGCAGTGAATACAGCTAAAAAGTGTCGCACGCACAACGTGCCAAAAGCCCACAACAGCCGCGTATATTGGATGCGGTGGCGGCGCGCGGCGGAAAAATACTCTTGTCCAGGCCGCTCATCGTTGAAATAGAGATACAGGTATTCGCGGCGCCGCGCGGCGTTCCACTCGAAGAACACGAACAACAACCCGCCAGTGCAAAGCAGCAGATTGAAGACGCTCAACGCGAAGACGACCGTAGATGTCGAAGCCATAACCATGCACCCTCACCCCGCCGTGAACTGGGATTCCTTGTGGGACAGTTCCTCTGGCGAGTCGGACGCAACTTTCCTCTTGGGGTGCTTTCTTCGACGCCGCGCATCAAAAAACTCTTCACGGGCGCGCGCCGATTCAACCCGTGTTCCGACAAGAGGTGTGAAGTCGCTGATCCACTGTAACTCCCATTTTAGCAAGACGCAGAAGTTTGTCCCTTTAAAAATCAATCAGGAAATCGCTCCTTCACAATCGTTGCCAGAGTTGTTGCAAGCGATCGGACAAACCCAGTGCGACGATTGTGAGAGTTGTGACAGCCGACGCCACCAAAAAGCCGCCAATTCCCTGCCAGATCGAGTGCCGTCCGCGCCACACCCGCGCCCACATCAAAAGCGGGATGAGCCACAACAACGCAAAAGGCCGCGAGGTGGGATGCAAAACGGTGGCACCTATAACTGTGGCCGCCAACACCGCGACGTGAACCGAGATCTTGGTGAAATTGGTGATGCCTAAAATCGCCAGTCCGTTCACCGCTTGAATCAGTGAAAGCCCCCACACCGACTTGGGTGCGCCGAGCCGGAACAGCACGAATCCCGCGATGAAACCGCCCGCGATGGCCACCACAAATGGCCCGCCGCGTTGCTCGCGCTCCATGACGTGAACGTCGGAAATGGTGCCGCGCCACATCCCGATCAAGATGTAAATCACCGGCAAAAACGTCGAGAACAGGAGGGAAATGCCCGCCCATACCCAGAACTCACTGGGAGCGCGCGCGTAGATGATGCCCATCGTTCCCACCGGGATCACCAGATAAGGACTCAAAATCGCCGACAGGAAAAAGGCGAAGGAATCGGCAGGTTTGCGCAGAAGCGCCCCGATTCCTCTGGCCACAGGGCGAGGAGGCTGGGAGGAGGAATCGCTCATCGGGGTGGGAGGTGGCAGGTCAAGGGATGCATTCATTGTCGAGAAAGCAGGCACAAAAACGCGCCGTCTTCGCGGCGTGCTCCCCCTTCATGCGGCCTCGATTGAAAAACGCCAGCAGAAAAACGAACCGCCAAAAATCGCGCGCAGTGTAGCCAACAGGTTGCCCGCGCGAGAAGAGCCGCGATCTGGCCAGCCCGCTCTTTTGCCTCCAACCGAACGTAAATCTTCAAACTGTTTACTCGTGAATGCGCTTCTTCCCGACGCCCGCACCCGCTTGATCGCCATCATCGGCGACCCCGTAACCCACTCCGTTTCGCCGCGCGCGCAATCCTTCGCGCTTTCGCAAATCGGTGAGAACGCCCTGTGCCTCGCCTTTCAGGTATCGCCGCCACGCTTGCAAAATGCCGTTAAGAGTGCGCGCGAATTGGGCTTGGCGGGCTTGATGGTCACGATTCCCCACAAGCAAGTGGTTTTGGAATGGTGCGACGAGTTGCACCCTTCGGCACGCTTGGTGGGCGCCGCGAACCTGCTCGAATTTCGCGCCGATGGCACGACTTGCGGTCATTCCAGCGACGGCTGGGCAGCGCTTGAAAGCTTGAAATCGCGCGGAGTGGAAGTGCGCGGCGCGCACATAACGATTCTGGGTGGCGGCGGTTCGGCACGCTCTCTGGCGCTTTCTTTCGCCGACGCGGGCGCCGCTTCGATTGAGATTTGGAATCGAACTCCCGAACGCGCGCAGGCAATTGCCGATGAAGTGCGTTCGCGTTTGGGTGTCGAAGCCGTCGCGCCCCCTTTGCCCGTCGGTGATCTGTCAAGGGCCGACATCATCATCAACACGACGAGCATCGGCATGACGCCCGACACAGGCTCGTCGCCGCTCGACTCAGCACACATCGACGCGCATCACACCGTCTTTGACATCGTTTACAACCCGCTCGAAACGCGCTTGCTCCGCGAAGCCGCACAGCGCGGCGCTAAAACCGTAGACGGTTTGGATATGGTGCTGTGGACAAACGTTTACGCCGCGCGCGTCTGTTTGGGAGTTGAACTGCGCATCGAAGACTTGCGAGCCGAAGCGCGGCGGGCGCTCGAAAGCAACCGGTAAAACCGGGTTATCCAAAGCGACCTACTCACGGGCGAGAAACCCAAACATGGGCGGTTCCAGTAAAACCAGTTCCTCATCCAAATGCGACCCAGCATCCTTTTTCTGTGACTGTGATCGTCCACTGCGCCATCTTTTGCGGGATAGCGAACAATGTCGTGTCCGCAAAAGCGGCCTTCAGTTCGGATAAAGAAACCGCATGAGCGGAATGGTTCTTCCAAACCTCGATTGACCCATCAGCCACTTGACCCAAAATCGTGGCCTTCAAATGCACAGCGTCGCTCTCGTAGACCATCAGCGCAAACGGGAATCGCGTTGGTCGTCGCCTACTTGTTCAAGTAGTTCAAGTTCCATCGCTCTTCTCTCCCGTGATATTCGCCGTCAACTTCTGTCCCGTTGGGCACAAGTCCAACAGCACGCATTTTTCGCATTTGGGCGAATGGTGATGGCACACGCGCTGGCCATGAAGCATCAAAATCTCGTGGTTGTCATACACCTGTTGAGCGTTCCAATCGGCGGGCAGCATTGCTTCCAAGACCGCGTGAGAGGGGCCGACCGACAAGCTCGCCGCAATTAAACCTAAGCGTCCAGCCACGCGATGATGATGCGAATCGACGGGCAGGGCGCGCATTCGCAGGCTCGAAAACGAAAGCGTTGCGGCTGAGGTTTTTGGCCCAACACCCGGCAAGGTTTCGAGCCACGCGCGCGCTTCGACCACGCTCATCTGCGCCAGAAAATCGAGCGAGAAGCCGCCGGTTTTGGCTTGGACTTCGCGCAAAACTGCTTGCACACGCGGCGCCTTTTGTTCGGGCCACGTTGCGGGCGCGATCGCTTCTTCGATTTGCGAAACCGGCGCATCGAGCGCGTCCTGCCAGTTGGAAAACTTCGCTTGCAACTGCTTCCACGCGCGGCTCGAATCGGCGTTTTTGGTGCGGTGCGACAACAGCGACGAGATCAGTTCGTCCATTGGATCGAGCGCGTGAAAATACGCGATGGGACACTCGTATTCCGCGCATAAACGCGCATGAATTTCGAGCATCTTTTCTCGAATCCGCGCCATTTTGTCTGGCACGGGTTTGATTTTGGGCGACGGCTCAGCGAATTCCTCGAACAGCGAGGGCGTGGACATAAGCCAACTCAAAAAGCATTTTGCGCGCCGCCGCACCAGAGCGCGAGCGACGAGCTTAATCTTAATCGCGGCCCTTGAGCGCTGGCTCGACTGGAAGGCCACACCGCCGCGCTAAACCGGCGACCGCCCTCCTAACTTCCGCGCAGTTCAAGCCCAGGAGCCTCCCTTCTTCTGTAGCGCCAACTGTTGCATACGAGGTGCTCAACGTCCCCTTCCTCGCGCGGAAGGTCACACTGCGCCCATGACTTCGCCCCCGGAACTAGAGCGCATCGAACGATTCGTCGCCGCTTTCAACGCGCTCGACGATTGGCTGCAAAGCCATCTCGACGAACCAACTTCGTTTCGCTCAGCCGTTGACTTCTACGCCAAACGCCACCCGTTCTGGCGCGATGCCGAACCGCTGCGCGTATTCGCCGCGTTGCGCAATTTTCTGGTTCACGAGAAAACGCAGGCGTTCGATTATCCGTGTGTGCCCTCACAAAGCGCCGTCGAACAAATCGAAGCCATCCGCGAGCGAACGCTTCATCCGCGAACCATTGGCGAGACATTCGGGCGCGAAGTCCACATCCTGCGCCCCGATGACACGCTGGCAACCGCGCTGAGAGCAATGCACGAACGCGGCGTGTCGCGCTTTCCGATCTACGAGGGCAACCGCTTCGCGGGCGTTTTAAGCGAACGCGAAGTCGCGCGTTTTGTGGCCGATTGTCTGGCGCGCGGCCAAGAGTTCTCCCCGCAAACGGACATCGAAGCGGCACTGCCCCGTGAGTCGAAGCGGCGCACCTTTCGCTTTGCGCCTCCCGAAACAAGCGTGGCGCAGGCCGCGTTCTGGTTTGGCGAAAACACCTTTCTCGAAGCGATTTTGATCGCGCCGCGCGAGGGGCTGCGGCCCGGCGGCATCGTCACGCGCAGCGATGTCGCGGGGTGGAACGAATGAAAGTCGCGGTTCTTAATTCGGGAGGCGGCGCGTGGGTTTTTGAATCGTTGGCGCGCGAGTTGTCGCGCACCTTGTCGCGGTCGCGCGCCTTGGGCGTTCCGCTGGTGGAAACGCCCGCCGAGCGCAATTACCTTTTCGCCTGGGACGGCAACATTGCGCCTGCCGGGGAGAGTTTCATTCCGCTTTCCAGCATCGAAGTGGCGACCGACAAACGCCTCATCGCCCGCGCATTTGAGCAGGAAGCCGTGCCCTGCCCGACGACTCTGTTGCTGGATGAAACCGAACTCGAAGCGTTTTTGCAACGCGAATCGAGTCGGCGTTGGCTGCTCAAATTCCCGACAGGTTGCGGCGGCACAGGTCATCGCTTCATCGAAATCGGCGACCAAGTGCCCGCCGATTGGCCGCGGCCTCTGGTCGTGCAGGAGTTCATCTCGATGAACCGGCCCGAAGTGTTCCGCTTGCTATGGCGTGGCGGGCGAGTTGTTCGGCGCCAACGCGCGCCGTTTCTCAGAACAGGCGCCCTCGGTTTTCGTAGCTCACGCGCGCGGCGCCCGTTATGAAGCGGCGGAATTGTATGAAGCGGCGGAATTGCCTGAAGAAGCGTTTCGTGTCGCCCGCTCCGCGCTCGAAGCGACGGGTTTGTTCGACTCGTTCGGCTGCGTTGATCTGCTGCTTGAGACGAACAACCGTTGGCTTGCGCTGGAAGTGGGAACGGACGGTTTGTGGAATCACGTTGACCGTGACATCGGCATAAAAGGCATAGCCACCAAACTCGAAGCGCGCCTGGCCAGCGCATTTCGGATGTGGGCCAACATTTGAGGTGAGGAAATGGTTTTTTGAACCAATCGGAATCGGGTCGTCGAATGCGCAATCTTGATGCGCAAGAACTTGCAAATCTAAGAGCCTGTCTTCATAAGGCTGTGGAATGCGATTTTCTATAGCGGAAGGGCGGGTCATCGGAGGGGGCGGGCGCCAAACGCCTGAGCCACCTGTGGAGGTTGACGACTTGAAGGGTGGCGCGTG
>JAABUM010002551.1_pt1 | contig 24125 bp, 30 predicted proteins | sample 5559161 | NCBI WGS metagenome assembly JAABUM01 (sample SAMN10711868, study PRJNA513369) | rock metagenome | isolation source: Antarctica rocks | place: Antarctica: Victoria Land, Siegfried Peak nord
GAGCGGTTGGGTTGGACATGCTAGGTCTCAATGGTTGCGCAAGGGCTTCGGCTTCTCCGGCACTTGGAAGGTTCAGGAGCAAAACCGCCTCCTCGCATTCTGCTTCGGACTTCCAGAGGTTGTCAAATTCTGAAACCAGGGCCGGTTCAGCCAATCCTGCGACCTACACCAGAGTTTGCGACACGCCCGCCTCGTCTCAGCCGGGATACGAGCAGGAACTGGTCCGGTCTGCTGTTCTTGATAAGGGCCAAACCGCACCTCGCTGGCGATTGCGACGGCCCTCAGGTGCTCAGCCTGCGGAGCGCGGCCGGTAGACGTGCGGCCGGATTGGTGTGAGGCTCATCGGAAGCCGGATGCAAAGGCGTCGAGCACTGGCCTGAAAGGGCTGCTCACCAACATGGACCTTCTCAAGCACCGCGACGATCCAGAGGGAGCGAACTGACCATGGATTTGCAGAGGTTCGTCGCCGATCTACACGAGCATCGCGACTCGCTGGCCGACCAAATCGCGTTCCTGGAAGCTGGCAATCAGATTCACGTGCTTGGCGAGGAACCGGAAGTCTCGACGGCGAAGTTCCTCGCCAGCCTACGGAAACACATGGCCGACCTCGACCACCTCATTCCGGAGTGTGAGTCAATGCGAGGAGGACTTGCCCCTTGAATGGCTCCGTGCCGCGGCCATCCTGCCCCGAAGCCGTCCGCCGTGCGCTGGCCGAGCACCTGAGAGCGAAGGGGTATCTGAGAGGGGAAACGCTGTGACAGTTGCTGAAGCACTCAGGGCCGTAGCCGGCCACATCGAGGCTCATCCGAACGACATGGGCTGGTCCAGAAAGGAGTTCCCATCGCCGGAAAAAAGGTCTGTGAAGACGGCCGCACTTGCCGAGATTGCGCGAGATCTCCAAGCGCTCGCCAATGCCTCGACGATGAGGCGCGTCCGTCCCGACGAATATGACGCGCTCAAACACCGCTGGCAGGAACTCCGCTTCGCCATCCCTGACAAACTGGCGATGGCGGCGGCGGGGGCGATCACTGCATCGGAAACAGCTTGAGGCACGAAGCCGTCCGACTCGCCTTGAGGGATTGGGCCACCGGCCTCGGCCTACTGAAGCACCGCGACGATCCTGAGGGGGCGAACTGATGGAACATACGGTGAAGGTCTGGGACCAGCCGCACGCCGTCAGCGTCCGCCAGAGATCGAAATCCGTTTGGATCGCTGTGGGCGCCTACAAGGGCGAGTCTATCGAGACAAAGGGCGCGACCGAATCGTCGGCGTTGGCACGATGGCGAGAAGCGGCCCGCTACAAGGGCAACTGATTGCGGCCAACCTTGAAGGTCTGGTCTTCAAGGAATGGCTAGTCGGCATAGGACTGCCGAGCAACGTGGAGCGTGAGGTAGGGGCCGCGACCCTGGCGACTGCAAGCGCCAAGGCCGCGGAGCGGGGCGGGCGCCGCCTCACTGGCGGCAATCGATCATGGTCGCTGGTAGGGTGCAACGCCATCCGGTGTCGCGGGTCGGGAGGGTGCTGGCAGCGGGCGGCCTAGAGCCCGAGCCCAATTTGATTGCCCGTGGCCTTCTCCCGCGTGGCGCGCTTGTAACTCACCGTATGGCCGAACGGGATCTCTGCCTTGTGCCCGGCTAGCAGCCGCTCGATCGTCATGATTTGAATGCGAGGCACGCGAGCGAATCCCGTGTCATAGAGGCCCGCCGAGGCCGCTTCCCTTTCCATGGGAGCCGTTGGTGGGGTGAGGGTGACGAAGACGCCCATAGGCTCTTGGAGCCGCTCTATGGTACCCCTGAGATCGCGGATTTGAGCGACGCCGACGTTGCCTCCGCCCTTCACCGAGACGATAGCAGCCTTCGTTTCCTTCCCGTCCGGTTTGAAGTAGATCAGGCCGTCGATGCCACCGTCCGCGCCCTTCTTGCCGTCGCGGTAGGGTTGCGCGTCAACGAGGTTCACGGCCCAAAGCTGAAACAGATGCTTGTCGCGGCTCGCCAATGCACGCGCCCCGTCCATGTCGCGCGGAATGCCTTTCACGTCGAACTGAATGCCCTTGAACGCTTCTTCCAAGCGGCGAGAGATCAGGTTGACGGCGAGCGGTGTTATGTCGATGCCGAGCCACTGGCGTTCAAGCTTTTGTGCCGCATGAACCGTGGTGCCACAACCGCAGAACGGGTCGAGGACCACCTCACCGCGGTTGGATGATGTCATCAGGATGCGCTCTAGGAGGGCCACGGGCTTTTGCGTTGGGTATCCGAGGCGTTCCTGAGAACTTGCATGAAGGGGCGGGAGATCATCCCAGATGTCCGTTAGCGGAACACCGAGGCTCTCGTCGAGGTAGATCTTCTTGCGAAGCCGAGCATCTTTCTTAGCTGGAAAGAAAAGCCTATTTTGGCTATCAAGTTCTTTCATGACTTCAAGCGAAACAGCCCATCCATTAGGGTGAGGCCGATAAACACGCCCATTGCTCGCTTGGTAATCATATGTCAAATTAGGTCGGACGCCTGGATTTCGCAAATCCGATCGCCTGAATAATCGTCCATTTGGATCCTTATGCACAAAGTGTTCAACTATATACTCCTTACTGTATCCGACATACATCTGATTCCACGTAAACCTTTTGCCCTTTGCATAAAATAGGATCACGTCATGTATCGCACCGAAACTCTGCGTTGCATTGGCATGTGCACTGGTTCTCTTCCATATAACTTCACTTTGAAATCGCTCTGCCCCGAAGATCGCATCAAGTAGGAGCTTCAGATAGTGGCTTGCGACCGGATCGCAATGCAAATAGAGCGACCCGCCAATCCTTAACGTGCGATGCAATTCGATTAATCGTACTGCCATCATGGCGAGATAGGCCATCATATCATTTTCGTTTAGAAACTGACGCATGGCTCGGAGAACATCCGCAACGTCGCTTCGGCCAGACCGCATCACCTCGTCAAAGGCCAACTCGGAGGCATCCGACCAATGCCAAGTGTCCTCGAAAGCCGTAATCTGGGATTGGCTGCCCTTGCCGTCCGGCGCCTTGAACAGCACGTTGTAGGACGCGGAGGAGTTGAACGGCGGGTCGAGATAGATCAGATCAACCGACTCGTTTCGAACATGCTCCCGAAGCACGTCCAGGTTGTCCCCGAAGTAGAGCGTTCCCGACATGCCCTGCTCTCGTTCCTGACCCGTTGTGCGGAACGCACACCATTTCGGTGAGAACGAAACAGGGGGGTAAATTGATTCGGGTTGGCTGTGCTTTGTTCCCCACAGTGGGAACCACCGGCTCGTCAGAGAGCGCGCCACACCCTCACGTCCCTTCGGATCCCCTCGCTCCCGAGCCCGCCCCGCTTCCATTGCAGGGTGAGGGCCTGGACGATCCGATAGGCCAGCGCCTTCCTGAGCACCGGGTCGGCCGCGTCCATGCCTTTGGCTTCCGCGACGCGCCTTGCCAGCTCACGGGTGTCCTGCGGTCCATGGGAGGCCAATGCGGCCTTGCACAGCTTCACCATCTCGCCATGCCTGAACAGGCGGCTCGTGTCGGAATAAGCCCGGACCTCGCCGGGATCGTCGCTCGCGAACAAGGCCAGCGTGGCGTTGACGTGAGCCAAGTCGCGCCGGGCTTGATCGAGCTTGCCCTGATAGGCCAGGATCACGGCTTCGATCGTGTCGCGCTTGGATCCGTGGTGAGGACTTGCGGGTCGGTCATGCCGCCAGTATGACAAACCCGAGCCATTTCAGGGAGATGGGTTTAGGTGAGCTTGCTACCTAATACCGCTCTATCCGTCCTTCAATCGACGTTCCAACACCAAGGCAATCCGCTTGATGGCGTAGCGGGCTACCGCTTCGTGCTTGTGGTCGCCGCCCGGAGCAGCCGCTACGCAATGCCGAGCATGCTCGATGGTGTCGCCGATTTCGGTGCCGAGAGGATACGGCAACGTGTTCAGGAGCGACAATGCTGCCTCGACGTCGAGCCGTTCGGCGTTGACGAGTCGGTTCAGACCTAAGATGGCCTGCTAGCAGCGCAACCTTGTCGTTGATGGCAGCCTCCCGGCGCAAACCGCGCGTCCGATAAGCGGGAGGCTGTGAACGCGTCATGTACGGCGCCGACCCGATCTACAACGGATGCGACTTTCTGTTGCGCCCTTGGATCGGCGTGTCAGGCGCGACACGCATGGAGTCCTCGATCACGGCGCCTTGTGCAGCGGGTCGAGCAACGCGTACCCGGTTGCCCGTGATCAAGGCTGGGCGTCAAGCGCGCCTCCGGGTAGCAATCGGCTAGACTAGCCCTCCTTCACAAAGGCCTAACTAGAACGGCGTAAGATGCTTTTGGTCAGGACATGGTGGGTTCGATGTTCGCCAGCATCGCCGCTTGGTTCAAAACCGTCTTAGCCGTTTTCGGGATGGGCGAAGACCCTCTCGACAAAGAGGTCGAGGATGCACGCGCTGCATTCAAGGCAGCCATGGATAAGGACAAAGTGTCTGACGCCACCGGCCCCGAATAGAGGTGAGCCTTGGCCCGAGTGTGCCGCGCGCTCGCGATGGCCGTCCAGGGCCGTCCTCGCCGCAACTTGCAACCCGATCTCGTGCGGCTGCATCAGCGCGCCGGTTCCCACATCTCCGATCGCGCCGGTACGCTTCCCGAGATCGGCACCTCCCACCTGGTGCCACGGAGCGGCGGCATGGCCAAATTCCCCGAGGGCGGCGCCGGTGTGGGCTTTCCGACATCCAGCGAACCCGTGGCGCTCGCCGGATCGATTGGGGTCGGCGGTTTCGCCATAGCCTTGCGACTCGGCGAACGCTGGCTTTCGACTGGCGCCATGGTGCCCCGGAGCAGCGGCATGGCGACCACTACGCGATGCCTTGGACGGATATGGGCGAAGTGCGGTCGAGGCACGGGCAGCGGAACGCTGGGTCCTGGCGCCACGTCGTGTAGCTTGGCCGTATCCGGCACGAGCGCACAGGCTGACAAGCCGAGGACGAGCAGGCTGCATGTGGACAAGACGGAAGCGCCTTGGGCTCGCATGCTCGACTTTCAACATCGATCGACTCACGGCTGACCGACTCCCGAATCGGAGCACGTTACCATCGGTTGCGGTGTCGGCAGACAACGGAGCCGCTCGAATGTTCCTATATTCCTCACCCCGTGGCGCGGCAGCGACCCGATCCCGCGCGCCAGGCCAGCCGTCGTTCCTTGCCATGATCGGACCTCAGAAGGTCACCGTCGACCTCAGCGGATGCGCCATGAAAGGCGCTGCGATGGTGCGGAGCGTACCCATGGCCTATTCCAGCAGGACCAGGGCCACCGCAGCCGCGATAAATCGTCGAGCCTCGCCCGCGTAGGACGTCCAGGCCGGGGCCATCACCTTGCGGGCCCACGACGTGCCACTGCCGATATCGACGCTCTCCGCCCCCACGTTGATGATCGCTTCGGGGTCGTGCCCGTCGGCCGCGTAGAAGGCCCGCGTCACGCGCGTGGCGCGGGCCTCATCGGCCATGGCTACAGGTCCAGTTCAGAGTGCGAGCCGAGTCGTACGAGCCGCAACGTGTCGGCATTCGGGAGCTGGTAGATCAGCACGAGGTCGGGTTTGACGTGGCAGTCACGATGATGCCTCCAATCCCCCGACAGGGCGTGATCCCTGTAGCTTGCGGCCAGAGGGCGATCGGCGACGAGTTCGGTCAGCACCACCGCAAGATCGGCGTCGAGCGTAGCGCGATGCTGCCCCTTGGCCTCCCGCTTGAAGTCTTTCTTGAACTGCCCCGTTCGCTCAATCGTCCGCATGGAGATCGGCCATCAAGTCCGCCACAGTGGCGAACCTCGGCAGTCCTCCGGCTTCAGCCTCCCTCATGGCGGCTATGGTCGTCTCGTTCGGCATCCAGGCTATCGACGGCGCCTCTGCCTGCTGGCGCGCGATGACGTCATCTCGCACCTCCAAGAGAAACGCCACGAGCCCGTGACCCGCTTCGTACTGCTGACGCTGACGGGCCAATGTGCGCTCGCGAAGCTGCCGCAGCCGCGGGCTCATGTGCAGGGTTGAGCGACGCTCCAGACGCGCCGTGATCCGCTTTTGCCGGCGAAGGTGGTGCTCAAACGGACCGATAATCTCGTCGAACATCGCCGGCGTGAAAGCGCCAGGGTCGGCCTCAACGGCGAGACGGGTTTTGCGACGCAGGTTCGCTTCACCGACCAGCCACTCCGCAAAAGCCCGGCCCTGGTCGGCCACGATGGCCTCGTAGGCCGAGAGGAAGGGCTCGGCGTCAGCCATGATGGCAGGCTGCGCCAAGGCGGGCGGGCTGGCAAAATGCTGGACCAGGGCTAGCAGGGCGGGATCAGGCATGGCGCGATCCTCCCTCGGTTGGCGCGCGTGAGCTGTGGTAATGATGTAGCGCATGGATGGCTGAGACGCCACCAAGCCCCATACCGGATGTTAGCGCGCAGATTTGAGTTAGAGCTACGCACCTCGTACCACGGCGTCCTCACCCCACCATCGCCACCGGCTCCACGATCGTCGGATCGTCATCGCCTTCGCCCGTCTTGTTCACCCGGGTCGAGACGATCCATTCCCGCAACGTGCTTTCGGACGCCGGCTGCAGGGCTTCCCCGTCAAGGGAGCCGTCCAGCCATCCGGTAATAGCGTCCTCGCCTAGCAGCACCGGCATGCGATCATGGTACGGTGCCATCCACTCTGACGCGCCCGACACAATGATTGTGCATGACAGCACCTCTTCGCCGGCCGGGTCGCGCCACCGGTCCCACAAGCCCGCGAAGGCCAGGATGGGCGATCCGTCCGCAGCCGAGAACAGGTGGGGGACCTTCTCCCCCTTGCTGCCCGTCCATTCATAGAAGCCGGACGCCGGGATGATGCAGCGGCGGCGCTTGAAGGCGTCGCGGAACATCGGCTTCGTGGCGATCCCTTCGGCCCTGGCGTTGAAGGTCGCGGGAACGCTTTTCAGCGCCTTCTGCCACCACATTGGCACGAGGCCCCATCGCATCGAGACAAGCTCGCGCCGGCCTTCGCGATCGAGCCGCACGACGTCCACCGTCGTGGTGGGGGCGATGTTGTACCGGGGCCGCAGGTTCAGCGGCGTGCCGAACACGTTCAGGAAGGTATGAACCTCGTTCCACGTATAGCGCTGAGTGAACCGTCCGCACATGGGTGCGATCCTACCCGACGCTCGCGTCTGCATCACCCCCCGCAGGGACATTCCAATGTGGCGGGACCAGGGATGTGCTGCCACACGGCGCAGCAGGTTGTTCCGTCAGGCAGGTCTAGGATCTCAATCAGCACAGGATTGCGGTGGGTGGCGTCCGCCCGAAAGATCTTGCGCGCGTTGTTCCGGTCGAAAGGCATGCCTCGTGCTCGCGACGCGATCTCGGCCATCTCATCAAAGCAACCCTGTGCCTCTTGGGCGAGCGCTCGAAGCCGATCGGAATCAACGACCGAAAGTTCCACCCGCACTGGTTCCACCGTCGCCATGTTCAAGCCCTCCCAAGGCCTAGGGATCATGACCGAGCGGGCAGTTGGAATCCAGGCGAATTTGAACAGAACTTCATCAAGCCGCTTCCGCAAGCGCAGCGGTAGAGGTCCGTCGCATCCCTCAGACTCGCACCGTCTCAAGCCCAAGCGAATCAATCGTCGGACTTTATCCACTAGGCGGGTTCCTCAGTCCTCCCGTGGCGGCAGGATCATGTTCCGACTTCCCTCCGGCGGGACGGAGCCGCCGATCGAAAAATGGTCCCGATGTCCCGTCATGAAGGTCGCCAAGGCGTCGATCGCCGTCGTGACCATGGACAGGGCATCATAGGCGGCGCCGAACGGCCGCACCTCCGTATGGGCGTCGATCACCCGTTTGCGACAATCGCCGAGCACCTTCAACAGCTCCGACGAATGCGGGATCACGTCGCCTCGACCGCGTGAACGCTGAACCATGCCGGACCTCCCGTCGACTCTTCTCGTTCCTGTTCTGTTCGCGAAAGCGGGTTCGTCAAGGGGCAGCTTACGACCTAGTTCCCTCGCATACTCTCGATGAACCTGCTCATGGCAGTGAAGGTGAAGGTCGGGCCGGGCATCCTCGCCTAGAGGCGCTTACCAAGCAGCGCCGCCGCGGCCCGTCTTCCCTCTTCGTATTCCGCGGTCAAGCTGTCGTGGTCCGGCGCCGGGGACGATGCTAGCCCGGCCACGTGGCTGCCGTTCGACAAGGCGGAAGCGACGCCCAGGGCGACGCGCCGGTCGGCTTCCGGGTCTGGAAGTAGACCACGGGCGGCCCTCGTCGTGGCCGCAGCCATGTAAGCCGCGGCCAGGGGCGACCCGTCGCGAGACGAAGCGCGCATCAGGGCGACGGCCGCATCAATCGAAAGCGAGGTTTCGTTGGCGAGATGCTGCGCGAGCTGCGCGCGGCCGATCGCCTCCGGGTGCCCGAGGATAGCCGCGATGCGGGCCGGGTCGGGTGCCGCCGCCACCGGGGCGGGGGCGGGGCGGGGCGGGGCGGCTGGGGCGGGCGGAGAGGGTGCCGAGGCCGGCGACGGCGCGGCGGCTGGCGTCATCGTCGGTCCAGTGCCAGCAGCGACTTTCGATACAGAACGGGGCCTACGGGGCGCGCCGCGTAAGGCCGGCGTGGCGTAGAGGAAACGATCGAAGGGCATGGCATTCCCATGTGCGAAGGTGTCAGCGATCCGCGGGGGCGGGCTCGCCGGACATGGCGCGTCGGCGTCGTTCCCGCTCGGCCCGCTCCTTGGCATCCCGCGCCGCCCACCATTCCGAATCGTTGCGCGCCACCCGCGGCATCGGCAAGTCGAAGATCTTCGGATTCGTAGGCCGCTCAGGCAGCGCGGCGGCCTTCAAGGTGGTCGACACCAACGCGGCCGCCCCCCCGCCGAAAGCGGCCGCGGTGCTCGCAACGTTGACGCGATCCTGCTGCGCCATTGCGGCGGCCTTCGCGCGCTCGTCAACGCCGGCCTCGGCCGCTTCGGCGGCGGCGAGCGCGGGCTGGAGCAGGGCGAGATGCGCGTCGGCGCGGTCGACCGCGCGGGTTAGGCGGGCGATCTCGTCGTCGAATTCGACCATATCCTCATCGGTCACGGCGACGAGGGCGTTGGGGCGTTCGTCCAGCATGACGGCGCGAGCGCCCTCGGCGTCGGCGCGCAGGCGTCGGTGGTGCGCAATGCGGCGCCGGAGGTCTGTGGAACTGTCGTGATGATCGGGCATGGTGGGCTCCGGGATCGTGGGGGCAAGCTATCCCTTACTGCGCGTCCACGGAGCCCTCGGAAACGAAAGAAACGAAAACGCGGGCCGGGGTCCGGCCATGAAATTAAACTCAGATTTGAGATCACTCGGAAACGCGCGTTTCAGGCGTTCCTGTGGACCCGCCCCCTGCCTGAGCCTCGGGAAGGACCCTAAACCCCGCGAGAAAGGGCCGCTCCGCTTGCCGCGGCGAGCCGTGGCAGGGCCGGGTAGGGAGAGCCGCGAGAAGGAAGGTCTGGAAGGCATCTCGTCTCCTCGCGGCCTGCCTCTACCTCACCCCCCACCCCCGGGGAAACGAGAAACATAGAAACACTCCCCCGTAGGGGGTGTTTCTTCATGTTTCTTGTTTCTCGGGTGGGGGGCTGTAGAAACACCAGAACGTGTTTCTGGATGTTTCGGCGTGTTTCCAGGCCGGTCAGCGCACCCAGACAAGGTCACCCCACTGGCCGAGGTATCCGTCGCCGGAGAGGGTTCGAATGTGCCGGTCGAGGGTCGACTTTTTCGATTTCGGCGCCAGGTCACGGAGGAAGCCGAGTTTGTCCGCGTACAGTGTAAGCTGGTGGCGGGACACGCATTTCACCCGGGCCGGCACGTTGTCGCAGGCGGGTGGAATCTCGCCCATGTCGTCGATCGCGCGACGCACCGCTTTGACGAATTCCGCTCGTTGGCCCTTGAGCGGTTTACGCTTGTCCGCCGATGTTTCCACCTGTTTCCGGGCGACGAAAATGTCGACGATGCAGGTCGTCACCGGGTCGCCGTCCTCGTCCCGTCCGACCTCAACGGAAACAAGGTCGAAACCGACGGCGAGGTCGTCTGCCCCGTCCTTCATCTTGACGACCTTCACCAGCCGGCCGGCGTCCCCGGCAGACACCTCCCACTCTGCATCGGCGGCCCCGTGAAGGGCTGACGATCCGCGCATCCCGCGTTCCACAGACTTGCCCGCGTGGTGGACCACGATCACCACGACTTCCAGTTCGCGAGCGATCGCGTCGGCGTTCGCGATGAAGAAGCCCACGTCGCGAGCGCTGTTCTCGTCCGCACCCGGAATGGACCGCGCGAGCGTGTCGAGCACCACCACGGCCGGTTGCCAGCCCAGCGCCTGGGACTGCTCCCTGATGGACCTCACAAGGTCGGGGACGTCGCCCTGAGCGATCCCGAGGTTCGGAGCCGTCGTGACCAGCGCGAAGGGCGCGGCGGGGTCGATCCGGTGTTCCCATCGAGCCGCAGCCACGCGTTTCCGAAAGCCGGCGCCGCCCTCCGACGCGATGTAGACCACGCCGCCGGCCTTCCCCTTGCATCCGGCCCACGATCGCCCGGCAGCGACATGAAGGGCGGCGTCGAGCGTGACGAAGCTCTTGCCGCAGCCCGGGGGGCCGTACACCACGGCGAGGCCGTGAGACGGTAGCAGACCCTTGATCAACCACGAGCCGGTCAAAATAGGCGCGATGTCGGCTAGCGGTTCTAAAGCAAACCGCGGTGCTTGGCGGTCAGATCCTCTCGCTGCGCGAGAGACCTCATCTGAGGGCGGATCGCTCGCGGCCGGCGTCCAGTGCCGCGATGTGAAGGGCTGGTCGTCGGTCATGCCGCTCTTCGCGACATGAGGGCGTCGTTCAGATCCGACCCCGTCATGGGCTCGATTACGATCACCTCGCGTCCGGCCGCGTGCCATCGCGAGGCGCAAGCGTCGACGGCTCTCGCGCTGGCTGGGTCGCGTTCTCCTAAAAGCGTGAGGGCTTCGATGCCGGGCAGTACCGGCAGGATCGCCATGGCGCCGGCCGACGTCAGGGCCCATGCGGGCCTGATGCCGAGCTGGCGCGCAGCAAGGCACGTCTCGACCCCCTCGCCGACCGCGAGGCCCATCGTCGCCATGTCGTCCGGGTCGAGCTTTACGGCGCTGCCGCGTGCTGGCCCCAGCATCCTCCGGTCAACCTTTTGGCCGTCGTCGGTCAGGCGCGTCCGGTGCACGGCGGTGATCCGATCGCCGACCACGCTCCGCATGGCTGCGACCATCGCCGGAACGAAGATGGTCCTGCCCGACGCCTTGTCTCCCCAAGGGCACCTTGGATGGAAGCGGAGCACCTCGACGCCGCGCTCGGGCAACACGAGCCCCCTGCTCGCGAGGTACCGGTCGACCAACGTCCCAACCGGATCGTGGCCCTCCCGCCAAATCTCGACGGCCCGGGCGGTGCGAGCCTCGTCGGACGACGGTCTGGCACCTGGGACGTCGAAGATTCGCGTCGGCCGGGCCTCGCGACGGCCGCCGGTCCGCCAAGCGCCGATATCCATGCCGAGCTTCTGCGCGACATAGTCCCGGCAGGTGTCGAACGGATCACCGGAGTGCGAGAACGTGACGAACCCGGTTGGGCTCACGTGGGAGAGCCGGACGGACAGACTTCGATCGCGCCGGCTGTGGTTCGGTCCGGGCGCGAGGACTTGGCGGCCCTGGACTTCGCCGCCGAGCGCGCGGGCGATGGCGCGGATATCGAGGGCGGTCACGAAGGCCACCTTCGTTCGCGATGCAGGATCTTTTCCAGAATTTCGAGCTGCTTGTCGGATAGGGACGGGCGTTCGCTTTCGAGGGTGCGGAGGATGGCTTCCGTGAACTCGGTTTCCCACGCGGTAAGCACGGATCTGGCGTCCCTGAGCAGGAGACGGAGCGCGACGATGAGCGTTTGACGCCGGGCGGGCGACAGGGCAGCGCCTCGTGAAGCGCCGGCACGCGCTGGACGTCGCGGCTTCGGCTTCGGCGCCTGCGAGCGCTGGGCGGCAGGCTCCAAGGGCCGCTCGATGGCGCTCGCCAGCTCATGGAAGGTGAGCCCGGCCCCCTTCAGTACACGACCGATCCCGCCGACTGCCGCCAGTCTCTCGCCATCCACAGAGCTCGACAGCAGGCGGAGGAGTGGCGCGATCTTGGCCCGGACCGCGTGCGGGAGGACGGCGCTCATGCCGGCCCTGCGATGAAGCGAAGTAGACCGGCCCTATCGAATTGCCACCGTCCGCCCCGCTTCGTTGCGAAGCCATGCTGCCTCCCTGTACGGCGGGCCGTGGGCAGGCTGACCCCAAGTAGTGCCGCAGCACGCTGGGGCGCGACAGTATCGCCTCGGCCCATCACGGCGATGGTAGCCGCAAGCTCGGCCAGCCGGGCTTGATTGGCCGAAAGATCGGAGTGCGTCGCGCCGAGCCGGGCCGCGATGATCAGCTCCGCCTGGGCCAGGTCGATGAAGACCTTGGCGCGCTCGATAGAGGCTTGAGCATAGGGGCCGCGAGGTCTATTTGTAGGGTCGTCGAACCGGGTGGTGCTGGTCGGCCCAAGAGTGGTCTGAAGATGGCCGGCCCGTGCCCCGCGGGCCGGCCGTTTGCTTTTTTGCTCTGTCATGGAAAGCCCCGTAGGTCGAATCGGGAAGGTGCTTGCGTTGGCGTCGGCGACCTGGTGATCAGTATGCTGCGGAACGCCGGGTCATTGACCCGGCACGACGTCTTTACTGCGGTCTCAATCAGGCAGCGACAGTACTCCTTTATGCCTGGGTGGCTTCCCACGCTTCGCGCTTGGATATGTCGATGTACACGTGGCCGTTGATGATGATTCCCGGAGGAAACCCAAGCGCCTTGTCTTTAAGCCACTTGCCGAGGGTTTTGCGAGAGACGCCGAAATGCTTAGCGGTCTCCGTGGCTGGTTCATATCGCGCAGCTTTTGTGGGTCTGTTCCTGGCCGGCATTTCCGTCCTCCTGACGTCGATGTGGACAAAATACGGAGAAGGGCGGCAAAGTCTATAATCCGCTAAATATCCCGCTTACAAATCTTGCAGTACATTTGGGATATATACGAGCTGTCTATTTGGGAGATTTTCGGGCGACGCGCGTTCGGAGGTTGTCGCCGGGGCGTCGAATGTCGGGATACAGGTGCTTAATGCCGTCTATGTCATCGCGGCTGAGCAGCGTCTCGCGTTCCCAGATGTACGCCCGCAATTCGGGCAGCGTCTTCCCGCCCGGGGCGCTCGCCATCAGGGCCTCCGCTCTCTTGATGGCGGAGGCCTTGGCGGCCCTTTGCTCTGCGCGGCCCGTCGGAACCGCTGCGACATCGGGCGCTTCTCCGATGCCCGCGGGAGGACGTTCGGCCGCCACCGGCCCCTCCTGGCGCGAGGAGGAGCCGTCCGTGAGGCCCAGGCCGGGAGGTGCTGGCGAGGGTGCGAGGCCCGGCGGGGAGGCATCGGCGGGTGCGCCGGCTTCGGTCGCGGCGGCGGGCCATAGCCGCATGACATCGCCCGGCCTCAGTCTGACCTCATGCCACAGCGCGGGCGCGAGGTTGCGCAGGCCTCGATCAAGAGCGACGCTGCCTTCGGCGAACCCAATGGCGAGGTCCTGCCAATCCAGAGAAGGGACGGCGTCGCGTTGAGCGAACGGGCCGTACCGCTTGCCGCGAGCCTCGATTTGGCCTCGGCACAGCGCCGCTTCGAGCTGGAACCTCGCCATCGCGAGATCCATGGTCCATCGATCCTCGGCGGGCTCATTTGCGACCACCTCCTGCCAGTGCTGCGATCGAAGCGCGACGGCCGATATCAGGTCGAGATGCCGGGCGGCAATCCACGCGACGGCAAGCGTGAGCGACCACGCAAGAGTCGGCACACCACCCGGCAGCGTCTTGGCGTAGGGCAGCACGTCTGCCGCCTCCCATTCAGAGTCGGCCTGGCGCGCCGTGATCTCGCCCGCGCGGAAGCGCATCATCGGCCCGTTGATCGCGGCGGCCCGGGCAGCCTCCTCGTCAGGCTGGTCGGTCATCCCGACGCACTTACTAGCGCGACGACGTTTGTCGCTGACCTGTGGATAACCTCGTCGACGAAGTCGCCGTAGCCGTCCACGGCACGCCGCATCTCGGGCTCGAAACTGTGCCGTTGGTAAACTCCCGCGATGCCGCCGAAGGACGGCCCGGACCTGTGGTTCAACAGCCTTTCGATCGTTGGCAGCACCGTGCCGAGCCGGGCGAGGTTGCTGGCGAAGGTCCGGCGAAAATCATGGATCGTCCATGCAGTCGGGGCCTCGTGTAGGGCCTCCGCCATGAGCCTATCGAGCCGTGACTTGGCTTTGGAGAAGCCCGACACGGGCGTCTGGCCGGTGACGGTGAAGACGAAGCCCGGCGCGCCCTCGACCTCGATGCGAGGGATGGACCGAAGGATCGCGATGGCCTGCGGCGCGAGCGGCACGGCATGCGCCGTTTTGTTTTTTGCGCGCTCCCGCGGCAGCGACCAGAGTCCGGCTTCGAGGTCGACCTCGGACCACCTCATCGAACCGACCTCGTCCCTGCGCTGCCCCGAAAGGATGAGCAATCGGACAAGCGGACCGAATGGCCATCCGAGATTGTCGCAGGCCATCCAGGCAGCCCGAAGCTCGACGTCGTTCAAGATCCTGTCGCGGCTTCGCTCGGCGCCGGGCGACCTGATCTTATCGCACGGGCTCGACGCGATGATCCCGCGCTCTACGCTCCAATTGAAAAGCTTCCGCACCGCGGACAGGACCCGATTCGCCATAATGGGAGCGCCGCGGTCCACCACCCGGTCCAGCAGCTCGTGGACCTCGGCTCGCTTGATCGAGTCGAGCGGGCGATTACCCCAGAACGGGAGCACCTCCTTGTCGAACACACGCCGCGTCTCCTGCCACGACTTTTGCCGGGGCTTCGCGTGTCGCTCGATAAACAAGTCCACGACGGCCGCTACGCGGTCCCGCTCGAACTTGGCTTCGGTCTCGACCTTGGCGACCCGTGCGGCTCCCGCGGGATCGACGCCCTTCGCCAGCTCAATTAAGGCGGACCGCGCCCGCTCCCGCGCGGCCGCGACGGAGAGGGCCGGGAACGCGCCCAGGGTCATCTTGGCGGGCTTGCCGCCCATCCGGTAGCGCAGCGCCCAGCCCTTCTTCCCGGACGGCTGGACAACCATGTAAAGCCCCGGAAGGAGGCCGTCCGGCACCTCGCGCCTTGCCTCGCCGGGCTTCAGCGCCTCGATACCTTTCGTCGTCAGACCCGCCATGTCGACCTTCCCCCGTCACCCGCCGGGCGGCAAGGCTGTTACCCCGAGGCCGCCGGGGTAACGGAAACGGCCACGCTAGCCTTGTTACCCCGATACGGGAAATAGCGGGAAATTGGTGAACTTTCCAGGGGCAAACGGGCCTCTCGTGAGTTAAAAAGGTCCGGCACTTTCCAGCCTCTTCCGACCCCTGCCCTTAACTTTTAATCAGAGGGTCCCGGGTTCGAGCCCCGGCGCGCTCACCAGAAAATCCAGCGATAGCGAGAGTTTAGCAGGCTCCTCCGCCCCGGTGGAGTTTGCCGTTTTGGGTTTTGGCGGTCGAATATTTCCGTGATAGCGCGGTTGCTGTGGACCGAGAGATGGGCTCACCAGCCTTGGACCCGCTAAAGACCATCATGGCCCCGAACGGGGGTAAACTGATCGGAGGCGGTTCATGGGGGTGATCGGCGGCCTTTTGCGACGATTGTCGCCAGCCAGAGCCGCACCGGGCTATCCGGCATTGCCCCAGCCGCAGAACCGATATGTCCTGGTCACGTCCGACATGACGCACTTCGACCTGCTGGATGGCGAGGAAGAGTGCGGAGGTGTCGAGTTGCGCGACAACAGCGAAGGCGATCCGACGCCTTGGGCGGTCCATGTCTACGGCATCGATCTGGCCTTCCCCAATCTCGGCAAGGCTCGAGCTTGGCTCGGCAAACCGGAAATCAGATTGGAGTAGCTCAGGACGTTCCGAGCCGGCCGGAGGCAATCCGACTCGCTCTGGAGGACGACAGCCTGTCGACAGGAACCCCGCTCAGGGTCCCACGGTAATAACCGCTTCGCTTCGTCAGCCCTTCCCTGGTCGAACGCCGCGGGTTCCGAAGCGGTTATTTCCGTGGGTGCCCTCACTCGCCGATCTTCCCGGACACGTCCCGCTTGTGGGCCAGCAGTGCCATGAGGCGGCGGTCGCGCCCGGCCAGGCGCGCGGCAAGGCCGTGGCGGGGGAGGCGGCTGGCCCGGTCCGCCTCGACGTCGTCCATGACGGGTCCCGACCAGTCCACCCGCCGCTGCATCGACGGGAAGATCCGCTCGTACATGCCCTGGTAACGCGCCGCGTAATCGCGGACACCGCCCGGGGCGTTGAGGTCGACCGTCTCGAACGGTCCCATGAAGCTCCAGCGCAGCGCCAGGCCGTCGCGGATGCCGATATCGACGTCCTCGGCGGAGGCGACGCCGTCGGCGACGAGGCGGAAGCACTCCTCCATGAGGGCGCCCTGGATGCGGTTCATGATGAAGCCGTCGATCTCGCGCTTCATCACGAGCGGGGTCTGGCCGCAGCCGCGCATGAACGCCGCCGCGCGGGCCACCACGTCGGGCGAGGTCCAGGGCGACGGCACCACCTCCACGGCGGGGATGAGGTAGGGCGGGTTGATGGGGTGGCAGACGAGGCAGCGCGCGCGGCCCGCGACCTCCGCCTGGAAGGCCGAGGGCAGCAGCGCCGAGGTGGAACTGGCGATGACGGCCGCCGGCGGGGCGAGCCTGTCGAGGTCGAGGAAGACGCGGGCCTTGACCTCGACCCGCTCGGGCGTGTTCTCCTGGACATGGCCGGCCCCGGCCAGCGCCTCTTCGAGGTCGTGCGTCGGCGCGATCCGGGCCCGGACATCGGCCGGTTCGGCCCCGCCGAGAAGGCCGTTGGCCGCGAGGTCTGGCAGCACGCCGTCGATGAACGCCAGCGCGGCCGGCAGGGCGGCGGGGTCCGCGTCCCACAGGCGGACGGCGTGGCCGGCGCGCGCGAAACTGATGGCCCAGGCGCGGCCCACCAGCCCCGCCCCGATGATCGCCGTCCTCATGGCCGAACCTCTCCGTCGGGGTCGCTGCCCCACCCTGACGAAGCTAACCGATTCGCGGCCGCGGCGCGCGGTATCGCGTGCGGCATCACGATTCGAGAGGTCCCGGGCGATAGTCGGCATCGGGTTCGTCGCCGATCAGTTTCAGCAGGTCCTCGCCGAGGCGGGTGAAGCGGTGCGCGCGCCGCGTCAGCACATATCCGGCCCGCGGGGCCGCGACCGTCGCGGCTCCCCCCTCCTGGCCGGGCCGCTCCAGGATGGTGGCCAGCGGCGCCCCTCGTTCGACGCGGTCACCCGGCGCCACGTGGAACCAGATCGGCCCTGCCACCGGGGCGTGGACCATGGTGACCTGCCGGATCGGTGCCGCCAGCCCGGCGAAGCGCGTCGGGCGCTCCGACGGGGCGTCGGCCACCACGCCGCGCCCGACCAGGAACCGAAGCAGCCCATCGGCATCGGCACGCCCTAGCGCCTCCGACACATCGGCGCGGCCGCGGAGCTCGACCGTGGCGACGACGCGCCGCTCCATCCGGGCCTCGGCCGATGGGATCGCGAGCCAGGGCGCCAGGGCCGCCTCCTCGAAGGCGTTGCCGCCGTCGGGGCCGTCCCACAACACCACGGCCTCGGCGCCGAGTGCCGCGGCGAGGTCCTGCGCGGCGGGCCAGAGCGCGGCATGCAGGTAGAGATACGGCACCGCTTCGTCGTCGCAATGCAGGTCGAGCACGATGTCGTGCGGCAGCGCCAGCGCGAGGAGCCGCATCTTGAGGGCCTCGGCCCCGGCGCGCGGCCCGTCGGGCGCGAGGAGCGCCGGATCGGGCCGCAGCAGGTTGGGATAGCCGCGGTTGAAGTTGGTGCGAGACACGGTATCGAACCGGCCCATCTGCTGGCCGAACAGGTGCTGGCTCGCGCCGATCGGATTGGCGACCGGCACCAGCGTGACGTCGCCGCGGAGCCGCCCCACCGCTTCGGCTCGGCGGAGGTGCTCGCAGAGCACGTGGAGCGCCGAGGTTCCCGGCTGTTCGTTGGCGTGCAGCGCCGCCTGCAGGTAGACGGACGGCACCGCGCCGGCCGCCTGCCCGGCGAAGCGGAGCACCGGCAGCAGCCAGCGGACGCCTGTCGTGTCGCCGGGGATCTCTTCAAGGATCGTCTGCATGGGCCGCGTCCGTCTCTCGTATCGGGCCGACCCGCCGTGCCGGCATCCGATCGTGCACCAGCATGCCGGGGCCTGTCACGCCGGGTCCCCCCGCGAATCCTGGATGCTTAACGCGGCGATAACCCGCATGCGTCTAGGTTCCGGTCCTCACGCAGGCGTTCACCGGAGGCAGGACAATGAGCGGATCGGTCGGGATTGCAGGTGATCGGATACGGTCTTGCATCGAGCGCATCGAGCATATCGAGGAAGAGATCAAGGCGCTGAACGAGGGCAAGAAGGAGGTCTTCGCCGAGGCCAAAGGCGAGGGCTTCGACGTGAAGGTGCTGAAGGAGATCCTGCGGCTCAGGAAGCAGGACAAGGACGAGCGCGACGAGCAGGACTCGCTGCTCGATCTCTACATGCAGGCCATGGAGAGCAGCGGGGAGGCGCTTCGCGAAGCCGCGTGATCCGTTGCCGCCTGCCTCGGAGCGCGGCAGGCGGCACCCTCATAAGGCTGATTCCGCCAGCCCGCTATCGCGGGATGCCGAAGTCGGTTACCAGGACGCATGCAGCCGATCCTGTCCATCAGCAAGCTCACCAAGACCTACGCGACCGGCTTCCAGGCGCTCAAAGGCATCGACCTCGATGTCCGCGAGGGCGAGATCTTCGCGCTGCTGGGTCCCAACGGGGCCGGCAAGACCACGCTGATCAGCATCGCTTGCGGGCTCGTGCGGGCCACCGGCGGAGGGGTCGCGGTGGCGGGCCACGACATCGTGTCCCATTATCGAGCGGCCCGCGGCATGACCGGCCTCGTGCCCCAGGAACTGACGACCGACGCCTTCGAGACCGTTTGGGACACGGTCTCGTTCAGCCGGGGCCTGTTCGGGAAGTCTAAGAGCCCTGCTCATATAGAGAAAGTGCTGCGCGACCTGTCGCTCTGGGAGAAGCGCGGCTCCAGGATCATGACGCTTTCCGGCGGCATGAAGCGCCGCGTGCTGATCGCCAAGGCGCTGTCGCACGAACCGCGGCTGCTGTTCCTCGACGAGCCGACCGCCGGCGTCGACGTCGACCTCAGGCGCGACATGTGGCGACTCGTGCGCGCCCTGCGCGACGACGGGGTCACCATCATCCTGACCACCCATTATATCGAGGAAGCCGAGGAGATGGCCGACCGCGTCGGCGTCATGCGGGGGGGCGAGCTGATCCTGGTCGAGGACAAGGCGGAGCTGATGCAGAAGCTCGGCCGCAAGAGGCTCGTCCTCGAACTCGACGCGCCGCTGGACCGTGTTCCCGACAGCCTGGCGGTGCACAGGCTCCAGCTCGCGCCGGGCGGCGAGGAGCTCGTCTATACCTACGAGGCGGCCGCCAAGGGTCCCGTGGACATCAGCCGACTGCTGTCCGACATCCGGACGGCCGGCGTACCGTTGCGCGATCTTCGCACGAGCCAGAACACGCTCGAGGACATCTTCGTCGAGCTCGTGAAGGTCGGCCGATGAACCTCGAAGCCATCCGGGTGATTTACGGGTTCGAGATGGCGCGCACCCGCCGCACGTTGACCCAGAGCATCGTGTCGCCGGTGCTGTCGACCTCGCTCTACTTCGTGGTTTTCGGCGCCGCCCTCGGGTCCCGCATCCAGCAGGTGGATGGCGTCAGCTACGGCGCCTTCATCGTGCCCGGCCTCGTCATGCTGTCGCTGCTGACCCAGAGCATCGCCAACGCGTCCTTCGGCATCTATTTTCCGCGTTTCACCGGCACGATCTACGAGATCCTGTCGGCGCCCATCTCGACCGTCGAAATCGTGGCCGGCTATGTCGGCGCGGCAGCGTCGAAATCCATTATCCTGGGGCTCATCATCATCGCGACCTCGGCCCTGTTCGTGCCCCTGCACATCGAGCACCCCGTCTGGATGCTGGTCGCCTTGGTGCTGACCTCCGTCACGTTCAGCCTGTTCGGCTTCGTCATCGGCATTTGGGCGGACGGTTTCGAGAAACTCCAGATGGTCCCGCTGCTGGTCGTGACGCCGCTCACCTTCCTGGGCGGCAGCTTCTATTCCATCGACACCCTGCCGGCCTTCTGGCGCGGCGTCGCGCTGGTCAACCCGGTGGTCTACCTCGTCAATGGCTTTCGCTGGAGCTTCCTCGGCCGGGCCGATGTGCCGCCGGGAGTGAGCTTCGGAATGACCCTGGTCATCCTGGCGCTCTGCACCGGCGCGATCGCCTGGATCTTCAGGACGGGATACCGGCTGAAGACGTAACCCGCACGATGTCGCCGTCCGGACCGCACCCGCGGGTCGTCCTGCTTCCCATCGTCGGGCGGCTGTGGAAGGATGACGCAATCGGATCGAGACCGAACTCATGTCACCTCACGAAATACTCGCTCTTCGGCATCCGCGCATCGTCGCGTTTCACAAGTTCTACTCCGAATATCACCTGTTCTTCGAGGTGACGCAGGACCGTCTCCGGGTGTCCATTCGCGTCTACGAGGCTGATGATGGCCGGTTCTTCTTCGAGCAGAGCCACTACATTCGTACGCCGCTGCAGGACAGCACGCATATGCTGAAAACCGAAAAGCATGGCGATGCGCATGTCGCGCTGTCGCGGGGTGTCGAATCGGTCACGACCTATTACGATGATGCGGTCGGGCAGGGACACGAGCCGGAGGCAAGCTGGTTCGTCCGCAACGAGCTTTACTGACCGCCGCGATCGGGACGCCCTTCTCCCGCGGGCGGGAGAAGGTCGCGCGCAGCGCCGGATGAGGGCGAAGCTCCAACGGCCCGTGTCCCCTCGTCCGACCCAACTGCATTGGGCCACCTCCTCCCGCGTGCGGGAGAAGGGCGGAAGCGTCGGTCAGTCAGTATCACGCCGCCGATGGCAGGCGTTCCTCGAGCCGGAGCAGGGCGATGCGCTCGACCTCGGCCATGGCCTGCTCGAACTCCCGATCCGGATCCAGCCGAAGACGGGCCTCGAAGCGATCGAGGATCTCGTGCTTCGCTTTCCCTTTCACGGCCATGATGAACGGAAATCCGAACCGCTCGCGATAGCGCGCATTGAGTTCGGTGAAGCGTGCCAGTTCGGCCGACGACAGCCGGTCGAGTCCCGCTCCGCCCTGTTCGCCGGCCGAATCCGGGGTCAGCTCCCTGGCCAACGCCAGACGTCCGGCGAGATCGGGGTGAGCGTGGAGGAGAGCCAAGGCCTCGTCGCGCTCCAACCTGCGCAGCACGGCCACGCAGGCCGCATGCAGGCCCTGGGCCGTATCCTGCGCGGCAGCGAGACCGGCCCGATGCGTGCGCGTCGCGATGACGGGGGTGTGTTCGAAGACGTCGCCGAAGCGCTCGACGAAGAGCGCCTCGCCCATCCGGCTCGGCCGATAGCCTCCTGCGGGTGGATGGGTGCGGATCCAGTGGCGGGCGATGTCGACCCGGCGCGCCACCCAGACGCGGTCGTGCGACGCCACATAATCCAGGAACCGCGCCAGGCCCGCGGCCCGGCCGGGACGGCCGACGAGACGGCAATGCAGGCCGACCGACAGCATCTTGGGTGCTCGGGCGCCTTCGGCGTAGAGCGTGTCGAAGCTGTCCTTCAGGTAGGTGTAGAACTGGTGGCCGCTGTTGAACCCTTGCGGGGTCGCGAAGCGCATGTCGTTGCTGTCGAGCGTATAGGGAACGACGAGCTGCGGGCCGTGGCGCCCGTCCATCCAATAGGGCAGGTCGTCCGCATAGGCGTCGGCGAGATAGAGGAAGCCGCCGTCCTCGCAGCCGAGTTCCAGCGTGTTGACCGAACTGCGGCCCTGGTAGAGGCCGAGCGGCCGTTCGCCCGTGAGCTCCGCATGGAGCCGGACCGCTTCGGCGATGTCCCGGCGTTCCGCCTCGGGCGAGGCGTCGCGGTAGTCGATCCATTTCAGCCCGTGGGTGGCGATCTCCCAGCCGGCGCGCTGCATCGACGCGACGATCCCCGGGTAGCGCCGCAGCGCCGATGCGACCGCGTAGACCGTGACCGGCATACGCCGTTCCGTGAACATGCGGTAGAGGCGCCAGTACCCGGCCCGCGAACCGTATTCGTAGATCGACTCCATGTTCATGTGGCGCTGGCCGGGCCAGGGCTGCGCGCCGACGATCTCGGACAGGAAGGCTTCGGACGCGGCATCGCCGTGCAGGATGTTGTTCTCGCCGCCTTCCTCGTAGTTGATCACGAACTGCAGGCAGATCCGCGCCTCGCCGGGCCAGCGCGGATGCGGCGGATGCTCGCCGTAGCCGACGAGGTCGCGGGGATAGGGGTCCGGCATGGCGATCACGATCCGCGGTAGGTCGCGTAGCTCCAGGGCGAGACGAGGAGCGGCACATGGTACCCGGCGCCGGGGTCGGCGAGCGTGAAGCGCAGCGGCACCACATCGAGGAACGGCGCCGCATCGTCGGGCAGCGAAGCCCCGAAATAGGCCCCGACCTCGAAGGTGAGCTCATACGTGCCGGCCGCGAAGCTCGATCCGCTCAGCAGGGGCGCGTCGGTGCGGCCGTCCCGGTTCGTCACCGCCTGCTTGACGAGGCTGCGGGTGCCATCCGGCGCGACGAGGAACAGGCTCACCGGGATGCCGGCGGCCGGGCGCCCGCGGGCCGTATCGAGCACATGCGTCGACAGATGTCCCATTGCGCCCTCGTGCTGCCTCGCCCCGCGGGCGCGAACACGCCGGTCGGCACCCGGGCCGGCACGGCGAGTTTAGCTTCCGAGAGCGCGGATGTCAGCCGCCTACGCCATGGCCCGTATGCGGCGAACCGGCGGGGCCGTCTGGCACGCAGAGGGCATTCTCGGCGGAAATCGACGTCTCCGACAAGGTGCGCCCGCCCGCGAGCCTCACCCGCCCCGAGGCCACGAGGTCCAAAGCCCTCGGATAGATCACGTGCTCCTGCACGAGAACCCGCGCCGCGAGGGTATCGGGCGTGTCCGCTTCGAGCACCGGGACCGCCGCTTGCGCGATGATCGGGCCGGCGTCGAGTTCCGGCACGACGTAATGCACGGTGGCGCCGTGGATCTTCACCCCGGCTGCCAGCGCACGCGCATGGGTATCGAGGCCCCGGAAGGCCGGCAGCAGGGCGGGGTGGATGCTGATCAAGCGCCCGAGCCATCGCGCGCAGAACCACGGGCTGACCACCCTCATGAAGCCGGCGAGGCACACCAAAGCGGTGCCGTGGTCCACCAGCACGGCGTGGACCGCGCGGTCGAAGTCTTCGCGCGTCGCGAAATCGCGGTGGCTTTGCGTCGCGGTGGCGACGCCCGCCGCGCGCGCCGCCTCGAGGCCGACGGCGTCGGCCCGGTTCGAGAAGACGAGCCCGATCTCGGCCGGGAAATCCGAGGACGATGCGGCGGACAGCAGCGCCCGCATGTTGGAGCCGCGCCCCGAGATCAGGACCGCGGTCTTGACCCTCGGCGCCGTCACAGAACGAGGTCCCGCCCGATCTTCACCCGTTCGCCCGATGCCGGAACGACCTCGCCCAGGCGCACCAGGCTCTCGCCGAGTTCCGCGAAGACCGCCTCGACCGCGGCGGCTTCGTGGCGCGCCGCCACGACCGCCATGCCGATCCCGCAATTGAAGGTGCGGGCCATCTCGGCCGGGCGCATGCCGCCCTGTCCGGCCAGCCAACGGAACACCGGCGGCACCGGCACGGCGGCGAGGTCGAGCACGCAGCCGAGATCGTCGGGCAGCACGCGCGGCAGGTTGTCGATGAAGCCGCCGCCCGTGATGTGGGCCAGGGCCCGGATCCCCTGGCTGCGTTTCAGGGCCGCCAGCAGCAGCTTCACGTAGACCCTGGTCGGCACCAGGAGGGCTTCGGCCAGGGTTTTTTCGACCGCGAAAGGCGCCGGCGCGTCCCAACCGAGGCCCGTGAGCGCCACCACCTTGCGGACCAGCGAGAAGCCGTTGGAATGCAGGCCCGAGG